>OLRS01000157.1_pt1 | contig 78926 bp, 55 predicted proteins | sample 1673171 | NCBI WGS metagenome assembly OLRS01 (sample SAMEA3136762, study PRJEB25190) | human gut metagenome | biome: human gut; feature: human-associated habitat; material: faeces | place: Austria | collected 2013
GTGACCCCATGCGTGACAGGCATGTATTCTAACCAACTGAACTAACGCACCAATATTTCATTTTAATCAGCTATCTCTCTCGATTGCGGGTGCAAAGGTAGCTGTTTTTACGTAATGTGCAATAGTTTTAAAAAGTTTTTTTGTGAATAAATTAGCAGTTTTTTTCTTAGTGCTTCATTATGAGATGTTTCTATATAGGATAAAAAAAGAATTTTTGATCTGTTCCTTTGCCGATTTCTGTCGGATGGTCTTCTTTTTTGTCGTTTTTTTATGTTTGAACAGAAAAGTCTTATTTTGACTGTGCTGGTATTGTTTTTTGTTTATTACATCCGGATTTAAGGCTCTGTTCTTTCTATCTGTTATATTTCTTGCTTTTAAAGTAAACTTTTTGCTCAAATTATTCGGTGTTTTGCAATAATTAGTTATTTTTGCAAGCTAAAATCGTAGACGGTGAAATGATACCGTATGAATGTAGTTAAATAGTAAATACAATGATGACAACTGCGAAACTGTTATTGCACTGTCCTGACAAACCGGGAATCCTGGCGGAAGTGACAGACTTTATCACGGTAAACAAAGGGAATATTATCTATCTGGATCAGTACGTAGACCATGTGGAGAACATCTTTTTTATGCGTATAGAATGGGAATTGAAAGACTTTTTAGTTCCGAAGGAGAAAATAGAAGATTATTTTGAAACGCTTTATGGGCAGAAGTACGATATGATCTTCCGTCTCTATTTTTCAGATGTAAAACCGCGCATGGCCATTTTTGTATCCAAGATGTCACACTGCCTTTTTGATATGCTGGCACGGTATACGGCGGGCGAGTGGAATGTGGAGATTCCTTTGATCATCAGCAATCATCCCGATTTGCAACACGTAGCCGAGCGTTTTGGCATTCCGTTTCACCTCTTTCCCATTACCAAAGAAACAAAGGAAGAACAGGAACGCAAGGAAATGGAGTTGCTGGCGCAGAATAATATCACCTTTATCGTGCTGGCCCGTTATATGCAGGTGATTTCCGAACAGATGATCAGTGCGTACCCTAATAAGATTATTAATATTCATCACTCGTTCCTACCGGCTTTTGTGGGTGCCCGGCCTTATCATGCCGCTTTTGAAAGAGGGGTGAAAATTATCGGCGCTACCAGCCATTATGTGACAACCGAACTGGATGCCGGACCTATTATCGAACAAGATGTGGTTCGCATTACGCATAAAGATTCCATTGAAGACCTTGTGAATAAAGGAAAAGATTTGGAGAAGATCGTCCTTTCGCGTGCCGTACAGAAACATATCGAGCGTAAGGTATTGGCTTATAAGAATAAAACCGTAATATTTAATTAGTTGGCAGTGAATGATTGTCAGTGCCGATTACCGGACCGTTGCCACGGCAAGGTAATTTTCACTTTCAACTTTCAACTTTCAACTTTCAACTAAAATAAGGATGAACGTTGCTGTAATAAAATACAATGCCGGAAATATCCGTTCAGTGGATTATGCCTTGAAACGCCTTGGGGTAGAAGCGGTGATTACTGCTGACAAGGAGGTGTTGCAGGCTGCCGATAAGGTGATTTTTCCCGGAGTGGGAGAAGCGGAGACGACGATGAAACATCTTCGGGCCAGCAGAATGGATGAACTGATAAAAAATCTGCGGCAGCCGGTATTGGGAATTTGTCTGGGGATGCAGTTGATGTGCAGTCGTTCCGAAGAGGGAGAGGTCGATTGTCTGGGCATTTTTGATGTTCCGGTGAAGCGTTTTGTTCCTCAGAAGCATGAAGATAAAGTGCCTCATATGGGATGGAACACGATCGGACATCTGAAAAGTGACTTGTTCGAGGGCTTTACGCAGGATGAGTTTGTGTATTTCGTGCATAGCTTTTATGTGCCCGTTTGCGAATTTACAGCAGCGGAAACGGACTATATACACCCTTTCAGTGCAGCGTTGCATAAAGATAATTATTATGCCACGCAGTTTCATCCTGAAAAGAGCGGTGCGGCAGGAGAGAGGATTTTAAGAAACTTTCTTGATAAGAAATAAATTATAGACAGATACAGATGATTGAAATTATTCCGGCTATTGACATTATCGACGGGAAATGCGTTCGCCTTTCCCAAGGAGATTATGACAGTAAGAAGGTGTACAACGAGAATCCGGTGGAAGTGGCCAAGGAATTCGAGGCTAACGGAATACGCCGCTTGCATGTAGTGGATCTTGACGGAGCGGCTTCCAACCACGTGGTGAACTATCGTACGCTGGAACAGATTGCTACCCGCACGTCGCTGGTTATAGACTTCGGTGGTGGAGTGAAGAGCGATGAGGATCTGATTATAGCTTTTGAGAGCGGTGCGCAGATGGTGACGGGGGGAAGTATTGCAGTGAAGAATCCGGAGTTGTTCAGCCATTGGCTCGACACGTACGGGTGTGAAAAGATTATTCTCGGAGCTGATGTGAAAGATCATAAGATAGCCGTCAACGGTTGGAAAGACGAAAGCGCCTGCGAACTTTTTCCTTTTTTGAAAGAGTATATCCATAAGGGGATAGAAAAGGTGATCTGTACGGATATCAGTTGTGACGGCATGCTTGCAGGGCCTTCCATCGAACTGTACAAGGAGATACTTGCTGAGTATCCTGCTCTTTATCTGATAGCGAGCGGTGGAGTAAGCAATATCGGTGACATAGAAGCGCTTCATGAAGCCGGAGTGCCTGCCGTTATTTTTGGCAAGGCGCTTTATGAGGGTCATATCACGCTGAAAGACCTTCGTCGTTTTATAGATTGATTTGAGTTGTGAAATAGTAATGGGTACCTATGTGTTGGCGATCGGAGGTATTGTGTGGATGCAGATAAATTGTTTGTATGGACGCAGGTAAATGATCATCATCTTAGGGAATAAATTGTAGATAATATTGTGTTAGCAAAAAGAATTATACCTTGTCTGGATATCAAAGACGGACAAACCGTAAAGGGAACTAACTTTGTCAATCTCCGCCAGGCCGGTGATCCGGTCGAGTTGGGGCGTGCTTATAGCGAGCAGGGAGCAGATGAACTGACTTTTCTTGATATTACAGCCAGTCACGAAGGGCGTAAGACTTTTGCTGAACTGGTAAAGCGGATTGCAGCCAATATCAATATTCCTTTTACGGTAGGTGGAGGAATCAACGAATTGGGGGATGTAGACCGTTTGTTGAACGCCGGAGCGGATAAGATATCCATTAATTCGTCTGCTATCCGTAATCCGCAGTTGATTGACGACATTGCGAAGCATTTCGGGTCACAGGTTTGTGTGCTTGCCGTAGATGCAAAGATGACGGAGAATGGCTGGAAATGTTATCTTAATGGCGGGCGTGTCGAAACGGACAGGGAACTGCTGACATGGACGAAGGAAGCTCAGGAACGCGGTGCCGGTGAAATTCTTTTTACCAGCATGAATCATGACGGTGTGAAAACCGGATATGCCAATGAAGCTCTTGCTGCGCTGGCTGATCAACTCTCCATTCCGGTCATCGCTTCGGGTGGAGCGGGAAATATGGAGCATTTTCGGGATGCTTTCACATTAGGGAAAGCAGATGCCGCACTGGCTGCCAGCGTTTTTCATTTCGGAGAAATAAAGATTCCCGATTTAAAATCGTATCTTTGCGGGCAAGGAATATGGGTGAGATGAAGGATTGATTAAAGGGAGAAGGGAGAATTGAGAGGGGAGAAGGAGGAGATTCCTGAAGCCGGGGCGTTGCTGATGATGAGGTGGCGCAGTTGAAATAGTTAATAGTAAAATCGTAAAATAGTAAATATCATTATGTTGGATTTTGATAAGATGAACGGGCTTATTCCCGCTATTATACAAGACAATGACACCCGTAAGGTGTTGATGCTCGGTTTCATGAATAAGGAAGCCTATGAGAAGACAGTGGAAACCGGAAAGGTGACTTTCTTCAGCCGTACTAAGAACCGCCTTTGGACAAAAGGGGAGGAGAGCGGTAACTTCTTGAACGTAGTTTCTATCAAGGCGGATTGTGATAATGATACGCTATTGATTCAGGTGAATCCTGTAGGGCCTGTTTGTCATACGGGTACGGATACTTGTTGGGGTGAAAAAAATGAAGAGCCGGTCATGTTCTTAAAACTGTTGCAGGATTTCATCGACAAGCGTCACGAAGAGATGCCGGAAAAATCATATACTACCAGTCTTTTCGAATCGGGCATCAATAAGATTGCCCAGAAAGTAGGCGAAGAAGCGGTAGAGACAGTGATCGAAGCTACGAATGGAACCAACGAACGGTTGATTTATGAAGGGTCTGATCTGATCTATCACCTCATTGTTCTGTTGACTTCCAAAGGTTATCGCATCGAGGACCTTGCACGCGAATTGCAGGTAAGACATAGCGGCTCATGGACGAAACATTAATTACATATAATAATGTAGAGATACACCAGCAGGAACTCTGTGTGTTGAGTGACGTCACGTTGCAGTTGCACAAAGGGGAGTTTGTCTATCTAGTGGGAAAGGTAGGTTCGGGTAAGACGAGCTTATTGAAAACATTTTATGGTGAACTCGATATTGCCGACGGTGAAGCGGAGGTTTTGGGATATAATATGCGGACTATCAAGCGTAAATATATTCCGCAGTTGAGGCGTAAGCTCGGCATCGTGTTTCAGGATTTCCAGTTGCTGACGGATCGTACCGTCTACAATAATCTTGAATTCGTGCTTAAAGCTACCGGCTGGAAGAACAAGATGGAGATAAAAGAACGCATCGAAGAGGTGTTGCAGCTGGTCGGCATGAGCAACAAAGGGTATAAGTTGCCTAATGAGCTCTCCGGTGGCGAACAGCAGCGTATCGTGATAGCGCGTGCCGTGCTCAACTCGCCGGCTATCATTCTGGCGGACGAGCCTACGGGAAATCTTGATGTGGAAACGGGAAAGGCTATCGTAGAGCTGTTGCATAGTATTTGTGAATCGGGCTCATCGGTGGTGATGACTACCCACAATCTGCAATTGCTGAAAGAATATCCCGGCCGCGTGTACCGGTGTGCGGAGCATTGCATTAAAGATGTGACCGGTGAATTTGCAGGAAATAATAATTAATTATACATACTAATTTTAATACAGTAACGAAAATGAAAGTTTTAAAGTTTGGAGGAACTTCCGTAGGTTCTGCACAGCGGATGAAGGAAGTAGCCAAATTGATTACCGATGGTGAAAAAAAGATTGTTGTTCTCTCGGCTATGTCGGGTACGACAAACACATTGGTGGAGATTTCCGACTATCTGTACAAGAAGAATCCGGAAGGTGCCAACGAGATTATCAATAAGCTGGAAACTAAATATAAACAGCATATTGACGAACTTTTTGCTACGCCGGAATATAAACAGAAAGGATTGGAAATTATCAAATCTCATTTCGACTACATCCGTTCGTATACGAAGGACCTATTCACTTTGTTCGAAGAGAAGGTAGTGCTGGCACAAGGCGAGCTGATTTCTACCGCCATGGTGAACTTCTATTTGCAGGAGTGTGGCGTGAAGTCCGTATTGCTTCCGGCTTTAGAATTCATGCGTACTGATAAAAACGCAGAACCCGACCCTATCTATATAAAAGAGAAATTGTTGGCGCAACTGGAACTTTATCCGGATGCGGATATCTACATTACGCAAGGTTTCATCTGCCGCAATGCTTACGGTGAGATCGACAATCTGCAGCGTGGTGGCAGTGATTACACCGCTTCACTGATCGGTGCCGCCATCAATGCTTCCGAAATTCAGATATGGACGGATATCGACGGTATGCATAACAATGATCCGCGCATCGTAGACAAGACGGCACCGGTGCGTCAGTTGCACTTCGAAGAAGCTGCCGAGTTGGCGTATTTTGGTGCAAAGATCCTTCATCCTACCTGTATTCAGCCTGCCAAGTATGCCAATATACCTGTTCGCCTGCTCAATACGATGGATCCTGAAGCACCGGGTACACTGATTTCCAATGATACGGAGAAAGGGAAGATCAAGGCGGTAGCTGCCAAAGACAATATCACCGCTATCAAGATAAAATCCAGCCGTATGTTGCTCGCTCACGGTTTCTTGCGCAAGGTGTTCGAGATTTTCGAGAGCTATCAGACTTCCATCGATATGATTTGCACATCGGAAGTGGGAGTGTCCGTGACGGTTGATAATACCAAGCATCTGAATGAAATTCTGGATGATTTGAAGAAATACGGTACGGTGACTGTCGATAAAGAAATGTGTATCATCTGTGTGGTAGGTGATCTTGAATGGGAGAATGTCGGTTTTGAAGCGAAAGCGCTCGATGCGATGCGAGACATTCCGGTGCGTATGATCTCGTTCGGTGGCAGCAACTACAACATCTCTTTCCTCATTCGTGAGTGCGATAAGAAGGTAGCGTTGCAGTCGCTGAGTGATATGCTGTTCAACGGAAAATAATATAATCACATTTCACTACGGAAAGTACACAGGGGACACGGAGTTTTAAATTGTTCGGTAATCAAAATAAAAACTCTGTGCCCTCTGTCTTTTCTGTGGACGAAGCTAAACAAAGAGTTTTTTTATGAAAGGAATATTCCCTATTGATAAGTTTCGTGAGTTGCGTACTCCTTTTTATTACTATGATACGAAAGTTTTGCGCGATACGCTGGATGCCGTCAATAAAGAAGTTGCCCGTTACGAACGTTTTGACGTGCATTATGCTGTAAAGGCGAATGCCAATTCGAAGGTACTTACCATAATCCGTGAGAGTGGCATGGGAGCCGATTGTGTGAGTGGCGGTGAAATTCGTGCGGCGGTGAAAGCCGGTTTCCCGGCACAGAAGATTGTTTTTGCCGGTGTAGGCAAAGCGGATTGGGAGATTGAACTCGGTCTGGATTACAACATTTTCTGTTTCAATGTAGAGTCTATCCCCGAACTGGAGGTCATCAACGAACTGGCTGCCGCGAAAGGCAAAGTGGCCAATGTCGCTTTCCGTATCAATCCGAATGTGGGGGCGCATACCCATGCGAATATTACTACCGGACTGGCAGAGAATAAGTTTGGCATCAGCATGGAAGATATGGATAAGGTGATCGACGTGGCGCAGGAGATGAAGAATGTCAATTTCATCGGCCTGCATTTCCATATCGGTTCGCAGATATTGGATATGGGAGACTTCATAGCCCTTTGCAATCGTGTGAACGAGTTGCAGGACAGGCTTGAGGCGCGTCAGATATTTGTGAAACATATCAATGTAGGTGGTGGACTGGGCATTGATTATGATCACCCCAACCGTCAGTCGATTCCGGATTTCAAGAGTTATTTCTCTACGTATGCCGGACAGTTGAAGTTGCGGCCTCACCAGACTTTGCACTTTGAATTGGGACGCGCTGTGGTGGGGCAGTGTGGCACGCTTATCTCTAAAGTGCTGTATGTGAAGCAAGGGGTAAACAAGAAATTTGCCATACTCGATGCCGGGATGACGGATTTGATCCGTCCGGCTCTTTATCAGGCACATCATAAGATGGAGAACCTCACTTCGGACGAGACGATGCAAACGTACGATGTGGTAGGCCCGATCTGTGAATCGTCCGATGTTTTCGGCAAGGCGATAGACTTGAACAAGGTGAAACGCGGGGATTTGATTGCCCTACGTTCCGCCGGTGCTTATGGCGAAATTATGGCGTCCGGTTATAATTGTCGTGAGTTGCCTAAAGGATATCTCTCGGACGAGTTTGTATAATAAATTAAAAAAAAGAGATTCGGTTGAACAAATTAAACAGTATTCTTGTTATTTTTGTAATCATTTCAATCAAATAAATACAAACGATTATGATTTCAGAAAAATTACAAAATGCAATTAATGAGCAGATAACTGCCGAGATGTGGTCTGCTAACCTGTACTTGTCTATGTCTTTCTACTTTGAAAAAGAAGGATTTAGCGGATTTGCCAATTGGATGAAAAAGCAATCTCAGGAAGAGTTGGAACATGCTTATGTCATGGCCGATTATATTATCAAGCGTGGCGGTGTAGCTAAAGTTGATAAAATAGACGTAGTTCCTTCAGGATGGGGTACTCCGTTGGAAGTGTTCGAGCACGTTTACAAGCACGAATGCCATGTTTCTAAAATGATTGACGAACTGGTATCTGTTGCTTCTGCCGAAAGAGACAATGCTACTCAGGATTTCCTTTGGGGATTTGTTCGCGAACAGGTGGAAGAAGAAGCAACTGCACAAGGTATTGTTGATAAGATCAAGAAAGCCGGTGATGCAGGAATCTTCTTTATCGATTCTCAGCTGGGACAGCGCAAATAAGTTTCTGTTGAAGATATACCGATAGATAATACGAAAGGGAGTGTTCACACACTCCCTTTTCTTATTTCTTTTTAGGCGTTCCCCGTTCCATCGTGCTCAGGTAGATTTCCAGTGAGCGGGTCGATATCTGTATCTCTCTTAATGATACTCCCAATGAAGCAATCAGCAGGAGCAATGCCAGTCCGAAGATGTATGCCGAAAGTAGTTGCAGCCCGATATAAATCAGGAACATACTGACTACACAGAAAAATAGGCTGGCAATGCCCAATCCTTGCATCGTACGGGTGAGGTTGAGCCGTTTACGCAGATTCTCTATTTGGGCTACGGTGATATCCGTCGGATTTTCCATATAGCGGTCGCGCAATTGGCGAACCAACTGGGCATACGATAAGAAACGATTCGTGTATGCCAGCAGAATCAGAGAAACTGCTGAAAACAAGAGGGCGGGGGTGGTGAGGGTAAGTTCTTCCATTATTTCAATATGCCAAGTTCTTTGCCTACCTTGATGAACGCATCGATACATTTATCCAAATGAACCTTGTCGTGTCCGGCAGAAATCTGGACGCGGATGCGTGCTTGTTCTTTCGGCACAACCGGATAATAGAATCCCGTTACATAGATACCTTCCTCGAGCATACGGGCTGCATAGTCTTGAGATAATTTGGCATCATACAGCATGACGGCGCAAATGGCACTTTGGGTCGGTTTGATGTCGAATCCGGCAGCCATCATCTTGTTGCGGAAATAGCTGACATTCTCTACTAACTTGTCATGGAGCGCGTTGCTCTCTTTCAACATCTTGAATACTTCGAGACTGGCACCGATAATGCCCGGAGCCAAGGAGTTTGAGAACAGGTAAGGACGGCTGCGCTGGCGCAACAGGTCGATAATCTCTTTACGTCCGGTGGTGAATCCTCCCAATGCACCGCCAAAAGCTTTACCCAATGTGCCGGTATAGATATCTACACGTCCGTAAGTATGATACAGCTCGCTTACGCCGTGTCCCGTAGCACCTACCACTCCGGCAGAGTGAGACTCGTCTACCATAACCAGGGCGTCGTATTTCTCGGCAAGGTCGCAAATTTTATCCATCGGAGCCACGTTGCCGTCCATCGAAAAGACACCGTCCGTAACGATGATACGGAAACGTTGTGCCTGAGCTTCTTGCAGGCATTTTTCCAATTCAGCCATATCGGCATTGGCGTAGCGGTAGCGTTTTGCTTTGCAAAGACGCACACCGTCGATGATGGAAGCATGGTTCAATGAATCGGAGATGATGGCATCTTCCTCGGTAAAGAGCGGTTCGAACACACCACCGTTGGCATCGAAACAGGCTGCATATAAAATGGTGTCTTCTGTCTGAAAATAATCGGAAATAGCTGCTTCCAGTTCTTTGTGGATATCTTGCGTTCCGCAGATGAACCGGACGGAAGACATGCCGTACCCGCGACGGTCCATCATCTTCTTTGCCCCTTCTATCAGGCGGGGGTGATTCGAGAGTCCCAAATAGTTGTTGGCACAGAAGTTCAACACTTCTTTTCCTTTTACAGTGATGGCTGCTTGTTGTGCACTTTCAATCAGTCGTTCTTCTTTATAGAGGCCGGCTTCTTTAATTTCAGCAAGCGTATTGCTGAGGTGTTCTTTCATTTTACCGTACATAGCGTTTGGAATTTTAGTTTCTATGCAAAGGACATTATTTTTCTTCAAATAACAATGACTATTTGCTATAAAAATGGAAAAAAAGTACTTACTTTGCGCACCATTTAGCTTAATATACTCTATAAGTTGGAAGAATGAAAAATATTTTGGTAATTGGAGCTACCGGACAGATCGGTTCGGAACTCACGATGGAATTGCGTAATCGCTATGGAAATGAGAATGTTGTAGCCGGATATATACCGGGCGCGGAGCCTAAAGGAGAATTAAAGGAATCGGGACCTTCGGCTGTGGTTGATGTAACCGATGCCGGGATGATCGAGTCTGTAGTGAAGGAATATAATATTGACACTATCTATAATTTGGCCGCCTTGCTGTCTGTGGTAGCCGAATCAAAACCTAAATTGGCTTGGAAGATCGGTATCGACGGTCTTTGGAATGTGCTCGAAACGGCACGCATCCACGGTTGCGCTGTTTTTACTCCGAGTTCCATCGGCTCGTTCGGGGCGGATACCCCTCATACGAAGACTCCGCAAGATACTATCCAGCGTCCGCGTACCATGTATGGCATTTCCAAAGTGACTACGGAGTTGCTGAGCGACTATTATCATAATAAATACGGTGTCGATACACGTGCCGTCCGTTTTCCCGGAATTATATCCAATGTGACCCCTCCGGGCGGTGGTACGACGGATTATGCTGTCGATATATACTATTCTGCCGTAAAAGGGGAAACTTTTGTATGCCCCATTGCCAAAGGCACGCTGATGGATATGATGTATATGCCGGATGCCTTGAATGCCGCCATTTCGCTGATGGAAGCCGATCCGGAAAAGCTGGTTCACCGGAATGCTTTCAATATCGCTTCCATGAGTTTCGATCCGGAGGCTATTTATGAAGCCATCCGTAAGCATGTGCCCGATTTTAAGATGATTTACCAGGTAGATCCTTTGAAACAGCGCATTGCCGACAGTTGGCCTGATAGCCTGGACGATACTTGCGCTCGTGAAGAGTGGGGCTGGAAGCCGGCTTATGATTTGGAAAGTATGACGGTAGATATGCTTGAGAAATTAAGAGCTAAACTGAAATAATGAAAAAACTTATTGCGGGAGTCATGGCTCTCGCTCTTCTTGCTTCCTGCGGGAATAAGAAGACGGGGATTGACCCTTTTGCATCCCTTACCAATGAGGTGGATTCGGCTCTTCATCGGGCTGATACGCTCCACCGTCCGAAGGCACCGGAAGAACCGAAACCGACAGAGGCGGACGAGTCGTTCGATGACTTCATTTATAACTTTGCTTCTGATGACGAGTTGCAACGGCAACGCGTTAAGTTTCCGTTGTCCTACTACAACGGTGACGAGCCTTCAAAAATAGATAAAAAGTATTGGAAGCACGATGACCTGTTTACGAAACAGAATTATTATACTCTTCTTTTCGATCGTGAGGAAGATATGGATTTAGTAGGAGACACCACGCTGACATCCGTGCAAGTGGAGTGGATTTTTATCCGGACTCATAAGATGAAGAAATATTACTTTGAACGGATAAAGGGAGCGTGGATACTGGAAGCGATCGATCTGCGCCCGCTTGAAAAAGGGGATAATGAAGATTTTGTAGAGTTTTTCGGGCGTTTTGCCACCGATAGCTTGTTTCAGAGCCGCCGTATCAAGCAGCCATTGGCTTTTGTCACGACCGATCCGGATGACGACTTTTCGGTACTGGAAACAACCCTCGACCTGAATCAATGGTTTGCCTTCAAACCGGAACTGCCCACCGACCGTTTGTCGAACATTAATTACGGACAAAAAAGCATTGATGATTCTAATGTCAAAATCGTTGCCTTGAAGGGAATAGGGAACGGGCTATCTAATATTCTCTATTTTAAGAGGAAAGAGAGGAGCGGGGATTGGGAGCTGTATAAGTTTGAGGATGTTAGCATCTGAGTGTACTTTTCTTTCGTCTTGATACGAAAGAAAAGATACCAAAAGAAAGGATCAAGGCTGTATTTTTTCTCCTACTCTCTTCCTTCGTTCCGCTAAAGGGGCTCGAACTCGCTTCGCTCAGACAATCGCCCCTTTTTGACGCTCCACTACGGGCGTTCGCTTGACGGAGAAAAAATAAGGCCGGACGGAAATCTCCCGACACTACGGTAGTGGAGGGAGTTTTTTATGATGGAAGGATTGCTTTCAGTGCTAAAGGGATTGCTTTCGGTGATGGAAAGATTATTTTCGGTACTGAAGAGATTGCTTTCACGCCGCAAGGTTTCCCGGCCTCATTTCCTTCGCGTCAAACGGAACGTAGGTAAAAAGCGTAAGAAGGGGCGATTGTCTGAGCGTAGCGAGTTCGAGCCCCTTTAGCTTTTTACCGCAGTGCAGTAGCGTAGGAAATGCAGCCTTGATTTTTTCTTTGGTTCTTTCTTTTGTATCAAGACAAAAGAAAGAATAATATAATAATAAGATGAAAGTAATAAAATATCCTTCAAAAGAGAAGTGGGCGGAGATATTGAGACGTCCCGCGCTCAATACGGAAAGTCTGTTTGATACTGTACGTGGCATTATCGACCGCGTGCGGACAGAGGGCGATAAGGCGGTGATAGAGTATGAAGCCACTTTCGATAAGGCGGAGTTGACATCACTTGCGGTGACGAATGAAGAATTGGAAGAAGGGGTGGCTTTGGTTAGTGAAGAATTGAAAGCCGCCATCTCTTTGGCAAAGCAGAATATTGAACGTTTTCATGCGGCACAAAAGTTCGTAGGTAAGAAAGTAGAGACAATGCCGGGCGTGACTTGTTGGCAAAAGGCGGTAGGTATTGAGAAAGTGGGATTGTATATTCCGGGAGGAACGGCTCCTTTGTTTTCTACCGTATTGATGCTGGCAGTTCCGGCTAAGATTGCCGGTTGCAAAGACATTATTCTTTGTACACCTCCCGATAGCAAAGGAAAAATACATCCGGCTATCCTTTTTGCTGCACGGTTGGCGGGAGTGGATAGAATATTCAAAGCCGGTGGTGTGCAGGCTATTGCAGCTATGGCTTATGGAACGGAAAGTATACCGAAAGTTTATAAGATTTTCGGACCGGGAAATCAGTATGTGACTGCTGCCAAACAGTTGGTCAGCCTGCGTGATGTCGCTATCGATATGCCTGCCGGGCCTTCGGAAGTAGAGGTGCTGGCTGATGATTCGGCAAATCCGGTATTTGTGGCTGCGGATCTACTTTCGCAGGCAGAACATGGAGTTGATAGCCAGGCAATATTGATTACGACTTCTGAGCGACTGCAGGCTGCCGTAGTGGAGGAAGTGGAAAGGCAATTGGCCGAATTGCCTCGTCGTGAAATCGCAGAGAAGTCACTTGCTAACAGTAAATTGATTCTGGTCAATGACATGGATGAAGCGGTAGAGCTGACCAATGAATATGCTCCGGAGCATTTAATCGTAGAGACATCAGACTATATGGAAGTGGCGGAACGCGTAGTGAATGCCGGTTCTGTCTTTTTAGGATCGTTCTCTCCGGAGAGCGCAGGGGATTATGCATCAGGAACCAATCACACGCTGCCTACTAATGGTTATGCAAAGGCATATAGCGGTGTAAGTCTGGATAGTTTTATCCGTAAGATCACTTTTCAGGAAATTTGTTCTGATGGTATGAAAGCTATCGGTCCGGCTATCGAAACGATGGCTGCCAATGAGCAGTTGGATGCTCATAAGAATGCCGTAACCGTCCGTCTGAGAAATATTAATCATAAATCATAAACATTCACATGAAAACCTTGCAAGAACTAACCCGCACCAATATTTGGAAGCTGAAGCCTTATTCTTCGGCACGGGATGAATATAAGGGGGCTGCTGCTTCCGTATTTCTGGACGCTAATGAGAATCCGTATAATCTTCCACACAACCGGTATCCCGATCCGTTGCAGTGTGATTTGAAAAAAGAGCTGGCCAGGATCAAAAAAGTCGATTCCGAACAGATCTTTTTGGGAAATGGCAGTGATGAGGCTATCGATCTTGTTTTTCGTGCTTTCTGTGAACCGGGTGAAGACAATGTGGTAGCTATCGATCCCACTTATGGCATGTATCAGGTTTGTGCAGATGTGAATAATGTGGAGTACCGGAAAGTTCTGCTTGATGAGGATTTTCAATTCTCTGCCGATAAATTGCTGGCAGCAACCGATGAACATACCAAATTGATTTTTCTCTGTTCTCCTAATAATCCGACAGGCAATGATTTGCTGCGTACGGAGATCGAAAAGGTTTTGAACCGCTTTGAAGGGTTGGTAGTTCTTGACGAGGCTTATAATGATTTCTCTGAGGCTCCTTCTTTCCTTGCCAATCTGAAGGAATATCCTAACTTGGTGGTGCTCCAGACTTTCTCCAAAGCATGGGGGTGTGCAGCTATCCGCTTGGGGATGGCTTTTGCTTCCGTCGATATTATTAATATCCTGAATAAAATCAAGTATCCGTATAACGTGAATGACTTGACCCAGAAACAGGGGATACAGATGTTACATAAACACGATGAGATAGAACGTTGGGTGAAAATGTTGAAGGAGGAACGGGAGTATTTGGAAGACGCTTTTACCGGCTTGCCTTGTGTCTTAAAAGTGTTTCCTTCGGATGCCAACTTTTTCTTGGCACGCGTGACGGATGCTGTAAAAATTTACAATTATCTGGTAGGCGAGGGAATCATTGTCCGTAATCGCCATAATATCTCGCTTTGCTGTAATTGCCTTCGTGTAACTGTTGGTACGCGTATGGAGAACGACAAATTGCTGGAAGCGTTGAAAAGAATGGGGCCTCTCCCCAGCCCTCTCCGTAGGAGAGGGAGCTAAGTTAGTTTTGTAACTAATTAATAAACAAGAGTGTTGGTTTTGTATCTAATTATAAACAGGAGTATTTGTATTCCCTCTCCTACGGAGAGGGTTGGGGAGAGGCCCCCATTTCTAAATAATTATTAATCATGAAGAAGAAAATATTGTTTATCGACCGGGATGGCACTTTGGTTATAGAACCACCTGTGGATTACCAACTCGATTCATTGGAAAAATTGGAGTTCTATCCGAAGGTGTTTCGTAATTTAGGTTTTATCCGTAGTAAGCTTGACTTCGAGTTTGTAATGGTCACTAATCAGGACGGATTGGGAACAGATTCTTTTCCAGAGGAAACTTTCTGGCCGGCACATAATCTTATGTTAAAGACGTTGGCCGGTGAAGGAATAACATTCGATGAGATCCTGATAGACCGCAGCTTTCCCGAAGATAATGCACCGACCCGTAAACCCCGTACCGGAATGTTGACGAAATATATCGATCACCCGGACTATGATCTGGCGGGTAGTTTTGTTATCGGTGATCGTCCTACGGATGTAGAACTGGCTAAAAATTTAGGTTGCCGGGCCATCTATCTGCAAGACTCTACCGAACTGTTGGAAGAAAAAGGTCTTGAATCGGTTTGTGCTTTAGCTACTACCGATTGGGATAAGATTGCCGAATATCTTTTTGCCGGTGAACGTAAAGCGGAAGTGAAACGTACAACGAAAGAAACCGATATTTTTGTTGCTTTAAATCTCGATGGCAATGGGGTTTGTGATATTTCTACAGGGCTTGGCTTTTTTGATCATATGCTCGAACAGATAGGAAAGCATTCCGGAATGGATCTGACTATCAAAGTGAAAGGCGATCTTGAAGTGGACGAACATCATACCATTGAAGATACTGCTATTGCTTTAGGCGAATGCATTTATCAGGCTTTGGGGAGTAAGCGGGGGATTGAGCGATACGGTTACGCTCTCCCTATGGATGATTGTCTTTGTCAGGTGTGCCTTGACTTCGGTGGGCGTCCCTGGTTAGTATGGGATGCAGAATTCAAACGTGAGAAAATAGGAGAGATGCCTACGGAAATGTTTTTGCACTTTTTCAAATCGTTGAGCGATGCCGCAAAAATGAATTTGAATATAAAAGCGGAAGGACAGAATGAGCATCATAAAATTGAAGGCATCTTCAAAGCATTAGCCCGTGCATTGAAGATGGCGCTGAAGCGGGATATCTATCACTTTGAATTACCATCCAGCAAAGGGGTGCTTTGATTCTGTTATCGGACTTGTTTCATCGGATTGAAACAGTTTGTTTCATCCTATTGGAACTACCCGTTTCCATTATATGGAACCATGAGTTTCATCCTATTGAAACCAATCGTTTCAATAGGATGAATTCTTTTTATAACCTAAATCAGTTGTCTTTTCCCGTTGTTATTCCTATATAAGTAGTCATTGTAAGTATTGAAGATATTCTTCCTGCTTATAGGTTCTCTATTTCTTTAAGCCATGTAGCGGAACTTGCATCACTGGGCATCCTCCAGTCACCTCGCGGGCTGATAGAGATACTGCCCACTTTGGGGCCGTCGGGCAGGCAGGAACGTTTGAATTGCTGATTGAAGAAACGACGGAAGAAAGTGGAAAGCCACTTCTTGATTGTTTCTTCGTCATAAATATCTTTGAATGCTATATTTGCCAAATAATATATCTTGGATGGCCGGAATCCGAAGCGCATAAAATAGTAGAGGAAGAAATCGTGCAATTCATAAGGACCTACCAGATCCTCTGTTTTTTGTTGTATCTCTCCATTTTCATCTGCAGGGATCAGTTCCGGACTGATAGGTGTCTCTACGATATCGAGCAAGGTGATACGTGACTCTTCATCTATGTCATTCTCCGCCACCCATTTTACCAGATATTTCACTAATGTTTTTGGGACACTGCCATTGACACCGTACATTGACATGTGGTCGCCATTGTAGGTAGCCCATCCTAATACCAGTTCCGACAAATCACCGGTTCCGATTACCATTCCCCATGTTTGGTTGGCTATATCCATTAATATTTGCGTGCGTTCACGTGCCTGGGAGTTTTCATAAGTTACATCATGTATGTTTATATCGTGATTTATATCTTTGAAGTGCTGTATACATGCTTCCTTGATACTGATCTCCCGAATCGTAATTCCTAAGGATTTCATTAACGAAAGCGCATTATGATAAGTCCGGTCGGTGGTACCGAATCCCGGCATAGTGACTCCGATAATGTTTTTGCGAGGCAGTTCCAATTTATCGAAAGTTCTCACGCAGACAAGCAAGGCAAGCGTAGAATCCAATCCTCCCGAAATACCGATCACGGCAGTCTTGGCTCCTGTGTGAACCAGGCGTTGTGCCAGTCCGGCTACCTGTATGGAAAACACCTCTTCACAACGTTCGTTCAACGTTTCTCCCTGCGGGACAAACGGGTGCATATCGAAAGTACGTGTCAGATTCAATTCTTTGCTGTTTACGAATTCCGTTGTGATACGCAGTGGCTTCTTGTCGGAAGGGACAGTGCCTTTACTTGCGGCAAATGTCGTATTGATACGACGTTCAGCACGTAAACGTTCTACATCTATTTCGCTGATTACCAATTGCTCTTCGAGACTAAAACGCTTATTATGAGCCAACTCGCTGCCATTCTCGTAGATAAGACCGTTCCCGGCAAAAACGACATCAGTGGTCGATTCTCCGAATCCGCAGGAAGAGAAGACATACCCTGCAATGCACCGTGCCGACTGCTGGCTGATGAGCGAGCGGAGATAACTATGTTTACCAATACCTTCGTTATCGGCAGAAAGGTTGAACAGGATTTCCGCACCTTGGAGCGCTAACGTTGAGCTGGGAGGAATGGTAGACCACAGATCTTCGCAGATTTCAATACCGAAAGTGGTATCGGAAGTTTCAAAGAGCAGATTAGTTCCCATCGGTACTATCTGTCCGCACAGGCGTACGTTGTCTTCTGCCACTTGTAGGGCGGAAGTAAACCAGCGTTGTTCATAAAATTCTTTATAGTTCGGAAGATAAGTTTTGGGGACTACTCCCAAGATTTTCCCTTTCTGAATGACTACGGCTGCATTGATAACGGTAGAATTTACCGCTATCGGCATTCCCAAGATAGAGATAATGTCCAGTTGGCGGGTATTATTCAGTATTTGCATCAGCCCCATTTCGGCCTCTTCCAATAAAAGTTGCTGCCCGAACAAATCACCGCAAGTATAGGCTGTGATACACATTTCAGGGAATGTGATAATCTGTACTCCTTTACCGTCTGCAATGGCAATTAAGCTTTCCAATTGTCCGGCGTTGTATTTACAGTCTGCTATTTTCACCCGGGGTACTGCTGCCGCTACTTTTACAAATCCGTAGTTCATAATGAGTAATTCTTTAATTTGTCAATATGCCAATGGGGCTCTTTACCATGTATAGCATGCTTCTTTTGACATATGAACGATGATAATAATCTTATTTTGTTGCAAAAGTAGGAAATAGTTTTGAGAAAATCGTGCGATAAATACTAAATAGCTTTCTTATATATATGAATGTATATCTTTAATAAGATTAACTGCCAGATTCTGCCTGTTTACTGCCATATTCTGATGATCCGGATAATTTGTCGCATGTTTTTTGTGAAATTTATCTTTGAATTGTTTGCGGTAACAAAAGAAATCTTTATCTTTGCATCAGATTTAAAATTGTACTGATTACAATTTTGGAAAGGGGAAATGATGAAATCATATGATCGGTTATTAAAATACAGTATAAAACCTTCTATGCAGCGTATTGCTATTATGGAGTATTTGATGGAGCATCGTACGCATCCATCGGCCGATGAAATATATACGGCATTATCTCCTTCGATGCCAACACTCTCGAAAACAACCGTTTATAATACACTGAAATTGTTTTCAGAGCAAGGTGCTGCTTTGATGCTTACGATTGACGATCGGAATGCCAACTTCGATGCAGATACTTCACAACATGCACATTTCTTGTGTAAAGAGTGTGGGAAAATTTATGATCTGGCTTTTCCGGGAGAGGTGAGAGAGGTGGAAGAAACTCAAATAGATGGGCACGAAGTGAAAGAAATACATTATTATTATAAGGGTGTTTGTAAGAATTGTTTAAGAAAAGATACGTATTGACTAATTAATTAAAATTAAAGACAAAATGAAAAAATTTAGATGTACTGTCTGCGGTTACGTTTATGAAGGTGACGCAGCTCCTGAGAAATGTCCTTTGTGTAAAGCTCCTGCAAGCAAGTTCGTAGAAGTTGTTGAATCTGAAGGTGGTGCTCTTACTTTTGTTGACGAACATGTAATCGGTGTTGCCAAAGGTTGTGACGAAGAGATGATCAAGGATTTGAATAACCATTTCATGGGTGAGTGTACAGAAGTTGGTATGTACTTGGCAATGAGCCGTCAGGCTGATCGCGAAGGATATCCGGAAGTAGCTGAAGCTTTCAAGCGTTATGCTTGGGAAGAAGCAGAGCACGCTTCTAAATTTGCAGAATTGTTGGGTGACTGCGTATGGGATACTAAAACTAACCTTGAAAAGAGAATGAATGCCGAAGCCGGTGCTTGCGAAGACAAAAAACGTATCGCTACACGTGCTAAAGCATTGAACCTGGATGCTATTCATGATACGGTTCATGAAATGTGTAAGGACGAAGCCCGTCACGGTAAAGGTTTCGAGGGACTTTACAACCGTTATTTCGGAAAGAAATAATCAGTATAATTCGTAAATGGATGAAAGGCTTGTATCTTCAGAAAGGTACAGGCCTTTTTTTATTAAACTTTCTTATAGGATGCAAGGAATCAATAAGATACGGTTATATTTGTGCATCAATTTTAATTTCACAGATTATGAGAAAAGTACAATTGTTATTATTGTGTCTATTGGTTTCGGTAGCTGCTTTTGCTGCTGAGAAAGTAATCAAACTGCCCAAACCCAACATGAACCGTTCGGGATCGGTGATGAATGCATTGTCTGAACGTCATTCTACTCGTGAATATGCTGCCAAAGCATTGACTTCTGCCGATTTATCGGATTTGTTATGGGCTGCCAATGGTGTAAATCGCCCGGCGGATGGGAAACGTACGGCACCGTCGGCGATGAACAAGCAGGATGTAGATGTTTACGTCGTGTTGCCGCAGGGTACTTATTTGTATGATGCCAAAGCGCATCAGTTGAACTTGGTTGCCGAGGGTGATCATCGTGATGCCGTAGCAGGTGGGCAGGCTTTTGTAAAAACAGCACCGGTGTCTCTGTTACTGGTCAGTGATTTGTCACGTCTGGGCGATGCAAAGAATACCCATACTCAATTGATGGGGGCGGTGGATGCCGGTATCGTTTCACAGAATATTTCTATTTTCTGTGCCGCAGCTAATCTGGCGACTGTACCGCGTGCTTCGATGGATACTGCAAAACTGAAAAGTGTACTGAAATTGAAAGAGAGCCAATTGGCGTTGATGAATCATCCGGTGGGATATTATAAATAATGGATTAATGATAAGTGATTAGTGCCTTGCGGATTACAGCGCAACTTGCTAATCACTTATCATTAACCCACTATTTTACTGCTATTTTAATAGAAATTCGTCTATCGCTTTTTGGTAGGTGGCTTTATCTGCCGCACCACGGAAAAGCTGAGGCTCTCCGTTCATGGGGATAAATACGAAAAGAGGGATGCTTGTTGCATTGAACAAAGCTGCCAATTCTTTTTCTTTATCTACATTTACTTTATAAATTACAATTTTTCCGTCGTATTCTTTGGCCAACGACTTCATGATGGGAGCTGTCATGCGGCAAGGACCGCACCAGTCGGCGTAGAGGTCGATAATAGCAGGTTTGTCACCTTTGTATTTCCATTCTTCACTTTTTTCGTAGTCGAATACATCTTTGATGAACATTTCTTTATTCATCACAATGACTTCACCACTTTTTACCTCTTTTTTACTTTGTTGATCTACATTTATTCTGTTTTCGTCATTGAAAGCGTAAACGATGACGCCAATCATGACGAAAGCTACCATAGCTAATACTTTCTTCATTCTTAATTTTTATGTGAATACTGTTCTATTACTCCTGTCAGTTCGCTGGCATGTATCATTCCGGAGTGACGCCATACCGATTCTCCGTTACTGAATAATATAAATGTAGGTACGGCTTGTATCTTAAATCTGGCTGCCAGTTGTTCGTGCTGGTCTACGTCAATTTTAACAATGCGTGCTGTATCTCCTACTTTAGATTTTACTTCTTCGAGTATAGGCTTCATTGCCTTACAAGGACCGCACCATTCTGCGAAGAAATCTACCAATACGGGAACCGGTGACTGTATTAATTCATCAAATTTTTCCATGATTTTTCCTTTCTTAAAATGAATTACCAGCCTTTTCAGGCTGCGAATATAATTACTATTTTTAAATATATAACGCCGGAATGCGGTTTTTGTTCATAAAATAGTAATCTTGCAGACATCTGGTTGTAATGCCGAATACTGACTTTTGTATATCGAAAAATTCAAAGATTATGTATTTACGCACGTATTATCCCACCGTTGTCCTCTCGGATATTCATCTGGGGACCCAGCACTCCAAAACTGAGGAGGTAACCCGTTTTCTTAAATCAATCAATTGCGACCGTTTGATATTGAATGGAGATATCATTGACGGATGGCATTTACAAAAAAGTGGTTTAAGCAAGTGGAAAGCGAAGCATACGGATTTCTTCAAAGTGATAATGAAGATGATGGAAAATTTCGGTACGCAGGTTATCTATGTCCGTGGTAATCATGACGATTTTCTTGATAATCTGGCACCGTTGAACTTTTATAATATACAGATTGTTAAAGACTGCATTTATGAAAGTCATGGCAGGCGCTACTATGTGACGCACGGAGATATTTTTGATACAGTGACTACCCGTATGAAGTGGCTTGCAAAGTTGGGGGATACCGGATACACGTTTTTGCTTTGGCTCAACAAGGTATACAATGCCCGGAGAATGAAGCAGGGGAAACCCTATTATTCGCTTTCCCAGTCTATCAAGAATAAAGTGAAATCGGCCGTTTCTTATGTTTCTGATTTTGAAAAGGAGTTGGTGACGTTGGCAAGGGCCAGAAAATGTGATGGAGTCATTTGCGGGCACATTCATCATCCTGCCAATACATATTATGATGATATTCATTATCTGAATTCCGGTGATTGGGTAGAGACGCTTTCGGCTTTGACGGAAGACGAGGATGGAAACTGGAGCGTGCGTTATTTTGATAGTATGTCGATGCCTGACAGAGAGTTGAAAGAAAAAGAAACCGAACAAATAACAATAGCCTCATGAAATATTTATTTATTGTCCAGGGGGAAGGGAGAGGGCATTTGACCCAAGCGCTGACGCTTGAAGAGATATTACGGCGTAATGGGCACGAAGTGGTGGAAGTACTCGTTGGCAAGAGTTCGTCGCGTACTTTGCCGGGATTCTTTAACCGTAATATACAAGCGCCGGTGAAGCGTTTTCTTAGTCCGAACTTCATGCCTGCACCAGATAACAAACGGGCTGATTTAAAAAAGAGTTTTGTCTATAATCTCATACATTTACCGGAATATTTCCGGAGTATGTGTTATATAAACCAACGGATCAGGGAGACAGGGGCGGAAGTTGTGATCAACTTCTACGAACTTTTAACCGGCCTTACCTATGCATTCTTCCGTCCCTCCGTTCCGTATATATGTATCGGCCATCAATATTTGTTTTTGCATCGTGAGTTTGAATTTCCGAAAAAGAGCTCGGTACAATTGTTTTTGCTTCGCTTTTTTACCCGGATGACAAGTTTGAAAGCAGAAAAACGGTTGGCCTTGTCTTTTCGTAAGATGGCCCAAGATCCGGTGAATAATATTGTGGTCGTTCCTCCTTTACTCAGGCAGGAAGTGGCGGCTATCCGTCCGGAAACGGGACATTATATCCATGGCTATATGGTGAATTCCGGATTTTCGGACAGCGTGGAGGCTTTTCATACAACTCATCCTGAAATATCCTTGCATTTCTTTTGGGATAAAGCTGATGTTGAAGAGGAGATGCATGTAGATGAAACACTGAGTTTTCATCGGATCGATGATGTGAAGTTTCTTAATTACATGGCAGGGTGTAGTGCCTATGCCAGTACGGCCGGTTTTGAGTCTATCTGTGAAGCCATGTACTTAGGTAAGCCGGTATTGATGGTGCCTGCCCATATCGAACAGGACTGCAATGCACATGACGCAGTTCGCTCCGGTGCGGGAATTATGAGCGACTCGTTCGAATTGGAATCGTTACTCCGGTTTTCGGAAACCTATTGCCCTAATCGGGAATTTATCTACTGGGCGCGTAGTAGCGAACGCCACATCATTGATGAATTGGAAAAGTTAGCAGATCATCAATCAATAGTAAATATACCTACATTAACAAATTATTTGCCGATATGAAATTAAAAAGAACGGACTATATATTAGAACGTACCTCTGACGGAGGTTATTATGCTTGGCTTGTCGTGAATATACAATGTAATGCGTATGGAGACTCTCCTGAGGAAGCTGTGGAAAATTTGCAGCAGACAATGGAAGAATTTCTGGATGAAATGTATTTGGTAGAAGAGTTTATTTAGTGATTAACGGTTTAGTGGTTAGTGATTGGTGATTAGTGTCATACGGCATATAGCGCAGTCACTAATCACCAATCGCTGAACCGCTAATCACTGATATCCATTTCTTTTATGATATGTGAAGCTCCTGCATATTTTTCGATGATAAAGAGTGTATAGCGAATGTCTACACAGGCTGCACGTTGAGAAGAAGGGCGGAAGGCGATATCACCGGTAAGACCTTCATAGTTACGGTCGAAACCGGTACCTATCAATTGTCCTTTTCCATTGAATACCGGACTACCGGAATTTCCTCCTGTATTATCTGTATCTACAATAAAGCAAACCGGCATTTCGCCATTTTTCATGGCATAGCGGCCGTAGTCTTTTGCTTCGTATAGCTGTTTCAGTTTGGCAGGTACGACAAATTCCCAGTTGTCGGGGTCTTCTTTCTCCATGGCACCTTTCAAGGTCGTGTAGTATTGGTATACGGCTCCATCGGCCGGTTCGTATGAGGCCACTTTGCCATAGGTTAATCTCAGTGTGGAGTTTGCATCCGGATAAATCGGGATACCGGCTTCTTTACGCATGTCCATCATTCCTTTCACCCAAATCTTATGGGCGGCATCATAGTTTTTATTGGCGTCATGCATGGCTAATGCTGTTTGCATCAATCCGTCTGTGATGGAATATTTAAAGAGAATCATCCAATCCTTATCCATCTTATTCAAGCTTGGCTTTTTAAGGAATTTCTCGAAATTCTCTTTATTTCCAAAAATAGAATATTTGAAACAGGCATCTATAAACGCATCGCTGTTTCCTTTGAAGCGGGTGTCTATCACTTTGAATATGCCAATGCGCTGATCTTTCGGTATATAACCCATGTAAGTTTTCAGCATCTGTTTTCCTACCAACTTTTCCACTTCCGGGAAGGGCACGGAAGCAAAATACTTCTCACCCTTTTCTTTTAAGTCATCAAGGGCCTTTTGGATTTTTTCCTTGTCTTTTTTCTCCAGTGCCGCAGTCAATGCCGTAGTAGATGGTATTTTCATGAAATCCAACGCAGTAACCAGTGCTTCGTTGATAGCTTGCTGGTGGTACATTGCATCTCTGCGGTGGGCTACGATAGAGCGTATTTCATCGAATGCTTTTTGGTAAGAGTCATCTCCTTTTTCACGCCCGCATGCCAAAAGTTGCTCTTGTTGGGCACGCTTGGTATCCAACACTTTCAGACGGACCAAACCTTCATTCATACCGATTGCATTTTTCCAGTAATTGGCGGAAGAGGCATATTTGCTGGCATAGTGAATACGTACGGCCGGATCTTTCAGCATTTGTTCCATTAATACCTCTTGACGTGCGCCGCGAACATGATGACGCATGAAGTTGGTGGTCTGCATACGTTCTTCCACTTCATCGGAAATCATATAGCGCCAGTTACGTCCCGGGAATCCCATAACAAAGGTAAAGTCACCTTCCTGTATACCTGCAAGACTGATTGTCAGGTGTTTTTTTACTTTCAAGGGGATGTTCTCTTTCGAATACTCTGAAGGGTTACCGTCTTTATCGGCATAGATACGGAACAGAGAAAAATCTCCTGTATGACGAGGCCACATCCAGTTGTCTGTATCAGCACCGAATTTGCCTATTGAAGAAGGAGGTGCTCCTACCATACGGATATCGCTATACACTGTTTTTACGAAAAGATAATAACGATTGCCGCCATAGAAAGCCTTTAACTCTAATTTGGTTGCCGGGGTTACTTCAATGTTTTCTGCTTTGGCAAAACGTTTGGCTACTTTCTCCAGATATTTGGGAGAGAGATAATTGGTCCCATCCGGATCTTCATCTGTTTTTAACTGTTCATTTACATAAGGGGTAACGTCTAAAATACGGTCGATAAAGGTGACAGTCAATCCTTTGCACGGCAATTCTTCATTCCTGTTCATTGCCCAGAATCCATTTGTCAGGTAATCATGCTCTACACTGCTGTGTTGCTGGATAGCTCCATAGCCGCAATGATGATTAGTCAATACCAGACCTTCTGCCGAAATAACTTCACCGGTACAACCGCCGCCAAAGTGTACAACTGCATCCTTGAGGGCAATTCCGTTGGGGCTATATACTTCTTCAATCGGTATTTCCAGTCCTAATTCTCTCATGACGGCGGCATTCTGTGCCTGTAAATCGGTCAACATCCACATACCTTCATCGGCACGGGCTGTGAAGACTGCAAGAGAAAGGACGGCTATTAATAATTGTTTTTTCATCAATAATAACGGTTTCACATATTGAATAATTATTCTACAATGGTCATTTCGTTAATCAAATGTCCGCAACCACCCAGTTTCTCGAGGATAAAGAGCACATAACGAATATCCAGGTTGATACAACGCTGCAGGTCATTATCGAAATTGATATCTCCACTCAACGACTCCCAGTTGCCATCAAATGCACAACCGATCAGCTCACCGTTTTCGTTCAATACCGGGCTTCCTGAATTACCTCCGGTAATGTCATTAGTGGACAGGAAGCAAACCGGCATGTCACCGTTAGGCATGGCATATCTTCCGAAGTCCTTTTTCTCGATTAATTCTTTTAATTTGGCAGGTACGTTGAATTCCCGGTTTTCGGGGTCTTCTTTTTCAATGATACCGTCCGTTGTCGTATAGAATTTATAGAACACACCGTCTCTCGGGCTGTATGGTTTTACATTCCCGTATGTCAGACGGATGGTAAAGTTTGCATCGGGATAAGAGGGAACAGGAAGTTTCATCTCCTCCAAACCACGGATATAGGTTTTATGCAAAGAAGCCAATTTTTCGTTTTCCGCTTTGAGTGCAGAACTGAGTGACATCAGGCTTTCATATTTTGCACGCGAATATTGAGTAGCCAAGTCTTTTTTGATGGCTTTTACAGTCGGTTTTTTGATGAATTTATCAAAATTGGCCTGATTAGCCATGATAGACGAATCGTACATTGCGTCGATGAACTTATTGTAATCTCCTTTATATTCTTTTTCAATCGTACTGTAGAAAGCCGGACGCTGTTCTGCAGGAATCATTTCAGCATAAAGCGGGAACAGAACTTTGGCTACTTTACGGTCTACTTCATGGTCATAATCCTTATTGTGTATACTGGCAAAAACGTTTTCCAATACTTTGATGTTGGCATTGACTGCCGAATCATTCTTCTCTTCCAATGCTTTTTCCAGTTTCTCCATGATTTGGTAAGGACTGCCGAACTCAATGGCGGAGAAGAATGATTCTGTCAGGCAAGTGGCCTGATATACAAGAGGAGCAGTGATGGCTACCGCATCATCTATCTCTTTTACTACATTCATGTAAGCCGGATTGTTTTTCTCTTTGGCAAACTTAGCGAAACGTTCTTCCTGCGCTTCTTTTGTTCCCAATACATCATTGTCGATGATGGCTTTGTTCATGCCGATAGAGTTCTTCCAGTAGTTGGAGGAGCCTGCGTATTTGTTGGCGTATTGGATACGTGTTTTGTCGCTGGCGTTCATTACTTCTTTCAACACGTTGAGACGGGCTGTACGTATCCGTATGCGCGGTTCGTTGGTTGAGTTCATTCGTTCTTTTACTTCCGATACGGTAAGGTAACGGCTGGTACTTCCCGGGAACCCCATAATCATGGCATAGTCTCCTTCTTTCAGCCCTTTGAGAGAGATGGCAAGATGTTTTTTGGTTTTTAACGGTACATTACTTGCGCTATACTCGGCCGGTTCACCATTTGCATCGGCATAAATGCGGAACATGGAGAAATCGCCGGTGTGGCGTGGCCACATCCAGTTATCCGTTTCACCACCGAATTTACCGACAGATGAGGGAGGAGCAGCTACCATGCGTACGTCCGGATACACTTTCTTGTAAAACATGTAGAATTTATTGCCTGCATAGAAAGGCAGAGCTTGAGGCACGATTCCCGGTTTGCCGTTCAGATCGCTTTTTTCACAAAGCTCTTTTGCCAACTTATTGAGGAAAGCTGTTGTAAATGATTGAGCTTCTGTGATTTCTTTTGATTCTATTTTTTGATTTACCAGATCGGTAATGTCCTCGATCCGTTCGATAAATGTGAATTTTAAGCCCGGAGTAGGTAATTCTTTGTCTCTTGAAGTAGCCCAAAAGCCATCTGTCAGGTAATCATGTTCTACCGAGCTATGTTGTTGGATAGAGGCATATCCGCAATGATGATTTGTCAGAATAAGGCCTTCCGGAGAGATAATCTCTCCTGTACAGCCTCCGCCAAAGATACCTACTGCATCTTTTAGGGATATCCCGTTTGGATTGTAAAGGTCGTTTGCTTCCAGTTTCAATCCTTGTTTTTTCATCATGTCGATGGAATTTTGTTGTTGCATTAATTGTAACAACCACATTCCTTCATCCGCTTTAGCGGAACCAACAACCAGCGTCATAAGCGCCAGTCCCCAAAGTTTTAGTTTATTCATCTTTTTAATTTATGATTTATAATTGATTTACAATCTATTTACGACTTATGATTTATAATAATTCTCCCTTCTCCATTTTCCCCTCTCCCTTTTTCAGTGCCTCCATTATATTTGCCGGCGGGCGTTGGTTCATCAGTTCTTTTTTCATGAAGTCCATATAAGGGGCTACGTGCTTAAAGAATTGATAATAACCTTTGCATAAGTAATTCAATCCGGATTCTCCGTTGGAAGTTCGGATAAAGCGGTTTTTAGGACATTCTCCATTACATGCAAATAAGAATTCGCACTCTTTACATTGTGTTGGCAGAGAATTTTGTTTCATTTGTCCGAAAGCATTTTGCTTTTCGCTATACATCATTTCTACCAGAGTTTTATTGTAGATGTTGCCTAATTTATATTCCGGAAATACAAAATGATCACAGGAATATACATCCCCGTTAAACTCCATGACACCGGCATGACCACAGTTTTTAGCCATAGAGCACACTCCCGGCTGCTCACCGACCCAGTTGGCGAGTGTAGAGTCGAATAACTGTATGTAGTAATTGCCTACATCTTCTTTCACCCATTCGTCAAACAAAGTACAAAGAAAGTTTCCCCATTGTTCCGGAGTGACTGAGAAATCAGCGAGCTTTCCTTCTTCCTGTTCGGCAAGTGAAGCCAGTTGACGTCCGTCGGCATGTTCGAAAATACGTTCTACGATAGGGGCAAATTGTATATAGTGACAATCGAGTTCTTTGAAAAAATGATAAAAATCTAATGGATAATCGGCATTATAATCGTTGACTACCGCCATTGCATTCCATTGTACATCATGTTTCTTGAGTAGATTGATACCCTGCATTACTTTTACGAAAGAAGGTTTTCCTTGTTTATTCTTCCGGTATTCGTCATGAAATTCTTGTGGCCCGTCGATAGACACGCCTACCAGCCAATTGTTTTCGCGAAAGAATTCACACCATTCATCCGTCAGCATTGTGCCGTTGGTTTGTATGCAATTGTCAATAGTGCGTCCCCGGCTGTATTTCTTTTGCAGTTCCATCGCTTTTTTATAGAAAGAAAGCGGGCGCATCAATGTCTCTCCACCATGCCATGTGAAGAGTATTTGTGGCATTGTTTGCGAGTTAATGTATTGCTCTATGAATTTTTCAAGGAGTTCCTCGCTCATTACATGTTTCGGATTTTCTTTGTATAATTTGGATTTTTCTAAATAGTAACAATAATCGCATGCAAGATTGCATACAGCTCCGACAGGTTTTAGCATCACGTAGAGCGGTTTGGCAAAGGGGGCATAAGTTGACATTCTATCTCTCTGTTTACGAATTATAAATTATGAATCATGAGGCTTTTCTATTGACTATTTGTCAAGTCATAGTCTGCAAATTTAGGTAAACTAAATGAAAATACATACCAAAAACAGATGTTTATAAGGATTATTAAAGAAAAGAGTCTTACAAATTTTAAATATTGATAAAATGTTTCATTCAAATCTGAATCCGTTGTACCTTTGCAGTATGAAAATCTATAAACAGATACGTGTGAATAAGTTTTTGCCTTTATTGTTTTTCCTCGTGATCTTTACTTCCTGTAGCCGTAAGTATAAGATTGAGGGGGTATCATCGGTGAGTAGCCTTGACGGTAGAATGCTGTTTATAAAAACATTGGAGGACGGAAAGTGGGTGAAAATAGACTCAGCGGAGGTAATTCATGGCTTGTTTACGATGAAAGGTGTGGTAGATTCCATCATGATGGCTACTCTTTATATGGATAATGAGGCTATTATGCCTTTGGTAATTGAAAAGGGTAATATCAAAATAACGATTGCTAATACCGAATTGTCGGCAGAAGGTACCCCGCTCAATGAAGCTCTTTATGATTTCATCGATAAGAAAAATGCGATGGACATAAAGATTGAAGAACTTGAACGTAAAGAGGCGCGTATGGTGATGGAGGGAGCGGACTTGGCTGATATCCATGAACAGTTGACTAAAGAAGGAGAAGCGTTGGTCGATGATATGAATCGGTATGTGAAAAAGTTTATTTCCGATAATTATGAAACTGTCTTAGGACCGAGCGTCTTTATGATGTTGTGTAGCAATCTTCCTTATCCAATAATGACTCCTCAGATAGAAGATATAATGAAAGATGCTCCTTATTCCTTTAGAATGAATAAAATGGTGAAAGAGTTCATTTCTAAGGCGAAGGAAAATATGCAGCTTATTGAAGAACATCAACGTTTAGAACAAAACGCCTCTGTCGGTAACTGAGTTAGGAGTTTTTTGCGTATTTTTGTGCAAAACTCGAATAGACTATGTTACGACAATATGCTTTTAATCTTATACTCCTGTTTATATTACCATTGTGGGTAATTTCGTGTCAGAAAACTCCGGATTTTGTTGTGCAGACTCTCTCTTCTGCAGAAAATTGTATGGAGGCACATCCGGATAGTGCTCTCAATCTATTAAAACGTATTCCAAATCCTGAAAGCTTGCATGGCAAGGCACAGGCTGACTATAGTTTGTTGATGACACAGGCTATGGATAAGAATTACATAAAGCCGGAGTCCGATTCTTTAATTTCAATAGCTGTAGGATACTATGGCTCTCTTGATGATCAATGGGTTGCGAAAGGAAAGTCATTCTTTTATTATGGAAGGGTAATGAAAGAACTTAATCGCCCGGAGGATGCTATGAGGTACTATTTAAAAGCGAAAAGTATATTCGACGGAAGTAAGGAGTATAGGATGTTAGGGCTTATTTCGGAGGAAATAGGTACTCTAAACTGGAGTCAGTATTTAACAGATGAAGCTTTGTTGAATTATCAGGATGCTTTAAGGTATTATACAATGATTAATGATGTGCTGGGAATGAGTTATTCATCAAGAAATATTGCTCGTTATTATTTATCATGTGATAATAAGATTGATAGTGCATATGTTTACTATCAACGTGCATTAACCATAGCTCATGATAATAATTGTAACTCTGAATTAACTATTTTACAGGAACTTGGTGTTTTATATCGTTTGAAGAAAGATTATAAAAAAAGCGAATATTATTTGTTAAAAGCTTTGGAATTAGCAAAAGAAGATTCTTTGTCTTCCGGAATTTATTTGTCATTAGGTTATACTTACTTGTTGATGGGTAATATGACTGTAGCTGAAGATTATTTGGATAAATCTACAAGGGGCGTAAATATCTATACACAGGCTGATGCTTACAAATTGCTTTTTAAATTAGAAAAACAGAAGAATGCCCCTTGGGTGGCTTTAGAATATAAGGAGAGGTCTGATTCAATATTTAAAATAATTCAAAAGAAAGAAATAAAAGAAGCTGTTGCCGATTTGCAAAAAAAATATGAAAATGAAAAATTACAAAAAGAAAATCTTCAGTTGAAAATAAAAAATCAAAGCATATTACTTCTTTGTTTTGTTTTGCTTTTTCTGATATTATTATGTTTACTTTATGTTTATTATAGGCATCAACATAATAAAAAACGGATACAAGAAATAGAACAGCAAATAAACTTTAACAAGGAAGAAATAGCTCTTTATCAAGAAGAACTGGTTAATTATCAATTATTACAGAGTGAGTCCGAGGATTATAGAAGTAAAATAGGTGAGTTGAATGGTAAGGTTTTGCTTTTGCAAAGTCAAAATAGAACGTTAGTGGAACGTTTGAATTCATTAGGTGGTGATATCGGTAGCTCTTGTTCGCCAGTGGATGGTAAGTATATATCTATATTTCGTATGTTGCTTTCTTTAAAATCCGGTTCTTTTAAAGGAAAGTTATCTCATAGTGATTGGGATCATCTGTTTGATTTATTTAATTTTTTATATTTAGGTATTGTTATTCGTTTACAGGAAGAATATCCTCAATTAACAAAACATGATCTTGAAATTTTTTGTTTGTTGAAGTTTGGTTTTACAAATGATGCATTGAAGAAAGTCTTTCTTACTACTTCTGATTCTATAACAAAGGCTAAAGGGCGATTGAAAAAAAGGTTGAATGTGGCTCCTCAAGAAGATTTGGATCATTTTATACGAAATTACTAAGAAAATATATTTTCAATTGTCCGGGTGATTTTTTTACTTAAGATCTTAAATATCTGATTTGTAGTTTGTTGTGGGTTGATTGCATTGCTTGATTTGTCCGGGTCATTTTTTTGCTTTTCTCATAATGACACCGTACATTTGGGGAAACAAAAAACAATATAATTTATGAAATCACGTTTGTTTGTATTATTGACGGCATTGTTTATGGTAGGCAATGTTTTTGCCGGTACTCCTCTTGAGGATGATTTAGTGTTAATGGGAGAATTTTCTCAAGCTGGTACTCGTTCTGTAAAACCAGAACTCCCGATTTCTGCAACTTTCGAAGGAAATGTCCTGTATGTTGAATTTACTACTCCTGTAGGTAATGTTGATATTGCAATAAAAGATGCGACCCAGAATGTAGTATATACATCTTCTATGGATGTAACTGCTTTTGGACAACAAGTTGCCATTTCCGTGGAAAATTATCAAGCCGGTACTTATATAATAGAATTTAGAAACTCAAAAGATGGTTATGTTTATGGCGAATTTACATTAATGTAATTCATCATTATGAGGAAAATTCTATTTTCTGCTTGTTGTAACACATATACACAGCAAAAAGCCTGTGAAGGTTTGATAAGGCTGTTGAAAGATGGACGTTATCAAGTGGATATGGCAGGAAGCGTCGTAAGAGAGAGATGGAGTTTATATGATCTTGCTTTTGCTTTTAATAAGAGAGGTTATGAGAGAATACAGACGTTACATCCTGCCATTCCTATTATTTATTCCATCTTGGCAGATGATTATGAGGAAGAGTTTATAGGAGGTGCTACTCTATATGAGCATTTACTGTTGATTGCACCCCAAAAAACTCATTTTTGCGGTGACTGTGTTACAGACCTGCTTTTTCCTTTCGTTGAAGAGACGGATGCTTATCTTAAATATCCGTATTCCAAACCCTCTATTCTGGTTGGAGCTGGTAATGGACGTTCGGCATTAAGAACATTCATCGTCTTAAATACTTTAACCCAATATAAGATTAACATCATTTATTCGGGTGAACAGGAACTTTATGAAGTAGGTTATGCGTCTCATGTGACCGTACGTGAAGAGTTTGAATTGGACACTATGATCCAAAACGCCAGTCTTGTTATCGGTAGTAAATATGTAGCGTTACAAGGAGCTTTACATAAAAAGCCCGTTATCATTATTGGTGATTATGGGTCGGGTGGCATATTAACACAGGATAATGTGGTAGACCAATATCACAATTATTTTGCTGGTAAAATTGGTGGAGAACTGGATGAATATTTTTCTCTTGATCAGTTTCAGAAAGAGATAAAATCTGCTTTAAAACTCTCTTCACGTGAATTAGAAACTATATCCGATAAGTTGAGAAAAGAAATGTCGGAGAATAATAAAAAAATATGGGATATAGTTTCATCTTATTCTATAATGCGAGATTCTTAAATCCTTCTGGTTTTCTAAATTACATAATGGGATTTTTTTAATACACACGATTGATTGAGTGGTTGGGAAGTGCGGGAGCATATCCCAGCCCTATTTTTTTATAAATAATTGGATACTAAAAAGGTTCTGATGGGCATAGAAAATGAGGATCAGCGATCCTGATCTTCATTCTTTACCATTCCTTTGTATCTTTCCGGCAATGCACTTTCTACGGCAGCATAGGCTTCTGTCATCGTCTCTTTTATGTTTTCCGGTCCTTTACCCTTGGGGGGAATCGGATCATGGATTGTCAGAATCATACGGTGACGATGAATCCATTTTCCGGTACGGGGAAGAATTTCGAATGATCCGTCTATTGTGATTGGGACAACTGCCAACTGTAAATCGTCTGCCAATTGAAAAGCTCCTTTCTTGAAGTATCCCATGTGTCCGGTGAATGAACGTGCTCCTTCGGGAAATACGACTAATGATACACCGTCTTTCAGCGAGTTTTTGGCCTGTTGTATGGTCTCAAGCACTTTCTTAGGTCCTGAACGGTCTACGAATATATGCCCTGCACTTTCACATGCTTTACCTACGAAAGGAAGTTTGCGGAGACTTTTCTTCATCATCCATTTGAAATTACGCCCTAAAAAACCATAAATAAGGAAAATATCAAAAGATCCTTGATGATTAGGAACGAATATATAAGATGTATGCTTATGTATTTTTTCACGGCCGCGTACCTTTACTGGTATAAGCAGGAAAAGGCAGATCAATTGCGACCATATCTTGCCGGGATAGTAGCCCCAGAAATGTGCTCCCCCTACCAGTGAACCAATGATGGTTACAATGGCTGTGAGAATAGTCAATACTAACAGTATCGGCAATGCAATACAAATCTGATAGATGTAATACAGTATTTTCATGAGTGTTGGATTTTCGAAGGACAAAGATACAGAATCTCTTTTTATTGTCGTGTCTCAAAACGGATAAAAATCAGGGGATATCTAAAATGCTGACGATAATCTGTATTTCTGATGATATATCCAATTTGCATACATGATCGTTATTTATCTAAATAATACTTATAATAAACTTTCTGGAGATTTTTTTTACAGATTCTCATTTCTTTCGGTCAAACTACTGTGAGAGTCTGATATTTTTTATGTAGATTTGTCGATAATTTGTAAGATCAATGCAAACAGAACATACACTTTTTACTGTCTGATGAGAAAGCTACTGAAATATCTGCTGTTGGGCTTCTGTGCTTTGTTTTTAGCGGGCAATGCCACTGCTGCTACTGATGCTGCCGATCAGGTCGGAGAGGATACCGCTTTACAGGGGAAAATCATCCAATCTTTCTGTAACAGTCTCGGCTTTAATGTGCTGGAAGAAAAAGACAGTAGTTTTGTATATGCCGATAGTCTGTTGGATATACTCGAATTGCATGAACAATTTGATTCCTATTTTGAATTGTCCCGAATTATAATAAAATCTCAAATACTCAAAGGGAAGATGGGGATGGCAATTGCCCATAGCGACAGAATGTATTCCAAGGCCAGGGTTTTGAAAGATGTTTTGGGCATGGCCCTTTCTCTCAATGCCATCGGTGAAATTTATACCGCTATTGGAAGGGAAAGAGAGGCAGGTGATGCTTATGAGCGTTCGTTGGCACTTTTTGAAGAGTATGGTGGGGGTGAAACAATGAAAAAAATATTGCTGGTGGAATTGGCCGAATACAATCTGCGTATGAAGGATATAGGAGCGATGGCTAAATATGTGAGGTTGTTAAATCAGTATTCTACTGACAGCCAGTCTGAATTGGAGCAGACGGTGATGTCTATTTTTAATGCATATTATAAGATCCATACAGGAGCATTGGAAGAGGCCGATAGCTACTTGGAAAAAGTACGGAAGCAGCAGGACAAGTTAATACCCGGGCTTTTGGAATATTTTCTGGTGGCAGAGGCTTACTATCTGGAACAGAGCAATGCGCTGGAAAAGGCTTTGGAAATATACGATTACTTTTTCAGCTTGAAGCATGCCGGGAATAATTATGAACTGTATATTAGTACGATGGAGAAGAAAGCACAATTATTGGAGAAGATGGGACGTAAGGAGGAGGCTTTCACTTTGTACAACACTATTTATTCTTATATAAATTCTAAATTTAAGGCGAATTATCCGAAAGAGATTGATCAGCTTTGCGCACGCTTCGAGGCGGATCAACTTACTTATCAGATAACGCAGGACCGTAACCGTTCGCTTCGTTATTATGCGATAGCGATCGGGGGATGTGCTATGGTGCTGGCGTTGTTTATATTTCTCAGCTGGCGAAAGATATTTCGTCTGAAGCAATCGAAACAAAAAATGGAAGAGATGAATAGGAAAGCGGAAAATGCCATTCGTAAAAAGAATCTCTTCCTTTCTAATATGAGCCATGAAGTACGTACACCGTTGAATGCGATCGTTGGCTTTTCCACCTTAATGGCTTCGGAAGAGATAGAAGTGGACGAGGTTTCCCGAAAAGAGTATTGTGAAATTATCAGGATCAATTCATATCAATTGCTGAAATTGATAAATGATATTATTGATTTTTCAGATTTTGATGAAGATAATATCAGTATGACTATCAAGGGACAGGATGCTGTGAAAATTTGCCGTGAAGTTATAGAGACGGTAGCTGCTTCTTATAAACTGCAGGTTGAATTGCGTTTTGACACTTCACTTACCTCTTTAATGATAGATACCGATGATTCTCGTCTGCGGCAGGTGTTGATTAATTTATTGGTCAATGCCACAAAGTTCACCACTCAGGGATCTATTGTTCTGCGGTTAGAGAGAAGCATTGATGATGCTGATATGGCTTTATTTTCTGTGACCGATACCGGATGTGGTATTCCACTTGAAAAACAGAAACTTATCTTTGAACGGTTTGAGAAACTGAATGACTTTGTGCAGGGAACCGGGCTGGGATTGTCTATCTGTCTGTTGATCTTGAAAAGGCTGAAAGGGAAGATTTGGATCGACGATAAGTATACGGAGGGTGCGCGTTTTTGTTTCTTGCATCCGTTGAAGAGTGAATCCAAACTAATATAACGGCTGTTGTCATGAAAAGATTAATCCTGTGTTTCATATATCTTATTTTTCTGTCCGTTAGTCTGCGGGCTGAGAAGAATGAAGGAATTACTTATCGCGACAGTATTTTGATTTTGGCAGAAAGCATGCCTTCGGATACTGCCCGATTGGCTTATCTTCAAAGTATGGCTTACTGTCATCAGTATTTTCCTTATAACAGATATTTTGCAACCGCCCTTTATGAAGAAGCAAAACGACAGAAGAATATTTTTTATGAAAATGAAGGAGCTTATTATCTGGCAGGTTATTACGATAAAAAGCATGATCCGGACAGCCTGACTTATTGGGTGAATCAGTTGAAAGAACTGGTGTCCGGGGTGGGGACTTATGATTATTACTTGGAACGGAAAGCGGCCATCGGCCGGGCATTGGCTTCTAAAAGGATGATAGAGAAGGCTGTACATGTTACTAAGGAGGTATTGGAAGAGGCCATAGCTCATAATAGCAATAATGGGAAGATCGCTGCATACAATAGTTTGGGGTGTGCTTATTCCGTATCCAGCCGTCCGGAAGAGGCTCTTAAAGTTTTGATGAAGGCATATCATGAGTTTAAACCCGGAACAAAACCATTTTTGAAGGTAGATATTCTTTCCCGGATCACTCAGGTTTACGGGAATGGAGGAGATGACAAGTCGAAGATGCCTTACTTGTGTGAGATGGATAAGACTTTGCAGGAAGTGATGAGCAACGAACCGGAGGCGCAAAATAACTGGACTGATCTGGCGATAGATTGTGAAGTGAAATATGTATTGCATTATTTGAACAGAAGAAAGTTTGAGCAGGCTCTGTTGCATATTGAACGTGCTCAGGAGTTGCTTGCACCCCATGTCGATCCGGTATTCTGGTTGAATGTACAACTGGTTCGCTTGCAGTATTTTTCACGCACCAAGGAGTATGACAAGAGTATTGCTTTTGTTGATGAGGTGACTCCTATCGTATTGAAAGATTATGTATTTATATTCGGAACGCTGATAAACTACAAGGCGATTACCCAGTTTGATAAGGGGGATATTGATGCGGCGATTGAAACCCGTCGTTATCTGGTAAGAACGCAGGACTCTTTAAACAATGCTTTTTCTGCCGACCAGTTGAATCAGGTGAAGGAGATTTATCACATTGACGAACTGTTGCTCGAAAAGCAGAAAATCAAGAATACAAATTATTTGCGGGTCTCTGTCATATTACTGATTCTTTTGGTTTTAGCCTTTTTATTTTACGTTTATACGCGTCATCTTTCCAAAAAGATAGTATTGGCCGAATGTGCCGCCGCAGAGGCAGCGGCACATTCCGAAGAGGATAATATGGCCAAAGAACGATTGAAGATGGAGATCAGTCATGATGTGCGTACTCCGTTGAATGCGGTTGTCGGTTTTGCGGAATTACTGGCCGAGTCAGATGATTTGGATCAGGAGAGTAAGCTGGGGTACGGGAAAATCATACAGGAAAATGCTGAACAGTTATTGGATTATGTAAATAACATATTGGAACTTTCACGTTTAGAATCTGGAAAAATACAGTATGAACAGACAGAAGTAGAAGCAATTGCACTTTGTCGTGAAATTGTCGGTTTTATCAACGGGCAAGTGGAAGATGAAAATGCAAAGGTGGTTTTACAGACTGCCGTAGAGTCTCAGACGATATGTACCGACAGGAAATGGCTGATGTCTTTATTACGTGGATTACTCGTTTCGGGAGAAGGGGAGGATCTTGTAATGTTTTATATAGAAAGAGACGAAGTCGACTCGATGTTGGTTTTTCGTGTGGTCGGTACATTGTTTGCACAAGAAAACGTAAAAGATAAAAAGATATTGATCCGTAATGAAATTAATATTCATTTTATTCGTTATTTTGGTGGTACTTATACAGTAAATGTAGAAACAGATGATGGACCTACGGTTGTTTTTACTTGTCCTTTAGTCGATTTTTGAATAAATGTTTTTGATATAGATATTCCGAATGATACGTATCTTGCATACTGCCGACTGGCATTTGGGACAGACCTTCTTCGGCTACGATCGCGTGGAAGAACATGCGCATTTCTTGGATTGGCTGGCCCGTGAATTAAAAGAAAATGAGATTGATGTGTTACTCATTGCTGGCGATGTTTTTGATGTTTCCAATCCGTCGGCTGCATCCCAACGCATGTTCTACCGCTTTATCCGAAGAGTGACAACGGAAAATCCGCAATTACAATTGGTGATTGTGGCGGGCAATCATGATTCTGCTGCACGTCTTGAAGCTCCTTTACCGCTATTGCAGGAAATGCGTACCGATATCAAAGGAATTGTTCGGCGGCGTGATGGAGAGATCGATTACGATGATTTGATTGTGGAATTGAAGAATCGTAGTGGAGAAGTGGAAGCTCTCTGTTTGGCAGTACCTTTCCTGCGGCAAGGAGATTATCCGGTGGTGGTAACTGATGGGAATCCCTATGCGGAGGGGGTAAAGGAACTTTATACGCGTCTGCAAAATCGGGCGATGGAACGGAGAAAAAAGGATCAGGCAATAGTTGCCGTCGGTCATCTGCAAGCTACGGGGTCGGAAATTGCAGAACGTGATTTCAGCGAACGAACCATTATTGGAGGTTTGGAATGTGTCTCACCTGACACTTTTACAGAGCAGATTGCTTATACGGCTTTGGGGCATATTCATAAATCCCAGCGTGTGTCGGGACGGGAGAACATACGTTATGCCGGTAGTCCGTTGCCGATGTCGTTTGCAGAAAGGGATTATCATCATGGCGTAGTGATGGTGACTCTTGCCGAAGGATGGGCTGTGGAAATAGAGAAGCGGGAATATACTCCATTGGTTCGTTTGCTGAGCGTGCCGAAAGGAAAGGCTGTCAGTCCGGAGGAAGTACTGGATGAACTTGCCCGGTTACCGTTACAGATGGAAGAAGCCAAAGGTAATTCTCACTATCCGTATTTGGAAGTGAAAGTACTGTTGACAGAACCGGAACCGATGCTTCGACAACAGATAGAAGAAATACTGTCTGACAAAGCTGTTCGTCTGGCACGTATTGTTTCGGTATATCGACAGGCTAAAACAGACGTGAAGGAAGAAGCATTGGTGGCTACCGGATTGCAGGAAATGAACCCTTTACAAATACTCAAGATGACTTTTGAGAATACTTACCAGACAGAAATGCCGGAAGAGCTGGAACGGTTGTTTGAAGAAGCGGTGAGGGAAGGGGGAAAGGAGAATTGAGCGGGGAGAAGAATGGAGAGAAGGGAAAGGAAGCGGGGAGAAATGTCTGGCAGATGATGGTACAGTTGATAGGCAGATTTTTTCATTCTTTCATTTTATTCATTATTCATTCTCCAATTGGCATATTGGCACATTGAATTATTGGCACATTATTTATTATGAAGATATTGACAATACGATTAAAGAATCTAACTTCTATTGAAGGGACTTTTGAGGTGGACTTTACTGCCGAGCCTCTTCGTTCTGCCGGTATATTTGCCATTTCCGGTCCTACGGGAGCTGGAAAATCGACGATATTGGATGCTTTGTGTCTGGCACTTTATGATAAGACACCCCGTTTTGCAGCATCAGGCGAGAATCTTTACCTGTCTGATGTAGGTGAAAATCAAGTGAATCAGTCGGATGTGAAGAATATTCTTCGCAGGGGGACGGGAGAAGGATTTGCTGAGGTAGATTTTATCGGGATAACCGGAAGGCGGTATCGTTCCCGTTGGTCGGTTCGGCGCGCTCGTAGCAAGGCTACCGGTTCTTTGCAACCTCAAACCATTCAGGTTACTGATTTGGATAAGGAAGAGGAACTACAAGGTACGAAAACGGAACTGTTGAACCAATTGGTAGCTTTGGTAGGGCTCACTTACGAACAGTTTACACGCACGGTATTGCTTGCCCAAAATGATTTTGCTACTTTTTTGAAGTCCCGTGAATCTGCGAAAGCGGAATTATTGGAAAAACTTACCGGTACGGAAATCTATTCGCGTATCTCCCGGGAGATTTATGCCCGTAGTAAGGCGGCTGACGAAGCGATGAATCTTCTCAAAAATACGATCAGTCTCATCGAACTTATCCCGGAGGAAGAACTTTTGTCATTGCGAAAGGAACAGGAGCGCCTTATCGGACTTCGTTTTATCGAAACAAAACGCCTTACGGAACTGAATGCTCAACTTAGCATTGTACAATCTCTCAAAATACGGCAAAAACAGTTATACGAAAAGCAACAAGAGGAATTTGTAGGTGTAGAGGAGCTAAAAAGACTTCAAACGGGCCTTGCGGAACAGATGGATTATCTGGCTCGTTTTCAAGAGCAATGGGAGGCTTTACAACCGGAGTTGCGCAAGGCACGCGAGTTGGATGTCCGTTTGCAGAGTTTACGAACTCAGTATCGACAATCGGAACAGACCTTGCTACTTGCCCGGAAGCAGACAGCAGAAATTGAAAAGAAATACCGTACAGGAAAAGAGACCCTCAGTGGGTCGCAAAATTCCATGAGCAGATTGTTGAAAGGCAAAGATAACTTTGATAACTCTCTGCCCATCGATTTGCAACGTATAGAGCAACTTTTACTTCATGAAGAACAACAATTGACGACTCTTCAGCAGGAAAATGATAATCGTGTGTCACGCCTTAATACTTTTGGAATTCAGTCTGTCAGTGAAGAACAGAATAAACTTCTGAAACAGCAGGCGCAGATGCAACGTGCTTTTCAGGCCAGTCAATTACTTGCTCAATTGTGTATAAAGCGAGAAGAAGCTTCTACTGAACTGGCTGCTTTAATGCGGCAACTTGCTGTGAAGCAAGAACAAATCGTCTCCCTACAGAAACTTTATGATAATGCCCGTATGGCGATCAGTAAAGATGTGGTGGCTTTACGTTGTGATTTACATGACGGGGAAGCATGTCCGGTATGTGGTAGTCAATCGCATCCTTATCGACAGGATAATGAAGTAGCCGATACTCTTTATCATTCGATCGAGAAAGAGTATAAATCAGCTTCAGACATTTATAATCAATTAAATAATCGTGTGATTGCCCTTCAACGGGATATAAATAACTATGCCGTTCAGCAGAAAGCCCAGGAAGAGGTTTTAGCGGACTATCCAGTTGCAGAACGTGCACCTGAGTATCTGGATGCGCATTTGACTGAGTTACAGCAGTGCCTTTGTGCATTGGAGGAGAGGATAAAACAGTATCAGCTTCTTTATGCCGAATGGCAACAACATGACGGCAGATTAAAGCAACTGCGTATGCATTATGAGGCTTTTCGGAAAGAAGTGAATCAAGTCCGGTTATTGACTCAGCAATTGACTGCCATTGAAGAACAATTGACTATGGCCAAGCAGGCGGAGGCCACTGAGCAGTTGCGTTTTCAAACAATAGGCAAGGAATTGGGCGAATTACAGCAATCGCGTGCCGGGCTTTTGAAAGGTAAACCGGCGGATGAGGCTGAAGCGGCAGTACATCGGCGGGAGAAAGAGTTGAATGAGGCATTGGAACTTGCCCGTAAAAACATGGAATCGGTTCATGTTCGTATTTTGGGGATACAAGGAGAAATCAAACAGCTTTCACAAACTGTTATTGAGCTGTCCGATCAGCAGGAGAAAATAGAAAATCCGGAACATTTGTCTGAAGATATTGTCGCCTGTCAATCGGCAAACCGGGAGACAGAGCGTTTGCTTTCCGTTGTCGAGGCCCGTTTATTGCAGCAAGAACAGAATAAAAAGCGGCTGATGGAAATAGAATCGGAATGGAAGGAGAAGCAGACTGTTGCCGAGCAATGGGCCAAGCTGAATAAATTGATTGGAAGTGCCGATGGAACAAAGTTCAAAGTGATTGCTCAAAGTTACACATTGAACCTGTTGCTGTTGCATGCCAATAAACATTTGGCTTATCTTTCCAAGCGTTATAGACTTCAACAGGTGCCTGGTACATTGGCTTTGCAAGTTATTGATTGTGATATGTGCGATGAAGTACGTACCGTTTATTCGTTGTCTGGCGGAGAGTCTTTTTTGATATCTTTAGCGTTGGCTTTGGGGCTTTCGTCTTTATCGAGTAATAATCTGAAAGTGGAATCTCTTTTTATTGACGAAGGTTTCGGATCATTGGACGCCGATAGTTTGCGTACCGCTATGGAGGCATTGGAACAGTTGCAAATGCAAGGGCGCAAGATTGGTGTGATTTCACATGTGCAGGAGATGAGCGAACGTATTTCCGTACAGATACAGTTGCATAAATCCGTGAATGGAAAGAGTGAGATAACAATAGTATAAAGTCTTCTCCGCTATACTTAACTTGAATAATTTATACGTAGTAGTTAAGTAGTTAACTACTTACTACTTAGCTACTTACTACTGATTATGAATTATTCAGGTTAGAGAGAAGAGAAGAATATGGTTTAAGGGTCGGTTTTAATAATGCCGATAAAAACTTGTAAGAGGAAAATTTAAACCGGATCCGAGCTAATTATTATCTTTTAATTCTTTTAGCTCTCCGAGATTCTTCTTTATCTCGCGGAGACGCCCCAGATTCTTACGATATATCGAGAGAGGAATGATAATGCCTATTGCCCATATCACGAAAAAGAAAACGATCATTCCGGTGCCGTGTTGCCATACTTCCCGGTAAAAAAAGAAAAATACAGCCATAAACAAAATAAAACCGATACCGATGATCCGTTCACGGATTACCCAACGATGCATACGGTTGAAGCGGGAAATAACAGTAACAAGCGGCTGTTCGTCTATCTTTGTATTGCTGAGATAGCGGGAACTGAATATATCCCATCCTAAAGCCGGTATCAGAGCTATGAGAATAATCTGATAGTAGATATCCGGGAATACACCGTCGTATAACAGGGCCAATATGAATAATGCAATAATTGTCAGAGAGATGATACGTAATCTTTTGTTCAAGCGGCTGATTGCATTGATATTCTTTGTGGCATGGTTGATGAGCTGGGATATGTCTTCATCTTTGACAAGCTTTTTGTCTTTCAAATGTTCATCCAATGCATTCCATGATTTTTTAAGTTCATCCAGTTCCATATCTTATTCCTCCTTCTTCATTTTTTTTAATTTATCTTTAATTCGGCTTAATTTGGTTGCTACGTTTGTTACGGTCAAGCCGGTAATTTCTGATATTTCATCATAACTTTTGTCCTCGAGATAAAGCAGTATGATGGATTTGTCGAGCTGTCCCAATTGGTTAATCATCCGGTAAAGTTGGCGAAGCATTTCCTGAAGCGGATCGTTCTCTTCGGTCATCCAGTCCCCCTCCCGGTTTAAGGTAACAAACTCCGGCACATTTTTTTCTTTACGAATGAAGCTGATACAGGTATTCAGCGCGATACGATAGATCCATGTTGATATCTTACATTCTCTGCGGAATTTAGGAAAGGCCTTCCATAGATTGAGTACCACGTCTTGATATAGATCGTTGAGGGTAGCCGTAGGGGTGGTGTACAGGTAGCACACTTTATATATCACCCGCTCGTATTCCCGGATAACGGATAGGAATTCCTGCTCTATGCTTTCGTTGACTTGCGTGGCTCTTGAGTCCATTGGTTTTTTCGATTGCTTTTTGGATTATTGGTCGTTACGGAATTAAAAAAATCACAGTGAAAGTGGGTAAAGATAGAAAAGAATTTGTGGATTCACGTCGTTTCCTTATCATATTTCAGCCTATTAGGTAATGATAGAAGATGCTTTTGAAAAAAAATATGTAATATAGTTACTGTTTTTCGAGTGATAGACATTGATTTTATCAGTTTGGGCACTTTTGATAAAAATACCGTTTTTCTAATATTTTAAAACAGTATATCTTTACCTATGCTAATATTATTGTAAATTTTTAAATTTTCAGACATATGAAAGCAAGACTACTTTTTTCTATTTTGTTGTTTTTGTTGGGTGTGGAACTTAATGCTCAAAATGCATTTGGCGATTGGTTGAAACGCCATGAGACTAATCGTAGAGAACAGATAGTGAAGTCAAGGGTAAACCAAGACTTTACAAAGTCTAATTTGGGAAGGTATGGAAGTCTTTTGACGAGAAGTGTTTCGAATAATAAATATTATCCGCCGAAAGTGAATCGGGAATATACCTATTATAATGGTGATGGAACGGTTTCCCGTAAAGATTTTTATTATTTAGAATTTGATTCTTTGGGAAATATATTGTTGGAAGAACAAGGTGATGTTTATAGGAAAATGTGTAGTTATGGTGGAGTACAGGGAAAGATGAAATTAAGTGAGATTACTTATCAATGGAATGGAAAAGAGTGGGTGGAATATTCAACTAATTCGTCTTTTACTACTATTTTGGATGAAAATGGCATTCGTACCGGAATTGATAGCCGCATCGTTCAGGAGGCCACTTTTAATGAAAAAGGATACCTGACTTGGATTTACGAGTCATACGGCAGTAATGATAGGGCTAAAGTTAAAATCAGTTGGAAAGACGATTTTCCGTCTGAATTTTATTTGGTATCTTATGGAGACAGCCTGTCACTTACGAACATCGTGCCTATGTATGAGACGGAAAAATTGAATCCTTATTTATGTTTTTCCGATGACTGGGACGAATATTTCTTTGACAATGACGGAGATGATTTTTCTCTTTTCAATGCTGATATAGTAATAGGTAGCGAAGCGGATGAAGACGGTACGGTTGTCCTTATGAAAGGACATGTGGTATCTGAATATGATGCTGAAAAAGATCGATATACCCGTACGATAAAAGTGATTGTGGGAGAACAGGAATTAGAAGTTCCAATGCTTGTTGAAACGAAAACTTACTTGGATGATAATGGCAGTTTTTCGTATACCTATGCTAATGTTTTGGATGATTGGACATTTACGACAACTAAAATATTCAATGAAAAAGGGGATATAATCAGATATGAATCGAAAGAGATTGATGGGGATTATATTTATTCGAGTATATATACATACGATCGTACATACGATGAAAATGGACTTCCGTTGAAAACTGTTTTTGAGCGAAGAGACGATAAGGAAATATTGCAAGAATCGTATGTGGAAACATATGGTGATAGAATCATACCCGATACTTCCTTAGAGGTGGAGGTGGATATGCCGGGAACGCTGCACGAAAAAGTATGGGCTTCGTCTATGGAATCTGATAAAATTACAAAATTGACGGTAACCGGTCCATTGAATGAAGAAGACCTTCGATTTATAAATAGTGACATGTGGAAACTGGAGTCGCTGAACTTGAAACATGCCAGATTGGATTATATCTCTAATAGCTCATTTGGTTGGAATGACCATTTACTCTCGGTCGTTCTGCCGGAAGGGTTAAAATGTATATTCGATGATGCTTTTGCATACTGTTCCAATTTGCAGGAAATAGAATTACCGTCTTCTTTAAATTACTTATCCAATAATGCGTTCGCCGGATGTTGGCAGTTGCAACAGATTACTTGTCATATGCCGGCTCCGTTAGATATGGAAATTTACAATGATCCTTTTAGGGATTTGGATAAGGGTATGTGTCATCTGAGAGTACCTGGATTTTCGGTCCGCGACTATGCCGAACATACTTATTGGAGAGAATTTCCAAATATGGAATCTCTGGAAGAAGTACAGGAATCAATGACGCTTAACGGTTCTTTGCATGTGGATAGAAGTCTACTTGAACCGGTTACTGATTTAACATTGGGATATGGAAGTTCTTTGACATTGGATGGCAGTGGTACTTTCTCTCTGAATTCGTTAGTTATGCAGCAAGGCGACAGTAACCTGCGTGAATGGTTCTATGATTCTTATCATGGATATCCTGTCGAGGGGCGACCGCTTGCTTCATCTGCCATTGTGACTAATTGTGATGTTACGGTCGCTGATATGGAAATAAAATATGCATGTAGAGCTGGCAATTGGTATTTCTTATCTTTTCCGTTTGATGTGGATATGTCCGCTATCACGGTTGAAAAAATAGATACCACTTTAGTGGGTTCTATCGGTTATGTATTCCGATATTATGACGGTGCGGAACGTGCCTTGAATGGAACTGGGCAAAGCTGGAAAGATGTGACGGAGGGTGTACTACATGCCGGACAAGGTTATATTTTCCAGGCGAGCATGGAGGTGTACCTGACTGTAAGAGGAGATATGGATAGTGGAATGCAGATGTTGACTCCTGCTTCGAAAGAAATACCTGTTAGTGAGAATATTTCAAACTACGCTTCCAATCAGGGCTGGAACTTGATCGGTAATCCGTATCCCTGCTATTATAATATGAACGGTATCGATTTTAAATCTCCCATTACGGTATGGAACAAGGATTCATGGACCTATGACGCTTATTCCATACTGGATGCGGATGAATATGTCTTTGCACCGATGGAAGCTTTCTTCGTGCAGGTTCCTCAAGGAACGGAGACGATTCATTTTATGCCGGAACAGCGTCTTGCTAAGGCGGCGTTGGTCGATGGAAAATGGACTACACGTTCAATGAGGAGTGTTTCCGGTTCCCGCAGTTTGATTAATTTGCGTTTGACCGACGGCACATATGCTGATAAAACTCGTATCGCATTTGTTTCGAATGCTTCTGCGGGATATGATATGCAGGAGGATGCTGCTAAGTTCATGAGTCCAGTGGCCGCAGTGCCGCAACTTTACACACTGGATAATACACGTTTGCAATATGCTATTAATGCACGGCCTTTTATCGAAGGTGGGTCTGTCCGGTTGGGATATTATGCCGGTAGTGCCGGAGAATATACTCTTTATGCGGATAAGGCCGATGTCGATGCATGGCTGTACGATGCAGTAACCGATCGTACGGTAGCGCTGTCTGCCGAAGGTTATCGTTTTTCATCCGAAGCCGGTAACTTTGACAATCGTTTTGTTCTACGTTTCGGTGCAGCTCCGACGTCGGTGAAAGAAGAACGGTCGGATGTTGCTTGTGAAGTAACGTCTGCTGACGGGGGTATCCTTGTTAAAGGGCAAGCTGGAGAGAAGGTGGAGGTTTATACAGTGGCCGGAGTGAAGATAGCCGAGCTTCCGGTTGAAGAAACGGGTACATTTGTTCCTCTGACTAAAGGCGTTTATGTGATAAAAGCTGGTAATTCTATCAGTAAATCAGTGGTTTATTAATAAAATAATTCATTATGAAACGACTGAAATATATCCTCCTTGTGGGGTTACTGTTGAGTAACCTCACTGCTTGGGGGCAATACGACCCTCCCAATCCTCCCGAACCGGCAGGAAGTTTGCGCATCTCTCTGGTGGCCGAACCGGCAGAAGCCGGATACTTCAATTGTGAGAAGGAAGTGGCGGTAACTGAAGGGGAATCTTATTATTTATATGCTTATTCCAGAGGTGATTATCGTTTTGTAGCATGGGAACAAGACGGTAAGGTCATTTCCACTTCCCCCGGCTTTAATTATCTTATGGGGAGTACGGATGTTACTTTGACGGCTCGCTTTGTGTATAGTCCTCCCAATCCTCCCGAACCGGTTATCCGGCATCAGCTCTTTTTAGAGTCCGATCCGGTAGGGGCCGGCAGTTTTAATTGGAGTAGCGGCAGCACATTTGCAGAAGGCGAACAGCTGTATTTACGAGCATATGGAAATAATGGATATAAGTTGGCTTATTGGTATCGTATAGAAGGCGCCGATACATTGAAGCTCTCCACCAATGCGTCTTTGGATTTCACGATGGGGAAGGAAGATGTGGCCTTGAAAGCGAAATTCGTGTTCGATCCTTACAATCCCGGTGAACCCAGTACGCCGGATGAAAAGTATTATTATATTCAAGGGTATTCTACTTCTGTAGAGCAGGGCGGCACGGTCGATTTTCCGGTTTATCTGGTTAATTCGGGAAATGTATCTGGGGTTGCTTTTGATTTAGTATCGGATAGTAATATTGTGATCGATAAAGAGAAAGTAACATTAGGTAACCGGTGTAATGCACATACGTTACAAATTACTGAAAATGAAGGGGAAAAATCTTTGCATTTTGTTGTTTCCGGTGAACAAAACATACAAGGGACTTCGGGGGTGATACTTAATGTTTCCTTGATGGCTTCTCCGCAGATGACTCCCGGATATTATACCATACAGTTTAATAATGTAGTAGTAACATTGCCCAATGGAATTGAAAAAGAACTGAGTACATTTAGTGTCCGATTGAATGTGACTTTGGCACCCAAGAAAATGGGGCCGGAGGATTATGCCGCCTTGTGCGATATGTATCATAAAATGAATGGTGCTGGATGGTATCAACCTTGGAATATCGATAGCGACATGATCGACGGTAATAATTGGCGTGGAGTTACTTTTATCGATACACATGTGTCGGAGATTAATCTTAATGGTAGGGGAGTGAGAGGGCATATACCTCCTTCCGTATTGTCTCTTTCCACTTTGGAACAACTCGATTTGAGCAATAATTCTTTGGATTGGGATGTGCAGGACTTGGCTGATACCCTTGCCAAGCATGCTGTTGAACCGACTGTCTCGAGCCTGATATTGAATGCTAACCGGCTGAGGGGAGATATTTCTGTTTTGGCAGATGCGTTTCCCGGCTTGGAAACATTAAATTTGAGTAATAATCGTTTTTCTGAGCTATCCCGGCCTTTATCGGATGCAATCAAGAGTCTGAGTATCTATTATCAGCAAGTGTCTGTGGAAGAGGTGCAAACGATGCGGTTGGCTGTAAAACAGCATTTCGATTTACCTACTATTTTCACCTATTCTCATTCCGGCAAGAATTATAAGCCGGTTTCTTCTCTGGATATGTATTTTGAAGAGTCCGGGCTGTATGCTTCGGCGTCTTTACGATACGACTCCGGTATATACGCTATGAATTGGTCTGATTGGCGGACGCCGTCCGGTAGCCGTTTTTTATTAAGATCGAATGCTAACGATGCTTACGGAAGTACCATTCCATGGATGGTTACCTTTGAGAAAGGAGATGTCAATGTGGACTCGGCAATCGACATATTGGATGTGCAGGAAACGTTGAATTATATTTTGGGTAATAGCCGGTATCCGTTTGTTTACGCGGCGGCGGATGTCTATGAGGATTCTAACCTCACCGTTCAGGATATGGTCCTGATTGTCAATCTTGTGTTGGAGGGTGCTGTTCCTGTAACTCTTTCTACTGCGGACTATATGGCATCGTCCCGCTCGAAAATGCTGCCTTCCGCACGTGTCTGTGTGGAAGACGGAATGCTCGTGATGTATAGTGATGTTGAAGTTGCTGCTGTGGATATTGTATTGAACCATTGCCAGCAGTCTCAATTGCGCATGTTGTTGAATGTAAACCAATTCCAGTCGGCTACGAAGAACAAGGATGGGGGAGTACGTCTGGTTATCTTCTCCACTTCAGGAGAGGTGATGCCGGCAGGACGCACGGTACTTGCCGAACTCTCGTCAAAAGATCCGGTTGTTACCTATGTCGATTTGGCGGATAAAGAAGCGCAGCGCATTGTGTCAACGGTTTCTCCAACAGGTATCCATGCAGGTGTCTCCGGGGAAGTTTCCATTTATACAGTGGGCAATGATGTCTTTGTCACATTACCGGTTGAAACAGAACGTATGACGGTCGATGTAATCGGCATGGACGGTTGCCCGATCGATGAGAAAGCGTTCGAATCTCCCTCCGCAGGAACTTTGAAGGTAGTATCGAATTTAGTTTCGGGAATTTATCTTCTGAGGGTGCAGTTGGAAACAAACGGTAGCGTGGTATATAAGAGTCAAAAAGTAGTCATTTCAAAATAAGATGAGTTATGAAGCGTAAAATGGTTTTCATGCTGCTGTGGGGAGTGTTGCTTTCCTCTTTGCCGATGGTGGCACAGCAGGTGACAAATAAAATATATATCCCGGAAATGGAGTGCGGACGGGGCAAAACGATCAACGTTCCGGTAGCAATAAGTAACGACAGCGAGATTGTCGCCCTGCAATTCGACGTGCAGTTGCCATCGGGAAGTACCATCACCGGTTCCTCCTGGAGCCTGACCGATCGCAAGTCAGATCATAGTCTGTCTGTGCGAAGGATGAGCAGTACCCATTATTTGTTCGTCGTTTATTCTCTTACAAACACACCTTTAAGAGGAAACTCCGGAAACCTGATCAACTTTTCGTTGCAAGTTCCGGAAAATTGGGAGGTCGGTGGCAAATATCCTTTTGTGATAGAAAACCCCATATTGAGTGCCCGCGATGGCAGTAACGTATGGACATCGTCCGAAGCCGGCGCCTTGATCATGATAGCTGATCCGCGTCCGGATGTAGCAGTCTCTACCGTCAAGGTCGATAAATCGTCTTATGCTCCCAGTGATAAGATTGTGGTCTCCTGGTTGGTAACCAATGAAGGAGATAAGGAGACGGGGGACGGTTGGAGCGAACAGGTTTCTTTGGTGGCGGATAATGGCGAAGAGGTTTACTTAGGCAAGGTCTATTACGAATCTATCTTGGGAGACGGCGGGACTGTGAACCGACAGGCAGAATTTACCTTATCGGATTTGCCGGGAGTCGATGGAATGGTAAAGGCCAAAGTCAAGTTGATTCCCGGGACCAATTTAGGTGAACTGGCTGCTGCCATAGGTAATAATACGGCTTATGCCGGAACAGGGTGTACGATTGCTAAAAAACTACGGGTAGAGCTTCCCACGGCAGCTATCAAAGAGAATAATACCTCTTTGATTCGTTGCAAATTGTATCGGAGTGGCACTTGGGCGAATGAGCAGGTTTTCAGTCTTCGTGCGGATAAGCCGGAGCGTTTGAATGTACCACAATCGGTGACTATACCGGCAGGGCAATCTGGCGGCACTTTCTACATCCATGCGATAGACAATGAGGTGCTGAATGTTGATTCGGTTGTAACGATCACCATTGAAGGAAACGGATACGAGACCATAACGGGCGAAGTCCATATCATAGATGACGAACTGCCTGCTTTGACTTTAATCCCCTCTAAAACAGAACTGACGGAGGGAGACACCTTTACACTCACTGTTGAACGTGAGAGTAAAAGGGATACTCCATTGACAGTGTATCTGTCGACCAGCCATAAAAGCCGTTTTAAACTTCCGGCTCAGGTAATGATTCCGGCGGGTGAGAAGAGTGTGGCAGTAGAAGTGTTGGCTGTCGATGATAATATTCCGGATGTAACGGCCGATGTCGATTTCACAGTATCGGCGGATGGATACAACGGTGGAAAATGTATCATCCTGTTGAATGACAATGATGTTCCGCAGATACAGTTGTCATTTTCTACGGAAGAGATCAATGAGTCGGCAGGAAGTACAGCCATCGTCGGACGGGTGACCCGCATCACCAACTTGGAAAGTAAGATAACGGTGAAGTTGGCGGTCAGTTCGCAGGACGCATACCTGTCTTATGAAACATTGGTTTTTCCTGCGGGAGTTAGTTCACAGGAATTTTCGATAGGAGTGGTCGATAATGCATTGAAGGACGGCGATCGCGAGGTGATTGTCACCGCATCGGTTTATCTCCCTTCGTGCAATTGTTCCGCAACGGCAACAAGCGGCGGACATGTCACGAAATCTTTTAAAATACTCGATGATGACGGGCCGTCATTATCATTAACCACTTCACAACCTACCATATTGGAGGGAGTGGCCGAAGGCATCGTGTTGAAAGTTACCAGAAATAATACGGACAATGCCGATATAACCGTAACTCTGACAAGCGATAATGAAACTGATTTGGTTTTCGACAAAACGGTTATTATACCGGCAGGCGTATCTTCTGTCGATGTCAAGGTGTATGCTAAGGCGAATGATGTTTCCGAAGGCGACCGGACCAGCACGATTATTGCCACTTCGGAGGGATATACGAAAGGTATCTGTTGGGTGATGATAACGGATCAGACATTGCCTGATGTCGCAATCAGCTATTTGGCACTTTCAAAGAAGGAAGCATTGGCCGGTGATACACTTACGGTGAGTGCGAAGGTTATCAATAAAGGTGCGGCAGAATTGCCGGCAAAGACGAAGGTCATGGTGTACCTGACGTCTGACCAGAAATATAGCAGTACCTCTAAAAAGACCTTCCTTACCACTCTATATACGCAAAAGGCGTTAATGGTAGGTGAAGAGGAACTTATTTCGAGGAATTTCGCATTGCCGGATGTAACCGGAAAATACAGCATTGTGGCAATTGTCAATGAAGATCATTCGGTTAAGGAACTGACGTCTGTAAACAATGTTTCAGATGTGCTTCCTTTGACCATGAATCCCAAGTTTTCTGTAACGGCATCGGTCGGAAAAGAATTTTATCAGCAAGGAGAAGAGATCGTTATTACCGGAAAAGTGTCTGGTGTGGATGTCGCTAATGCAAAACTGGAGGTTTATATCATCAGTAACGGAGCCCGGGAAGTCCTGCAGGCACAGGCGGATTCGGATGGAAATTACACGCTGAATTTCAAACCGGCTTCCAGGCAGATGGGACATTTTATGGTTGGCGCTTGTTATCCTGGTGAAGGTTTGAAAACTGAAATGGCCTCGTTTGATATTTATGGCATCCGGCGTACATCCGATTCCTGGATCACTTGGAACGTAACGACCGATGAACCTTACACCGACAAGATTGCCATATTTAATCCGTGCAACGTTCCTTTGACAAATGTCAAGGCGGAATTGGTTTCATTGGTGAACGGATGTCAGGTGGAGTTCGATGTCCTGTCGTCCATACCGGCCAATAGCATGGGAGAGATCGCTTATACGGTGACCGGCAACGAGCAGACCAATCTTATCGATTACGAACGGATGCCTTTGAAGATAACGACAGCCGAAGGTGCTTCTTTGTCCACTACTGTTTTCTATCATTGCAAATCACAGAAACCGGTATTGCGTGCAAATGTATCATCCATTCATACAACGGTGACGAAAGGGACTGTCCGTGATTATTCGGTTATCCTGACCAATACCGGTAAAGAAGAAACAGGCGTTGTTTCTGTGGTATTACCGTCCGATCAAAAGTGGATGACCTCTGTTACTCCTCTTGAAATGCCTTCTATTGCCGGCGGTGATAGTGCAGTGGTCGTTCTGCGGCTTGCCACAACCGATGAAATGCAATTGAATGTTCCGGTGACAGGTACGATTGGAATCAATTGCCGCAATGGCAACGGAATCCCGTTGTCTTACAGTATCGAACCGGTGTCGGAGACTAAGGGAACATTGGTAGTCGATGTAAAAGATGAATACACTTACTTTACCGATGAGGCTCCTCATGTGGAAGGGGCGAAGGTTGTTATTATGCATCCGGTGTCTCGGCAGGTTATTTATGAGGGAGTTACCGGTATCGATGGGTTGTTTACGGTGGGCGATATTCCCGAAGGGTATTATGCAATAACGGTGACGGCCGAAAAGCATGACAGTTATTCAAACAATTTGTTGGTAGATCCCGGTAAGACGACCAAAGTAGATGTGGATCTGACATTCCAAGCTATTACGTACGATTGGAATGTGGTCGAAACGGAAATACAGGATGAGTATGAAGTCGAAACGGTAGTGAAATACGAAACCAATGTTCCGGTTCCGGTAGTTGTGACTACCTATCCCAGCGAGATTTACTGTAAAAACTACATTTTCAATTTAACTCTGACTAACAAGGGATTGATTACAGCCCAGAACGTAACAATCGATGTTCCCGAGGTAGAAGGACTGAAGTTTGAACTGTTGTGTGAAAATCCCATCGCTCAGTTGCGGGCACAGGAGTCGATCATTGTCCCCGTACGTGTAACGGCAGAGGTGGAATATGATGATGTTGTCTTTACGCATTCCAGAATAACGAACACCTCTTCCGGTGCTGGTGTCGATGATCCGTCCCGGATTGTATCTTATCGCACGAAATTTAAATCAGCGGAAGCGAGGGCCGGATGGGGCACTAAATGCTTGGACTTCAGATGGAAAAAGTATTGGGAATATTATTGTTCCGGAAAGTATAAGACGGCGTCGGATTATTATGACTATTTCTATGGTCCGAATGGGTTGTGCAACAAACCGGGAAGTGGTTCCGGTGGTCCCGGTGGTGGTAGTGGCAGTGGTTTCCCGTCATTAAGCGGTGGCGGAAACTCTTCTTATGGATCGTCTTCATCGGGAAACAAAGTTTCGATAGAAATCTGTTCGAAGAAAAATAATGGCGATGACGGAGCGGATGAGCAACCCGAAGAACAACCTTGTGAGGAAAAACCTGTTTTGAAATATAAACTGGTGACAGAAAAGGGGAGTAGCCGTAGTAGCGAGGTAAAAGGTGTGGCTGCTGACGGACAGTCCAAAGTAAAAATAATATTAGATGTAGCTACTTCGAAGATTCCGTCGGATGAATGCGGATATACTGTTAAGTGGACTTTGTCGGAAGATTTGGGACACTTGGAAAATGCCGATTCCTGGACAAATGTTATATATGTAGCTCCGGAAAACTTTCCGGAGGACGATAAACCTGTTCATACGATAACTGCCCGGATGCAATATTCCAGTCAATATCATTCAGATTCGTATGATGTGAATATTGAAATAATCCGTGTTCCGGTGGTAATGATTCATGGTTTGAATTCCGATGAAACTTGTTTTGCAAAATTGCGGACCTATTTGAAAGCATCTAATTTATATCGGGGATTCCAATTGAATTGTGTGGATTATAGTACAACGAATTGCGCTTACTTTGCTGTAAATGCTTTGGATAGAAAAGTGGCGGATTGGGGTATTAAAGAGTCCCGTATGATGTGCATGGATAATGGCTACGTATCTCAAAAGGCCGATTTGGTAGGCCATAGCATGGGAGGAATCTTGTCCAGATTACATGTGCAGTATGTAGATGACAAGAATGTACATAAATTGATTACATTGAACACCCCTCATTCGGGAAGTCCGCTGGGCGATGTTTTCGGTCCTGTTTTGGATCAGCATCCCATTATAGCAGGTATTGTAGATCATTGGATACATTTTAAGCCCGATGCCATTAATGATTTGGCTTTGGATTCAAAGGCAATCGATGATTTTTTAAACAATGATGCGGCTTTATCTAAGATGAACGGGATTCCGGTTCATGCGTTGACAACGGCTGTAAATGTCATAGACCCCTCATATGTCAGCACTCCTCTTTATGAGTTAGCAGTTATCTTCAAAGCATTAGGACTGATATTCTATGATGGGTTGAACGACGGAGTAGTCTCTTTGGAAAGTCAAAAAGGAGGATTGAATGAGCCTTATACCAATAACTTGATGGGGCCCAGCCATACTGATTCTCCCAATAATGCGACTATACATAAAAGGATTCTTTCTTTATTGAACCAGCCCTCCGGATCAACAGCATTTAGTATGTCTGGTTTCCGACCAGTCGATTTACATTATAAGAGCAATGTGGACAAAAGAATGCGGAATTTATCTGTAAGGTCGGATAATGGTAATGACTTAAAACTGGAAGCTGCACTTAATCCTACGGATAACAGGAAAGTAGATATGCAGGTAGAAACCTCTTCCAATATTTTGAAGACAGTTATGATCGCTAATTTTTCTGACGGAAAATCTTATACTTCGGCTGATGAGCAGGCTTCGTGCGATATTCCTGCCACTCATAAAGGCCGGATAACAGTTTATGCCATAGGGATAGACCAGAATGACTGTCTATTGTTTGACAGTGTATATGTTGATACACCTCTTCAAACATCGGCTACTCCTGTACGGATCGCTCTTGTCCGTGATTCCGTTTACGTAGCGATTGATGAAGAGCGTACCATTCATGCAATGTGCTATTGGGACAATGGAGACCAGACGATGGTTGAACCTGTGATCACTATAGAAAAAGAGTTGGCTCACATTAGTGGTGCCACACTTATAGGTGAAAAGGCGGGTACAACTACACTGAAAGCCACGTATGAGGGATTGGTCGATCAATGTGTGTTGAGGATATATGATGGAAATAAAATAGACACGCCAGATGAAACAGATCCCGATGACGAGCCGTCCAAAGGTGTTTGCTCTACCATTTCTCTCTCTTTCAAACAGACAATAACGGTTGCTCGTCAGGCGTTCAGAGGAACGTTGACCATGTTCAACGGCCATGAAGCCCAAGCCATAGATAGCTTGCAGTTGAATCTGGAAGTGAGAGATAATGAAGGAAAGTTGGCTACTTCCCAGCAGTTTGCCGTTTCGAATGAAAGCATCGACCATTTTGGTGGAAAATTGAAAGGTCCGTGGACGTTGGAAGCAAAGCAGACGGGAACAGCTACCATTCTGTTTGTACCTTCCAAATATGCTGCCCCCACAGAGCCGAAAGAGTACTCTTTCGGAGGAACGATTACTTATAAAGATCCTTTCACCGGGCTGTTTGTGACGCGGGATTTGTATCCGGTTACGTTGACCGTGAAACCGTGTCCGGATTTGTCGCTCTCTTATTTTGTGGAACGTGATGTATTTGGCGATGATCCGGAAACGGCGGAAATAGAACCGAGCATACCGGCAGAGTTTTCATTGTTGATTAATAACGTCGGATATGGAGATGCGAATAGTGTGAAAATAGCTACGGGACAGCCGGAGATAGTCGATAACCAAAAGGGACTGGCTATACATTTTGAGATGATAGGTTTCAGCATGAACGGGCAAGCGGCCACTGCTGATTTCGCCAATCTGGACTTCGGTTCGATACAGGCCGGTAAGCAGGCATATGCCCAGTGGTATTTCACCTCTTCCTTATTGGGACATTTCACCGAGTACAACACCACTATAACGAAAGGATCGAGTTATGGAAACGAAGATTTCAACCTGTTGTCGATAGAAGGTTGTCATGAACTGATTAGGAGCTTGAAAGTACCTAATACTTCATTGACTGCTTTTATGGTGAACGATATAAAAGATGCGAACGATCTGCCCGATTGTGTCTATCTGACGGACGGTACTGTGGATGACCGGGTAACCATTGTTTCAGAGTCGGCTTCCTGCAGCAGCATGGGCAATAATCAGTATACCCTGACATTATCAGGGGCAAAAGGCTGGGTATATGGAGCGATTCATGATCCTACCAATGGCAGACAGAAACTGGCTTCCGTGACCCGTATGAGTGATGACGCCGTGATCGATTTGCAGAATTTCTGGCAAACGGACAGGACGTTGAGAGACGGTAAAGATCCACTGTACGAAAATAATCTTCGTTTTGCCGATTATCTGGCCAACGCGCAGGAGTCCTACGTCTTGACATTCACTCCCAAACCCGATCTGGTGCTGGAAGTAGAGTCATTTGGCGGGATACCGACGGGAGACATACACTCCGCTTTGACGGAAATCCTGGTGACATTCAATAAACCTATAAATACCGCGACTTTTACGGCGGACGATCTGTCATTGTACTGCCAGAACACTAAAGTTGATCTGTCTCAACTCGTTATAGAACCCGTGTCCGACACCCAATACAAACTGGATTTATCCCTGTTGCCCCCTCGCGACGGTTATCATGTACTGACCGTTCAAACGGAGGATATAGAGGATCTGGATGGTTTTTGCGGTAGTTCCGGTAAAAATGCCACATGGAATCAGTTCGTAGGCGGAAAGGTTGCCCTGTCTGTTGTTGTCACTCCGGAAGGGGCAGGGGTAGTAACTCCTAAAAACCAAGAGTACGTCTTTGGTACTAATTTGGAACTGAAGGCCGAAGCAAACGAAGGATACGACTTTGCTTGTTGGAAAATAAATGGTGAAAAGATTTCGGAAGAGCCGGTCTATAAATATCAGATTGTGGCAGACAGAACCATAAAAGCGGAGTTCAAGGCTAAATTATATGATGTTACCATTGATTATGATGTTCAGGCCGGGATAGTCTCTTTAGGTAAAGGGGTCGGTAAATATGAGTATAATACGGATATTCAGCTTTCGGCGTCACCCAATGCCGGTTATGTATTCAATGGCTGGAGAGTGGATGGCGAGATTCTTTCGACGGATGCAATTTTCTCCTTAACCATAAAGAAGAATGTGGAGATCGAAGCTGTCTTTACGAAAATACCGATCGATACAATGGTCTCTTATGAGCTTCCTACCGGTTGGAATTGGTTCTCAATCAATGTGAAAGACGAGAATCTGAATAATCCCGTCGCGTTGTTGGAATCTATAAAGCAATCTGTCGTCTCTGTCTTGGGGCAGGAGGAAGATTTGGTTTACGATGATCAATACGGCCTATACGGTTCGCTGACAGCTTTCAAACCGGATAGGGGGTATAAGGTACGCGTAAAAGAGGATGTTGATTTTTCATTGAAGGGGATTCCTTTCGCGGAGAATGAAGTGACTATAACCCTGAATAAAGGTTGGAATTGGATGGGGTATACTCCGAATATGGAAATGTCCGTCAATGCTGCATTATGCAATTTGATGGCCGAAGAGGGCGACATTGTGATGGCACAGGATCAGTTTGCCACTTATGATGGTGCAGCTTGGAAGGGCAGTCTTTCTGTTCTTGCTCCGGGTAATGCCTATCTATATTATTCCGGTTCGGTGAAATCCTTTAATTATCCGACGGGAAGTAGCAAGATGGCTATTCCTATGCTTTCCTATCGTGCATCAGAAAGTTATTATTTTGCGAAATGGCAGTACGACAAGCGTAAATATGCCGATAATATGGGAGTTATCTCCCGGCTTTACAGCAGTAGCGGGCAAGAATTGCCCGCCGGTCAATTCCTGATTGGTGCGTTTACCGGTGAAGAGTGTCGTGGCATGTCGTCAGAGGCGGATGGTTATCAGTTCGTCACTGTGCACGGTGAGCAGACGAACGAAAAGGTGACGTTCCGTGCCTATAACACGCTGACGGGTGAGGAGTTCGATATAAAAGAGACAATCCGTTTTGGCGCTAATGTGGTTGGGAGTCTGACTAATCCGTTTATACTCCATTTGGGGTCGGCAACCGGTCTTGATAAAAACGGTAGTAGTTTGTTGATCTATCCTAATCCGGTGAAAGATCGTCTGTTTATCCGGACTGATTTGCAGAATGTGAAGGAAATACGCATTATTGATATGAAAGGAAGTGTATTACTGACTACTGACACCTTGCCGTTGGGAGTAGGACTGGATGTGACTTCGTTAACGGAAGGTATCTACTTTATTACAATTCAGACGGATACGGATCTCATTCGGCAGAAGTTTGTGAAATCGAATCGTACAAAGTAGTAAGTAAAGGATGAACTTTTTTAATGGAAAAGAGTATGAAAGATCAAAAAATATATGTATTACTTTTTAGTTTGTTGTTTGCACCTCTTGTTTGGGGTGCAGGCAGCAATGCTTCCCATTGGACATTTGATCCGGCTGAATATGCGTATGATATGAATGTTCATGCAGCATTGATGTTTAATGGTATGGATGTGGAAGATTATGCAACATTTGAAGTTGCCGCTTTTTGTGGAAATGAATGCCGTGGAATCGCTAAAGCTACTGTATCACAGGGAAAGAAGTATTATGAACTCCGGGTGAATAGCAAGAAGTCTCAAGGTGATAATATAACTTTTAAATGCTATAATCAAGCTACGGGTCGGGAGTTAATGGTGGCAGAATCATTATTATTTGATGGTGAACAACATGGTACATTGAGTCATTTGTTTCAATTGACTGCTACACAACCTGTGACAGGAATCAGTCTTGATAAAACGTCAGTGACGCTGAATACTACCGATACATATACACTTATTGCCAATGTCGATCCTATCGATGCAAGTAATAAGTCTGTCATTTGGAGTAGTAGTGATGCTGCCATTGCTACTGTCGATGAAAATGGTGTCGTTATAGGTATGAAAGCCGGTACGGCTACAATCACGGCTACTACTGTTGATGGTAATTTTACTGCTACTTGTCAGGTAATAGTTAAACCGATTTTAGTGGCGTCGGTAAAAATAACCTGTGAAGAAGATCAACTTTTGCTGACCCCGAATCAGCAAACTCTTCATTTTTCCGCATCTGTTTTACCGGAGAATGCTACGGACAAAGATTTAGTTTGGAGCATAGAAAGTGGTGATGATTTGGCGACAATAACCCAGAACGGGGTACTTCAAGCCATTGACGGAGTGAAAAAAGATGGAGAAGTTGTTGTTCGTGCTACTGCTGTAGATCAGTCTAATGCATATGATGAAGTAACGGTTTCGCTTCAGGGGTTTGCGACCGGAATACAATCCTTCGATCAACAAGCGATTTTTATATCTTCTCCTGTAGCCGACCGTTTATATATTCGGGGCGATTTTGATCGTCTGAAACATATTTCGATTATTGATTCTTCCGGGCGGATATATGTTCAAGTGGAGCAGTTGATTTCGGGAGAAAGTATAGATGTATCTCCACTTTCAAGAGGAATCTATTATGTGGTGATGGAAAAAAATATGAATTGGATTTTGCAGAAATTTATTAAAATGAAGTAATGTTTTATCTTTGATTAGAAGTTGACATAAGGCTTTATTTTCCATACTATGGAAAAATAAGGCCTTTGCTCTTTTTCATTTGCATCAATGTGCTCTCTCTTTGTTGTGAGCATAAAGTCTTAAATAGAATTGTCACTTGAGAGAAAATTGACTATTATATTGATTTTGTATTATTTTACTGTGATTTTTTTACCCTGTTAATTCCTTTTTTTGTCTTGATATCCTCGCTTGGATCGTGTTGGATAAGAAAAAGGAAAAGGCTGTTTGCTAATTACGTTTTTTATGACTCAATTTACAGTTGATAACACGATGCTGACATGTTGTTTTAAGGCGAATTCGAAAAGCCTGTAATAGAGTAGAGAAATTAAAAAAACAGGAGAAAATATGAAAAAGTTGATATGTAGAAGACGGGCATATAAATATTGTTCATTGATATTGTTAAATTTAGTTTTTGGATGTTGTATTTCTTGTAGTACGGATGATGATGATAATGGCTATGATAATGATGGTGGTTCATCGGGGGGGCATACAGAATCTCCGACCCCTTCTAAAAAATCAAAGCCAACTATTTCCACTGTTGCTGCTACTACTGATATGACAGAATTTAATATTATTTTTAAAGTTAAAGCAAATGACGATGAAGATAATGTTAGCGTTACATTGTATTATGGTTCTTCTGAATCATCGATGACTAAAACAAAAACTTGTTCACGATATTATGGTGGTAGTGCTACTGCCACTAAAAATTATATTTTCTTTAAGTCGTTTGTAATGGGAAGTTCCAAATCGAAGATTTATTATAAAGGTAAAGTTCAGAATAGCGTTGGTTCTGCTGAAACATCTACTTCGTACACTTATTATAAATAGAATTCAAATCTTCATGTGTAAACGGCTTTTCATTTAAGTCGAAAGAGAATACGCTATGTTGAAATTGTTGATAGCTCGGTTTTTTAGTAAAATACTTGATATTCAATATATTGATTTATAATTCAAATGAAATCTTACATCCATTTTCATAAAATGAGTCGATATGAGTCATTTTATGAAAATGTTTTCTACATGTGATGTTTTATGAATAAATTGTGTTTAGTTTACTAAATAATATTATCATTAAACATCTGTAAAATTAATTGTTATTATGCAAGCAAAATTAATCTTTTTAATACTCCTTTTCTGGGGAATGTGGTGTTCGTCAATTTACGCTCAGTCCTTAAGTAGCTTGAAACGTGAAAACAAACAGACGATGAAAGAACTTAAGGTGAAGTATGGGTTAAGCTCTATAAAAATAGAAATGGGAGATAATGGATTCTGGTATTATTTAGTCTCTCAGAAAAAGGGAAATCAAAAATGTTATGGAGTTATTAGCAAAAACGGGAACTTTATATTTGAATGTGAGTATGAAGATATTATTTATATCAATGGTATTTATAAAGATGGTTATGTCAATTATACATTTAATTCTATGTCAGGAGGAACTGATGAATTTAAATTATATAACCATATGATGCTGGATCATTTTATTTTAGAAAAAGCTGATACGCATGAAAAACTGATATGTACTTGTGACGGTAAAATATTGAAGAGTGGGATACAAGGACAAATCACATACTTGGGTAGTTGGCTGCTGATAAATACAAAGGAAATATACACAAGACAGTTGGATGGCGTTCTAAAATTAATAATTGTAAATAATGAGTCTAAAAACATGCGTTTTATGACTTGGAATGGCATTGAAATTTTTAATGATGAAATGTTTTTGATGATCATAGCAAACAAAGCTTCCGGAAATTTCAATAATGTATTTGCTTTTAATAATCAAAATCGTATGGGAGCAATCTATTTGGAAGATTTAAATTCAATTGTACCGATTGAATATTCGGAAATACGTACAATCTCAGGTAAAAGAGAATTTGAAGTGAAACTACATCCTGCTGATAAATTTCATGTTTACAACAAGACAATGAATGAAAAATTTATTCCTAAAAATCCTGGTGAACAATTCTACGTTGAAAGAAAATATGAAGACTGCATCAAATATTATGCTACAGAGGGTGTAGCTGATACTGATTCAAAGTTATATTCAGCTTCTGCGTTAAAAACAATTGCTATATTAAAAGTGATACAACTTCAAAATCATGTTCAAGCCCCTTCGGCCAACCAATTGAAAGATTACAACTATAACGAGATAAAAAGCCTTCTAAATGATGCTAAGACGATACTTGAGTCAGCAATGAGCCAAGATACCTTGCGAACCAAAGTATATCAAGAAAATATAAATAATTGCGATGTGTACTTAGATTTACTGGAAACATATCATGCACAATTAAAAGAAAATAGTTTTGGGAACCAATTACTAAAATCAATACTTGCAGGTATTTCCGAAGGGTTGAAACAAGCTGCGGTAAAATCGATTAACGCTTCTTCGCTAAATATTGGCAAGAATTCTCATAGTACTGCAAATGATGATGGACGGCATAACTCATCTACTTCTAACTCTACCGGGTCAAGTAATTCTTCAAATAGTGGCGGATTGAGTGATGGTGTGCAAAATCGTATCAGACAAGTAGAAAAAAACATTGCGAATGAAACTGAATACTTGCAACATGCTCAAAAACGCTACAATAGTAATCCTACAAGTGCAGGGAAAAGAGAAATAGAGGCTCACAAACGAGCGATAGAGGGTTATAGAAAACAAATAGAGGATTTAAAGAGTGGAAGATAGTGATAAATAAAAAAAATCGATATCAGGGTATTTCAAACCGAAATAAAATGCTCTATTAGAAATGGAGACTCAAAATCAAAAGGTAGAGAAGGTTAGCAGGACAATAAGATCTTACCGGATTTGGATATTGGGCAGTCTTTATTTTTGGGGATTCCATTGAAGGATAGGAAAAGAAATTCAGAAAATCTCAATCCTGTAAATTAGCCGCCAGGAATTTCCGCATTTCTTCTACACTTTTTCCTCTACGGCGGGCATAATCTTGCAACTGATCTTCTCCAATCTTTCCTACAGAAAAATATTCAGAGGCAGGATGTGCAAACATTAAACCACAGACGGAGGCATGCGGATACATAGCTCCGTTTTCTGTTAGCTTTATGCCGATTTGCTTCATGTTCAGGAGCTCGTCTAAAAGGAAGTTTACCGATTGGTCGGGTAAAGACGGATAACCTACAGCCGGACGAATACCTTGATATTTCTCTATAAGTAGTTCCGGAATAGTCAGATTTTCGTCTTTAGCATATCCCCAGGCTTCCTTACGCACATGTTCGTGCATTTTTTCCGTAGCTGCTTCCGCAAGCCGGTCGGAGAGAGTCTGTACTAAAAGATGCTTGTATGGATCTTTTTCGTATAACCCTTCCATATCCGCATCGATCGTGGCGGCAAAAGCACCTACCGTATCAGTTATTCCGGAAGATAGCGGACGTACAAAATCACTGAGGCAAAGGAACGGACCTCCTTCGCGCTTCTTCATCTGCTGGCGGAGCAAAGGGAACGTAACTCCGTCTAATATGAGATTGTCCCCCTCCGAGTTAGCTTTGCATAGCTTGAAAATTGTTTTTACTTCGAAGTCTTCGTCCAGCAGATTTAACATTCGATTGGCTTCCTTAAAAAGCTGCATCGCTTCTGATGCTTTCGGACGTTCTTCTTCCGGAAAAGACGTCAACCAGGATGCGCGACAAACATCGCATCCGTGTATATCGGCAATAGCAGCAAAGCGAGGTTGGAATCCCCACGCATGAAAGAAGTAGATCCAGTTGATATAGGAGCTGACTTCATGGACTTTATAATGTAAAATGGTAATCAAGCGATTAAAAATTAATGATTAGTGGTAAGTGATCTGCTAATCACTAATTTCTGATTCTCAGTTCCTGTCCCCTATAGTTTTCATCTATTGCACCGTCCGAGTATAACAGATGTCCATTTACAAATGTCTTTTCGACTTTCCATCGGAAAGTATGTCCTTCCAACGGGCTCCATTGGCATTTGCTGAAAATACAATCTTTGGTTACCGTCCATTCCGTATTAGGACGAACGAGTACCAGATCGGCCTGATTACCGGTACGGATAAAACCTCGATTGTGTATTTCGTAAATCTGTGCGGGCGCATGGCACATCTTTTCCACTATCTTCTCGATGGTGAATACTCCTTCGTCTACCAACCCGAGCATACTGACCAGTGAAAATTGTATCATAGGCATTCCTGATGCCGCTTTCAGTGCACCACCTTCTTTGTCTTTGAGTAAATGCGGAGCATGATCGGTGGCTATTACGTCGATCAGGCCGGAGTTGACGGCATCACGTAAGGCATTCCGTTCTTTTTTCTTGATGGCCGGGTTACATTTGATACGAGTACCCAACTCTTGGTAATCACTCGAAGTAAATAAAAGATGGGAAACACATGCCTCGGCTGTAATCCTTTTCTCTACGAGGGGAATATTCTCGAGTAACTGCAATTCTTTGGCAGTCGATATATGCAGAATATGTAGACGCGCATCGGCTATCCGCGCCAGGCGTACTGCCAGTTCTGACGACTGGTAACAGGCTTCTGTCGACCGGATATTCGGATGATATCTTAAAGGAACATCACCGTCTGCTCCGTATTTGGTTAGATATTTTTCAGTGTTTTCTTTGATAATACCTTGATCTTCACAGTGAGTGGCTATTAATAAATCCGTACTGTTGAATATGTTCAGCAGGCTTGTCATTTTATCGACCAGCATATTACCGGTGCTCGATCCCATGAATAGCTTGACACCGCATACGCGATGCTTGTCCAATTGCTCCAATAAAGGATAATTATTATTGGTAGCTCCGAAGTAGCAGGAATAATTGACGGAACATTTCTCTGCCATTAAATCGAACTTTGCATTCAGTGCATCCAGGGTGGTTGTTTGCGGACTCGTATTGGGCATATCCATAATCGAAGTTACTCCACCTGCCGCAGCTGCCCGGCTTTCGCTTGTAATATCGGCTTTTTGAGTCAATCCGGGATCGCGGAAGTGTACATGATCATCAATCACTCCGGGTAATAAATAACATCCTGTAGCATCAATTGTTTCATCACAAGGTACGACAGGCCCTTCATCGCCCACCCATATTTCTGCTATCTTTTCTCCTTCTATCACTACGGAACCGGCTACCTGCCGTCCTTCGTTTACTATGATTGCATTTTTTATAAAAGTTCTTTTCATTTTTTCGGGGGTATTAATCACGGATTGCTGCATTTCGGATATTTATGAAACCAACTGCCTATTTTCAACTTGATGACTCCGAATACGGCTTCACCGAAGATACTGCCATTCATCTTTGAAGTTCCTAACTCTCTGTTGATGAAGATAACCGGTACTTCAGTGATTTTAAATCCACATTTGTAGGCCGTAAATTTCATTCCTATCTGAAAGGCATATCCTTTGAATTGTATATTGTCCAAATCGATGGTTTCGAGAACACGGCGGCGATAGCATTTGAATCCGGCAGTCGTGTCGTGTATCGGAATTCCGGTGATGAACCGGACATATTTGGATGCGAAGTATGACATTAATACACGTCCCATAGGCCAGTTTACTACATTGACTCCACTTACGTAGCGTGAACCGATGGCTACATCGCTTCCATCTTCAGCGCAGGCTTTGTACAAACGGGGCAGATCCTGGGGATTGTGACTGAAATCGGCATCCATTTCAAAAATATATTGATAGTTGTGGGCCAGCGCCCATTTGAATCCCGCAATATATGCAGTTCCTAATCCTAATTTACCTTTACGCTCCACCATGAACAAACGGTCCGGATACTCTTCCTGCAACTTTTTGACGATAGCCGCCGTACCGTCCGGTGAACCATCTTCAATGATGAGTATATGAAACACTTTATCTAATCCGAATACCGCGCGGATAATATTTTCTATATTTTCCCGCTCGTTGTAAGTGGGGATGATAACAATGCTGTCCGATGGTGTTTGCATAAGCGTATTTGTATTTGCGACAAATGTAACGTTTTTCCGTTACTTACAAAAAATAGTATATTAAAACTAAGGATAATTTAGTACTTTTGCGGGGATTTTCACCACAGAGGATGCAGAGTCTTACATCGTTGTGTTTTTTTATAGAAACAGAACGATGCTTTATCCGTTAGATGGTGAGTTAAAAAAAACAGGAATAATGACTATCACTGAACTGCAACAACAATATGCCGTCCATCCCAATGTGACGGCCATGAACCGGCTGCTGAAAGATGTTTCCGTAAAACATATTTTTTGTGGGGGATTGTGTGCATCTTCCGCTTCGCTTTTCTTTTCTGTATTGGTGCGGAAAGAGACCTGTCCGTTTGTTTTTATCTTGAGCGATCTTGAAGAAGCGGGATATTTCTATCATGACCTTACGCAAGTATTGGGAGGGGAGCGGATACTGTTTTTTCCTTCTTCTTTCCGTCGCGCTATCAAATACGGACAGAAAGATGCGGCAAATGAGATACTTCGTACCGAGGTTCTCAGTCGTTTGCAGAAAGGGGAGAAGGGGCTGTGTGTGGTTACCTATCCCGATGCATTGGCAGAGAAAGTCGTTTCCCGGAAAGAGTTGAGCGATAAGACGCTTAAGCTCGGTGTTGGCGAACGTGTTGATTCCACTTTCGTAACCGATGTGTTGCATAGTTACGGTTTCGAGTATGTTGACTATGTTTATGAGCCGGGTCAATACGCGGTTCGCGGAAGTATTATCGATGTTTTTTCTTTCTCATCGGAGTATCCCTATCGTATTGACTTTTTTGGAGATGAAGTGGAGAGCATCCGTACGTTTGAAGTGGATTCGCAACTTTCCCGTGAAAAGAAAGACAGTATTGTCATAGTGCCCGATCTGGCGGTGACAGGGATGGCATCGACCTCTTTTCTTGATTTCATTCCGAGGGATGCCGTACTTGCCATGCGTGATTTCCTGTGGTTGCGTGAACGTATACAGAGCGTGCATGATGAGGCGTTGACTCCACAGGCGATTGCCGTACAGGAGGCCGAAGAAAACGGGGGCATTACACTTGAAGGGAAACTGATTGACGGGAGTGAATTTACAGTTCATGCGCTTGATTTCCGGCGTCTGGAGTTTGGTAATAAACCTACCGGTACAGCCGATGCCACGGTGTCTTTTGATGTGACGGCACAACCTATTTTCCATAAGAACTTTGATTTGGCGGCCGCTTCTTTTCAAGAGTATCAGGAAAAAGGATATTCACTGTATATCTGTAGTGACAGTACAAAACAGACCGATCGTATCCGTGCCATCTTTGAGGATAGGGGGGATAAAATTTCTTTTATAGCCGTGGAACGTACTCTTCACGAAGGTTTTGCAGATAATGAATTGCGGCTTTGCGTTTTTACGGATCATCAGTTGTTCGATCGTTTTCATAAATACAATCTGAAAAGCGACAAGGCCCGTTCGGGTAAAGTGGCTCTTTCATTAAAGGAACTCAATCAGTTTACTCCCGGTGATTATGTGGTGCATACCGATCACGGAGTAGGACGTTTTTCCGGATTGGTACGTATCCCTAATGGCGATACCACACAGGAGGTCATGAAATTGGTTTACCAGAATGACGATGTGGTTTTTGTTTCGATCCATTCGTTGCACAAGGTATCGAAGTATAAAGGAAAGGAGGGAGAACCTCCCCGTTTGAATAAATTGGGAACCGGTGCTTGGGAGAAGTTGAAGGAGCGCACCAAGACCAAGATAAAAGACATTGCCCGTGATCTGATAAAACTTTACTCACAACGTCGTGAAGAAAAAGGATTTGCATATAGTCCGGATAGCTTTTTACAACGGGAACTGGAGGCGTCTTTCATCTATGAGGATACCCCTGACCAAAGCAAAGCGACGGCTGAAGTAAAAGCAGACATGGAACGTGACCGCCCCATGGACCGTCTGGTTTGCGGGGATGTAGGTTTCGGAAAAACGGAAGTGGCTATTCGTGCCGCATTTAAGGCGGTGGCCGACAATAAGCAGGTGGCCGTACTGGTGCCTACAACCGTATTGGCGTATCAGCATTTTCAGACCTTCCGTGAACGCTTGAAAGGGCTTCCCTGCCGGGTGGAATATCTGAGCCGTGCCCGTACGGCGGCACAAGCCAAAGCAGTGCTCAAAGGCCTTAGCGACGGAGAGGTCGGTATTCTTATCGGTACACACCGCATCTTGGGAAAGGATGTACATTTCAAAGATCTCGGTTTGCTGATTATCGATGAAGAACAAAAGTTCGGAGTATCCGTGAAAGAGAAGTTGCGCCAACTGAAAGTAAATGTAGATACACTGACCATGACTGCTACTCCTATTCCGCGTACGCTTCAGTTTTCATTAATGGGTGCACGAGATCTGAGCGTGATTTCCACACCGCCGCCCAATCGTTATCCGATACAGACCGAGCTACATACTTTCAATGAAGAGATTATTGCCGATGCCATTAATTTTGAGATGAGTCGCAACGGACAGGTGTTTTTCGTCAACAACCGTATTGCAAACTTGCCGGAATTGAAAGCTATGATCCTTCGCCATATTCCCGATTGCCGTATTGCCATCGGGCACGGACAAATGGAACCGTCGGAATTGGAACAGATTATCCTCGGATTTGTAAATTATGATTATGATGTATTGCTTGCTACCACTATTATAGAAAGCGGTATCGACATTCCCAATGCAAATACGATTATTATCAATCAGGCACAGAATTTCGGTTTAAGCGATCTTCACCAGATGCGCGGGCGGGTAGGGCGTAGTAATAAGAAAGCATTTTGCTATCTGCTTGCTCCTCCGTTGTCGTCACTTACCCCGGAGGGGAAACGGCGTTTGCAGGCTATTGAGAATTTTTCTGATTTGGGTAGCGGTATTCATATTGCCATGCAGGATCTCGATATTCGCGGTGCAGGAAATATGTTGGGAGCCGAGCAAAGCGGATTCATAGCCGACTTAGGGTATGAAACTTATCAGAAAATCCTTTCCGAAGCTGTACACGAATTGAAAACGGATGAGTTTGCCGAACTGTATGCCGATGAGATAAAAGGAGAAGGTGCGGTGAGCGGCGAACAGTTTGTGGAGGAGTGCCAGGTAGAGAGCGATCTGGAGTTGCTGCTGCCTGCCACTTATGTTACCGGTAGCAGTGAACGCATGCTTTTGTATCGCGAATTGGACGGATTGACATTGGATAGGGATGTAGATGCTTTTCGTTCGCGGCTTGAAGACCGTTTCGGGCCTGTACCTCCTGAGACGGAAGAGCTGTTGCGGATCGTGCCGCTTCGTCGGCTTGCTGCCCGGTTGGGTGCTGAGAAGGTTTTTCTTAAGGCCGGCCGGATGACCTTGTTTTTCGTTTCCAACCCGGAGAGTCCGTTCTATCAAAGTCAGGCATTTGGCAAAGTGATCGATTATATGATGAAATACACCCGCCGTTGTGATTTGCGTGAGCAAAACGGAAGGCGCTCGATGCTGATAAAAGACATTCCGAATGTGGAAACGGCGGTCGGTGTATTGCAGGAAATAGTGGCTTTGCCCGTTGGATAAGGAATTATCAGTCGTATTCTCATGTATGATCAGTCGTATTTTCATCCTCACCCCGTCCGGAAGGCATTTTGGACGGGGTGTGCCCATTGAGGCTCGCTATTCTGGAACGTTGGTAATGATAGCTTACATCTCGTAGGCGTGACTTCCTCCTCCCGTTAGAAATAGAATCCTAAATTTACGTAGAATCCTACTTTTTTGCATTGGTTGGAGTATCCTAATGAAGCTTCCAAGGGGCCGAACATGCTATCGATTCCGTATCCTAAACTGAAACCATAGATGCATTTGTCTTCCAGAATATCAAAGAAATTATTGTTGTTCAGCGCTACGTTTCCGGTGAGACTTATGTAATGTTTGCTCCATAAGCGTTGACGAAGTTTCAATGCACCTACCACAACGGAGTTTTTCATGATTTCGATGTTGTCTATTCCTGCAAATGGCATTTGTTGGGAGATGAAACGACCGAAATAGTCACCTCCTAATGCATTGGTGTATGGGTAGGGAATATCTCTACCGATGAGTACCCTGCCGTATACAGAGGGGAGCAGTGCGATTCGGTTGGTAAGTTGAAAGGCTTCCGACCATGAAATACTGAGTGCGGAGAATGGGGCATGTCCTTTATATTTTGCTAAGTTGTCGGTATAGAGCACATAGCCGGCTTTAAAATCGGCTCCTTTATTCGGGAAATATCCTTTGTTGAACGTATTGTAATGTACTTGTGCAAAATAGCTGAAAAAATGTTCCGGTTGAATTTTCAGATTATATTCCGAACTGTTGTACAGGAAATCTTTATACTTAAAGTATTCGAAGCGTGCTCCGATAGCAAAGCGCAGATTTTTGTACCAGACATCGGAGAAACTGAATTCGCCCGAATGATATTTATAAGTGGTATTGTATGCCCGGTCACCATGATTGTAGATATTGATATCATTGTATTCGAAGAGATAACCGAGATTAAAGTTTCTCATCTGCATTGGTTCCAGAGTATAGTCTACACGGGCGGCATATCGTTTTCCTAAGCGTCCGGTGACGGATATCTTAGAGGGAATACGGGTTTTCAGGTTTGATGTGGCATTCAGTAACACAGAGGCTGTTTCCTCGGAGTCGAAGCGAATTCCTAAATTTATATTTCTTTCATATTTCTCTTCCAATAGAAAGTCGAGTTTGTAGCCTTCCGGCATATTGGTCAGTTTATAACTGACGTTGGAATAGGCTTGGCTTCCTCTCAGTACCGAAAGGGCTTTTTCCAGTTGCGCCACACTGATCTCACTATCCTCTTTCAACTTGCATTTCCGTATCATCCACTTTTTGTCGGCATCTTCAATGCCGGAGAAATTAATCTCTTTTACAAAAAACTTCCGGGAAGAAGAGAGAGAAGTGTACGGCCCGTGAGCTTCCGGTTTATAATCTTCCGGGATGCCGATTTTCTTCTTCAGTTTTAACAAGTCGTCCCATTTCTCAAGTGCGGCTTCTTCTCCACGGTTCGTCAGTGTATCGAGTGCGTTCGGGGTGAAGCTGGCTGAAGAGTATCCTTTTACATTTACTTTAATGTGGACGTCTGATGCGGCAACGTTTCTTGCGTAATTTTCCTGTGTGGTCAGATCTATGATTTGTAGCAGAATATCAGGTGCCGTATTCAACTCTTCTTCCGTTCGCAATTTATTTTGAACATCTACCCCGATGATGATTTCCGCTCCCATGGCTTTGGCCACATTTACCGGATAATTATTCTTCATACCTCCGTCTACCAATACCATGCCGTCAATTCGTACCGGAGTGAATACACCGGGAATAGCCATGCTGGCGCGCATGGCAGTGGAAAGCACGCCGTCATGAAATACGATTTCTTTTCCATTTACTACGTTTTCCGAAACACAGGCAAAAGGAATCGGTAATTTATTGAAATCGATTGAATCGTGATATCCTACGGTCAGGTCAGAGAATAGATTGGCAAGATTCTGTCCTTTGATAACTCCTCCCGAAGCTTGTTCTTTGAAACGTTTTCCGGTGAGAGGGAGCGATAGCACGAAGGTTTCTGATTTTTCTCTTTCGGACATCGTTTGCTGGCTTCGTTTGATACGGTCGCTGAGCAGGAAAGTCCAGTCCTGCTTTTTCACCATGCTGTCCAGTTGCTGGGGGGTATAGCCGATAGCGTATAATCCTCCGATAATAGATCCCATACTGGTGCCTACGATATAATCGATGGGAATACCGGCTTCTTCGATAACTTTGAGTGCTCCGATATGTGCAACTCCTTTTGCACCGCCACCACTGAGAACCACGCCTACTTTTTTGCGCTGCTGTGCGGAAGAGGGCAAGGTAAAAAAAAGACAAGTCAGGAGAACCAATGTCAGAGATAAATGTTTTTTCATTAAGGATATTTGTTATATCTATTATTATAAAGTACAAATGTATGCGATAATTTGTTTAGTAGTAGAAGATATTTATCTCGTTTTTTGGTCCGAAAGTCGGATTTGTAGATAAATTCCACAATTAGAAAAGAAAATCTACAATTCTGTGAATATACTGTTTGGGATATAATGAACTGATTTATAATGAAAAATACAATATTAATTACTTTGGTATACAATTTGTATGCTACAAAACTAAGAACAAACATAAGTTAAATTAAATAATTCATCCGATTATGAGATTATTTTTCTCAAAAAAAGAATTGAAGTTAAAGCGAAAGAGAACCATTGCTGCTGTTGTTTGCATCATTCTGCTGTTAGGCATTTATTGGGTACTGACCCGGCCGCGTAAGGCTGAACCGGAAATTCCTACGGTCATGGTAGAAGCGGCTGCAAAAGACGATGTAGAAATTTATGGTGAGTATGTAGGCCGTATCCGTGCCCAACAGTTTGTAGAGGTACGTGCCCGGGTAGAAGGGTATCTGGAACAGATGCTTTTTGCCGAAGGTACTTACGTAAATAAGAATCAAGTACTTTTTGTCATTAACCAGGAGCAATATCGGGCTAAAGCAGATAAAGCCCGGGCTCAGTTGAAGAAAGACGAGGCACAAGCACTGAAAGCACAACGTGATTTTGAACGTATCAAACCTCTGTATGCACAGAATGCCGCCAGTCAATTGGATCTTGATAATGCCGAAGCGGCTTACGAAAGCGCTGTCGCTACGGTTGCCATGAGTGAAGCCGATCTGGCACAGGCAGAGTTGGAATTGGGGTATACGCTGGTCCGTTCTCCACTCTCGGGGCATATCAGCGAAAGAAATGTCGATTTGGGAACTTTAGTCGGTCCCGGTGGGAAATCTTTGCTGGCTACGATTGTCAAGAGTGATACGGTATTGGTGGATTTCAATATGACGGCTTTGGATTATCTGAAAAGTAAAGAACGTAACATCAATATCGGCCAACAGGATTCCAGCCGTTCCTGGCAGCCGAACATTTCGATTACATTGGCCGACAATACGGTCTATCCTTATAAAGGTTATGTGGATTTTGCCGAACCGCAGGTAGACCCCCAAACGGGTACATTCTCTGTTCGTGCTGAAATGCCCAATCCGAAGCAGGTATTATTACCCGGACAGTTTACCAAAGTGAAACTGCTGCTCGATGTTCGTGAGGGAGCCGTTGTGGTGCCGTTGAAAGCAGTAACGATTGAAAAAGGAGGAGCTTACATTTATGTGATGCGCAGAGATTCTACTGTCGAAAGGCGTTTCATTGAATTGGGACCCGAATTTGGCAATAAAGTAGTTGTAGAACGGGGACTTGTACAGGGAGAGATGATTGTTGTTGAAGGATTCCACAAATTGAATCCGGGTATGAAAGTCCGGGTGGTAGAAGCCGGTGCGATGGATTCCGGTACGGTTGACAGTGTGGATAATGCTAAAAAGGATTAAGTAATGAAAGTAAGTTTTTTTATAGATAGGCCGGTTTTTTCTGCGGTATTGTCTATTGTTATTGTTATCATCGGAATTATCGGTCTGACCATGCTTCCGGTGGACCAATATCCGCAGATTACGCCTCCCGTTGTTAAGATCAGTGCTTCTTATCCCGGAGCCAGTGCACTGACGGTTTCGCAGGCTGTGGCGACTCCTATCGAACAGGAGATAAACGGTACTCCGGGTATGCTTTATATGGAATCCAACAGTTCCAATTCCGGAGGATTTTCTGCAACAGTTACTTTTGACGTGTCTGCCGATGCGGATTTAGCGGCTGTTGAGATTCAAAATCGGGTGAAACTTGCCGAATCCCGTCTTCCCGCCGAAGTAATTCAGAATGGTATATCAGTGGAGAAGCAGGCACCCAGTCAGTTGATGACGCTTTGTCTGACTTCTTCCGATCCGAAATTCGATGAAATCTATCTGAGTAACTTTGCTACTATCAATGTGCTCGATGTGCTTCGCCGTATTCCCGGTGTGGGGCGTGTGTCGAATATAGGTAGCCGGTATTATGCCATGCAGATATGGGCGCAGCCCGATAAACTGGCAAATTTCGGTCTTACCGTACAGGATTTGCAGAACGCATTGAAAGACCAGAACCGTGAGTCGGCTGCCGGTGTACTCGGTCAACAACCTGTAAAGGGGTTGGATATCACCATCCCTATTACTACGCAAGGTCGTCTTTCCACTGTCAGTCAGTTTGAAGATATCGTAGTACGTGCCAATTCGAACGGTTCCATTATCCGTCTGAGGGATGTGGCGCGTGTATCGCTCGAGGCTTCTTCCTATAATACGGAAAGTGGTATCAATGGAGAGAATGCCGCAGTACTCGGTATTTATATGTTGCCCGGTGCCAATGCCATTGAAGTGGCCGACAATGTAAAGGAGGCCATGGAAGAGATCAGTAGGAACTTTCCGGAAGGATTGAATTACGAAATACCGTTTGATATGACTACCTATATTTCCGAGTCTATCCATGAGGTATATAAAACACTGTTTGAGGCACTTGTCCTGGTCGTGTTGGTTGTTTTTCTCTCTTTACAGAGTTGGCGTGCCACATTGATACCGATTGTGGCTGTACCTATTTCATTGATCGGTACCTTCGGTTTTATGTTGATATTCGGCTTTTCACTGAATATCCTTACTCTGTTAGGGTTGATCCTTGCTATCGGTATTGTGGTGGATGATGCGATTGTGGTGGTAGAGAGTGTGGAGCATATCATGGAAACCGAAAAGTTGAGTGCTTACGAAGCCACCAAGAAGGCAATGGAGGGGCTGACCAGTGCATTGATTGCCACTTCGCTGGTGCTTTGCGCAGTATTCGTTCCTGTTAGCTTCTTAAGCGGAATTACCGGACAACTTTACCGGCAGTTTACCATAACGATTGCCGTGTCGGTATTAATCTCTACTGTGGTTGCACTTACGCTCAGCCCTGTCATGTGTTCTCTGATTCTGAAACCGGATAACGGAAAGAAGAAGAATATCGTGTTCCGTAAAATTAATCATTGGCTGAACGTCGGTAATAATAAATACGTGAGTATCATTACCCGGGTTATTCGTAATCCGCGACGCGTGTTGAGTGCCTTCGGCGTAGTATTGATCGGTATTTTGTTGTTGCACCGCATTATTCCCACCAGTTTCCTTCCGGTAGAAGATCAGGGATATTTCAAAATAGAGCTCGAATTGCCCGAAGGGGCTACTTTGGAGCGTACACGCCAAGTGACGGAGCGTGCCATCTCTTTTCTTGGTAAGAATCCATACATCGCTTATGTGCAGAATGTAACCGGAAGCAGTCCTCGTGTCGGGAGTAATCAGGCGCGTAGTGAGTTGACCGTTATTCTGAAACCGTGGGAAGAACGTAAGGAAACCAGCATAAACAAAATCATGTCGGAAGTGCAGAAACACTTGGAGGAGTATCCCGAATGCAAGGTCTATCTTTCCACTCCACCGGTTATTCCCGGCTTGGGAAGTTCCGGAGGTTTTGAAATGCAGCTTGAGGCTCGCGGCGAAGCCACATTCGATAATTTGGTGCAGGCTGCCGATACGTTGATGTACTATGCTTCCAAGCATAAAGAACTGGCCGGGCTCTCTTCTTCCTTACAGGCGGAAATCCCTCAGTTATATTTCGATGTGGACCGTGATAAAGTGAAAATGTTAGGTGTGCCTTTGGCTGATGTCTTTTCTACGATGAAAGCCTATACCGGTTCTGTTTATGTGAATGATTTTAACATGTTCAACCGTATATATAAGGTGTATATTCAGGCAGAAGCTCCCTATCGTGAACATAAGGACAATATCAATCTGTTTTTTGTGAAAGCTTCCAATGGAGTGATGGTTCCTTTGACCTCTTTGGGTAATGCTTCGTACACCACAGGTCCCGGTAGCATTAAACGTTTTAATATGTTTACTACGGCCGTTATCCGTGGTGAGGCTGCCCACGGATACAGTTCGGGACAAGCCATGGAGATTATGGAACAGATAGCCCGTGATCATTTGCCGGATAATATCGGTCTGGAATGGAGCGGTCTTTCCTATCAGGAGAAACAAGCCGGAGGGCAGACCGGTCTCGTGCTGGCATTGGTTTTTCTTTTTGTCTTCCTCTTTTTGGCAGCACAATACGAGAGCTGGACTTTGCCGGTTGCCGTATTGCTCTCTTTGCCGATTGCTGCATTAGGTGCTTATTTAGGGGTATGGATCTGTGGGTTGGAGAATGATGTTTATTTCCAGATCGGCCTTGTGATGCTGGTAGGTTTGGCTGCAAAGAATGCTATTCTTATTGTAGAATTTGCCAAAGTACAGGTCGACAACGGAGAAGACATTGTTACGGCCGCTATCAATGCCGCCCGTCTGCGCTTCCGCCCCATTCTGATGACATCTCTTGCCTTTGTGCTCGGTATGCTTCCGATGGTATTGGCAAGCGGTCCCGGTTCTGCCAGTCGCCAGGCCATCGGTACGGGAGTATTCTTCGGAATGATATTTGCAATTGTCCTGGGCATTATTTTGGTACCGTTCTTCTTTGTAATGGTATATAAAACGACTACTAAGATACGCCACAGAAGCGGTGGGGTGAAAATTCCGTTTGCTTCCAAACTAAAACGTAAATGATTATGAAACGAAATAACATCTATATAACTTTAGTAACCCTTCTTGTCCTTGTCACCTTCTCCGCCTGCAAGGTGGGGAAGAGCTACACCCGTCCCGATCTTCATTTGCCCGATAGCCTTGCACAACATCAGGACTCGTTGAGCTTTGGGGATATGGATTGGTGGAACATTTATACAGATTCCACCCTCCGTGGACTGATAGCAAAATCTTTGGAATATAATAAAGATATTCTGATTGCCGCCGCCCGTGTGAAAGAGATGGCGGCGCAAAAAAGAATTTCGACGGCAGCGCTGCTTCCCGATATAAAAGGAACGGTGACCGGTGAACGCGAATTTGAAAATCATGGTGGAGATGCTTTTAAACGTAATGATACTTTTGAAGCCCAAGTACTGTTTTCTTGGGAACTGGATTTATGGGGGAATCTGCGCTGGGCACGCTCGGCAAGTATTGCTGAGTATCTGCAATCGGTAGAAGCGCAACGTGCACTTCGCATGACGATTGTATCCGAAGTAGCCCAAGCCTACTATGAACTTGTAGCTCTCGATACGGAGTTGGAGATCGTTCGCCAGACTTTGAAAGCTCGCGAAGAAGGGATGCGCTTGGCGCGTATTCGTTTCGAGGGAGGACTGACATCCGAAACCTCTTATCGCCAGTCACAGGTGGAACTTGCCCGTACGGCAACGTTGGTGCCCGATCTGGAGCGTAAGATCAGCCTTAAGGAAAATGACATAGCTTTTCTTGCCGGGGAGTATCCTAATAAGATAGCCCGCAGCCGTTTGTTGCAGGAGTTCAACTTCCCGAACGAATTGCCCATAGGTTTACCCTCCGATTTGCTGGAACGACGTCCGGATATCCGTCAGGCCGAACAAAAGTTGATTGCCGCAAATGCCAAAGTAGGGGTGGCATATACAAATATGTTTCCCCGTATTTCACTTACCGGCGGGGCAGGAGCCGAAAGTGTGGTTCTTTCCGATCTCCTGAAATCTCCTTATGGTATTATGGAAGGTGCTTTATTGACTCCGATTTTTGGCTGGGGAAAGAATCGCGCTGCATTGAAAGCGAAAAAAGCGGCTTATGAAGCTGAGGTACACAGTTATGAAAAAACAGTCCTTACTGCTTTTAAAGAGACGCATAACGCCATTGTCAATTTTAATAAGATAAAGGAGGTATATGATTTGAGGGCCAAGCTGGAACGTTCTTCAAAGAGCTATGTAGATTTGGCGCAGCTTCAGTATATCAATGGTGTTATTAACTATCTCGATGTGCTCGATGCCCAGCGTGGATATTTTGATGCCCAGATCGGTTTGAGCAATGCGATTCGCGATGAACTGATTGCCGTTGTACAGGTGTATAAAGCACTGGGTGGCGGCTGGCAGGTAAAAGACGAAGGCAAATAGAGTATTGGATAGTAAGGTATCTGTACTCTGATATGCTTAGTTACCAATATGTTATTTAATCAGGATTATATTCTTAGTTGTAAAACATTGTAGTGTACTGAATAAGTTGACACTTTCTAAATCAAAAAAAGTATGTCAACCAA
>OLRS01000162.1_pt1 | contig 77055 bp, 113 predicted proteins | sample 1673171 | NCBI WGS metagenome assembly OLRS01 (sample SAMEA3136762, study PRJEB25190) | human gut metagenome | biome: human gut; feature: human-associated habitat; material: faeces | place: Austria | collected 2013
AAGTATTATCTGCGCTTTTGGCTTAGCAGCTGCCGCACCTCGCTCGCCGTATCGGTACTTAGAATTGTGCGGTATTGCCTTAACGCTTTTTCGCTTCTCTCCATATTGACCCTACGGGGCTAAAATTACAGGTGCGCCATCGCAATCGACTGATCCGGAGTCAGCTCAAGCTTCTCCTCGACCGTATCATAAAACAACGTCGAAACATCTTCCCCAGCATTTTCCCGGGCAATCGTATCGCACAAAACGGCAGTAAACTTTTCGGCGCCCTGGCCGTTGAGGTGGTGGGCGTCGGAGAAATCCCCTACCAGCAGGTTCAGGGTGTCCACATCTTTGTACAGCGAAAAATCCCAGTACACTATGTTATTCTCGGCGGCAAAATCCCGCAGGGCGTCCACATAGGCCTGGTAGTTAGCCGTATTGTACAGGTAGGCGCTGGGCAGCGGCGCGGTAAAAAGCACCAGGTTAATGCCGTTCTCCTGGCAAAATTCAGCGGTCTTGCGAAGATATTCCCATCCGAAGTCTGACAGCGGCGCTTCTGGGTCTACATCCAGCAGCGTGTGGAACGCATTTTCCGGCGCACCGCTGGTGTAGACGAACCCACGCCCGCGGTAGCTTTCGCCCTCGTCGGCGTAGGTCAGGTAGCTGTAGTTGCCCAGGGCGTAGCCGTCGGTCAGCTTGGCGCGCCAGAGCGCGGGCATTTCCTGTGGCTCGGCCACACCGTGACGGGCCGGCAGCAGCAGGTCGTCAAAGGCGGCCATGCCGCCCATTTCGGCCTGGTAGGCGTAGCGGTTGGGCGAATTCCACCGCATGTGGTCGGTCAGCAGGTAGCAGGCCAGCGGTACGTTCTTGGAGGCGCTCTGGTTATAGCCGGTGTAGAACATCTCTAAATAGACGGTCTTTAGTTGATTTTGCGCGGCGGCTTCCCGCAGCATGTAGTAGCTGCCGTCGGGCAGTTGTTGGGACGACCCTGCGTTAAAGCTGTAAGTCCCCAGCGCGGCGTCCACGGCATCGGGGTCGACACTGCGGTAACAGTGGGACGACCCCAAAAACAGCGTGTCGATCTTGCCCGCGTCGGCGTACAACTCCTGCAGCATCGCGCGGGAGTAGGAGTGCACATCGTCCACCAGCAAAAAGTTGGCAGCAGCCAGCACAGCCAGCGTCAGTGCGGCAAACAGCAGTACGGCACTCAGTTTACGTAGCATTTTCATGGCGCGTTATCGCTCAATTTTCATGTGGGGGTGTTTCGGCTGGTAGGCGGCTACGTCCAGTTGCCAGGTGGTGGAGCCGTCCTCGGTCTCCTCCACTTTCTCAAAGCCAAAACTTGCATAAAACTCGCGCACCATCGCGTTTTTGGCGGTGGGATAATAGTACCCGCGGATGGTCTTTACCCCGCGCGCGGCGGCGTTGGCCACCATGATGTCCATCATGGCATCCTCCATGCCGCGCTTGAGTACACGGCAGCTCATCAGCCACAGGCGCAGGTGCAGGGTCTCCCCTTCCTGTTCGCCTGCGGTAACGGTGACGATGCCGTTATCGCCGAACTTGTCCACCAGCTTGCCGCAGCGGCAGAGCCAGGCCGGGTTCTCGGCCATGGCGCGGATGTCATCCTCGCTGCAGCGCAGAGTGGTCAGGTTGAACTGGTTGGATTTGTTGGTCAGCTGAGCGATGCGCTGGATGTACAGCGGCTCAAAATCTTTGATGGTAGCCGTCATCTCCAGGCTGTCCAGGTACTCGCCGTAATCGCTGAAAGACGCCTGTGCCTTGGCGCGCTGGGCGTTTTGGTGGTACAGTTCGGTCTTTTTCAGGTCCTCTTTCGAGAGGGCAGTGACCTCAAAGTAGCCGCCGTGATCCAGCATCTTGATGTAGTTCTCGGCACCGTCCAGCGCAGGCACGGCCACGCCGGGTACCTGGGCGGCCACGATGGCACGTTCGGCGGGGTTGTCATCGGCAAAGACAAAGCTGTCCGCGCCCAGGTTCAGTTCGGCGGCGATGTCGGTCAGATTGCGGTCCTTCGGCTCCCAGTTGGCCTTGATAGAGACAAAATCGTCAGGCCGCAGCACGCCGTCCGGGTGGTTCAGGCCCGCCAGCGCGTTGGCTTCGTCATTTTTGGAGTCCACGGCCAAGATCACGCCGATGGATTTCAGCGCCTTGCAGTAGCTCTGGAACTCGGCGTAGACCTGGCCCTCCGGCACCTCGGGACCGATGGCCAGCCCGTCGACGCCGTCGTCGCCCACGATGCCGCCCCAGAGCGTATTGTCCAGGTCCAGCACAAGGGCTTTTTTGTTACGGCCGTACAAAGACTTGATGATATTGGCCACACTGTTGGCCAGCGACGGGATGGCATCCAGACACATGGCATATTTGTACATGTGCCAGAAGAAGGCGTCGCCCCAGGCGGTCAGGCCGTAATCGGCGGAGAGGTAGTCAATATCGTTGATGTAAAAATGCTCGTGCGCGGCGGCGTAGGCATAGAACTTCTGGTTCATCCGGCTGATGAAGTTGGAGCGGCCGTGGGGGTCCCAGATGTCGCGGTTGCCCATCAGGCGGAAGTTGGGGCGGTCAAAGTTGTTTTGGATGACCGGGCAGCCGAACTTGGCCTCCAATGCCTGCCACATCGTCTCGAAATGAGTGTACTGGTCGGCCAGCATCGCGTCGATATCGGCTTCGCTGTCGGCGGTGGTGGGCAGGGCGGTCAGGTTGCGCCAGCTGGTGTGGATGTAGATGATGTCGGGGTGGAACTCGTCCAGCTCCGGCGTGCCGAACATGGCGTCCTGCCAATACTGGGCGTACTCGCTCTGGTAGAACTCGGCCTCGATGCCGTACTGCAGCAGAAACAGCCCCAGCTGGTCGGCCACTTCGTTCGTGGTGGACCCGCCGAGGATGGCGATTTTTTTGCGCAGGGGGTGCGGGTTTTGGGCCAGCAGCTCCCGCCGCAGCCGCCGCTTTTTGCGCAGCAGCGTTTCAGTATCCAGCGGATAGTGGAAACAATCCATGGGTGGCTCCTTTTTAACCTAACTCTGCCAAGGCGCCTTTCAGGGCCTGGCTGATCTGGTCGGGGCAGCTGGTGGCCTTGCGGCCGCAGCGGATGCCCTCCATGCGGGTGATGGCGTCCTCGGCCTTCATGCCGGGCAGCAAGCTGGCAATGCCTTTCAGGTTGCCATCGCAGCCGCCCAGGACCTTGACGCTTTTAATGGTGTGGTCGGGGTTCAGTTCAACTTCGGTCTGCACCGAGCAGGTGCCTTTGTTTTTGTAGATGTATGCCATGGTGATGTTGCTCCTTTTATAATGGTAGTCCGTTTGGTATTTGTCGCGCATTTGTAAGGGTCGATGCGAGCATCCGCCCTACAGAATCAGGTGGTTCTCTTAAACGTGGATTTTCTTGCCTTGGCCAAATCGTTCAACCTGGCGATCTGCTCATCGTGGGTAGCGAACGCGCCGACCGGGCGCGGGGTGACGGTGTGGATGCCGTGGTAGTCTGTGCCGCCGGTGATGAGCAGTCCATTCTCCTTGGCCAGACGCAACAGCTCGGTTTTGTCCTCGGGGGTGTTGCGGGGGTGGTCGATCTCCACGCCGTCCAGCCGCCCGGCGGCGATCAGCTCCCGGGCCAGTTCCATGCTGTGATACACGCTGGGGTGCGCCAGCACCACCACGCCGCGGCAGGCTTTAATAAGGTCCAGCACGGTGTCCACCGGCTCATACCGGGGCGTGTGCAGGATGCGCCCGCGCACAGGTTTTAGCCCGAACAGCGAGCGGTAGACCTCGTTGTACAGCCCGTCGGCCAGGCCGTACTGCCACAGCACCCGCATGATGTGGGCCTTGTACAAGGTGCCGCTGTCCTTGGCAAATTCCAGCGCCTCCTGGGTGGAGTACTGCGGACAGATCTCCTCCAGCTCCTTGCTGCTTTGCATCATGGCGGTGTAGCGGCGCTCGGCCATCATGCGGGAAAAATCCTCCAGCGCGGGGCAATCATCGGGCCAGTAGCACAAAAGGTGCACGCGGTGGGCGCGCTCGTAGTCGTAGGCGGTCAACTCCGTGGCGGGGATCAGATGCACGCCGTCCTGCACCGGGTGGGCGTAGGCGTAGCGAACGCTCTGGATCGAATCATGATCCGAGATAGCCAGATGCGTCATCCCGGCGCACCGCGCCAGAAACGGCAGCTTGGCAACCGGTGTGGAACCATCGGAATAAGTCGTATGCGTATGCAGATCGCCCGGCATGGTGGGTAGACCTCCTTTACCTTTTCCGGAATATATTATTATACAATGTTTTTTGTGGTTTGGGAAGACCCTTGATTTTTGGTTGCTTTGAGTTGCTTTGAGTTGCGGCTTGCGCCCCGGCCCTGCCTACCCTGCGGCAGGGCCTAGTATAACGGGTTGCATCCGTTAGGCCTTCCCTTTTTGTGACCAAAAAAGGAAGCAAAAAAAGTCCCGCTGTTGCGAGGCAGCGCGCTTGGTGGCACGAAACGAAAGCCGCCCGAAAAAATCATTTTAAAGTCGTAGCATACTCCTGTGCAGAAGCTACAAACTGCTTCGCCGCAGGCGATAGCCCCCCACGGGATAGACACGCCAACCCAATGCTGCGCTTGGCGGCAGGTTCCAGCCGCAGCACCTGGCACCCGCTGTGGTCGGTGCCGCGGCGGAACATCAGCTCTGGCATGATAGCCAGCCCCTGCCCGCAGGACACCATCGCGATCATGCTCTGGTCGTCCACGATGTAGCATCGGCTGTTCACGTGCAGATCATTCTTTTTAAAATAGCTTTGGATGTCGGCGTCCACGTCGGATTGCTGGCTGACGAACGCCCTGCCCTGCAATTCCTCGGCCCGCACGCAGCCGGGGCGGTGGGGCTGGTAGTCGGCAGGGGCGATGCAGACCAGCGGATCATCGTAGAGCGGTTCAAAATCCAGGTCACGCGCGCTGGAATTGGAGAGGAATCCAAGTTCCACTGTGCCGCCCTTGAGCCAATCCACGATGTCGGCGTAGGACCCCTGGTACAGCTGCACGTCGATCCCGGGAAACTGCTTTTGAAACGGCGGTACCAATTGTGGCACCCAGGTGACGCAGGCCGAGTTGAACACCCCCAGCCGCAGCACGCCCTTGTGCATGCCGTTGACCTGGGCGATGGATTGGCTGAGCAGCTCACTGCTGTTGAGCATCTGGCGGATGGACGGCAGCAGGCTTTCGGCGGCAGCGGTCATGGTTACGCCGCTTTTGGTGCGGGTGAACAGCAGAAACCCGCACTCCGACTCCATGCCGGAGACCGCGTGGCTGATGGCCGAGGGCGTTAAGTGCATCTGCTCCGCCGCCGCGGCAAAGGTGCCCAGCTGGGACACCGTCATAAAAATCTGGCAGTCTGTCAGGGTCATAAACGACTTCTCCTAACGTGAACGAATTTCACTTTATGTATGAAAAAGTTAAGCTTTACTTCACGTCTATACTGTACTATTATATTAGCAGAAAGTCAATGCCCGTAACGCACATTGCGGGCTGTACAAGACTCCTCTCCCTCCTAAGCCTTGCCGTCCGCACACCGGCAGGGCCTTTTTTATTGCCTTTTTTCGGCAGAGCGTGTATGATAGAGAAAGTATATATAAATATAAGAGGTTTCAACCATGTCCAAAACAAGAGGTGTACGTGGGGCGGCCGGGTGGTGCGCCATCGCAGCGATCCTGTATTTATTGGCCCGCAGCCTGCTGTATGCGGGCATCAGCGCGCTGGTGGGGGTGGTGCACCCCGGCGCCAGCCTGGTCAAACCCATCGGCGTAAGCGAGGTCGGTCTCGGCCTGCTGCAGATCGTCATTGCCGTTGGCGCTGCCCTGGTCCCGCTGCTGTGGATGCTGCGAGGCACCCGCCTGCAAACCGACGACCTGCGCATCACCGTGCCCGCGCCATGGAGCCCGGCATTCTGCCTGCCGGTGTTTTTGGGCGTGGCCAGCACGGCTAACCTGTGCGGCGGGCTGCTGGTGCGCCTGGCCGGGGCCGAGGACCCTGCCACTCTGCTGCCCAGCGGCGGCGCAGAGCTGTTCGTGCAGTTTTTGGCGCTTTGCGCCGTGCCCGCTGTGGTGGAGGAACTGCTTTTCCGCGGCGCACTGCAAGGGCTGATGCGCCCCAGCGGCAGTGCGGCGGCGATTTTCGGCCCGGCGCTGCTGTTCGGGCTGCTGCATCTCGACCTGGCCCAGGGGCTGACGGCTTTCGCTTGCGGCGTTTTTCTGGGCTGGCTTGCCGAGCGGTCAGGTAGCATTTTGCCCGGGATGCTACTGCATTTTTGCAATAACACGCTGGCTTTTTTAAATCTGTATCTGCGTTTTTACGCACCGCAGCCGGTATCTTTTGGCGTTGAACTGTTTATTTTGTTCTTCTTTCCGGTGTTTGGCGTGTGGCTCATCTGGCACGCCCGGCAGCAGGGGTTCCGCTTCTCGGCGGGTCTGCGTCCCGGTGTGGACGTGACCAAAATTTTCACCAGTCCCGTCTATGACCTGGCCGTTGTGTTCCTGGTTTGCTACACGATTTTTGTTTGAGGTGCCCTTATGACCGACGAAGAACTGATGCGCGCCGCCTTGGACGAGGCCCGCGAGGCCGCCGCCCTGGGTGAGGTACCCGTGGGTGCCGTGGTGGCCAAGGACGGGGAAATCATTGCCCGGGCGCATAATTTGCGCGAGAGCGGCAAAAATGCTACCTACCACGCCGAGCTGATGGCCATCGATGCGGCCTGCAAGGCGCTGGGCGGCTGGCGGCTGTGGCAGTGCGAGCTGTTCGTGACGCTGGAACCCTGCCCGATGTGCAGCGGGGCCATTATCAACAGCCGCTTAAAGCGGGTGGTGTACGGCGCGCGGGACCCCAAGGCAGGTTGCTGCGGCAGCCTGACCGACCTGTTTGCGTTGCCGTTCAACCATCATCCGGTGATTGAATCTGGGTTGCTGGAAGAAGAAGCACAAGCGCTTTTGCAAGATTTCTTTGCGATGCTGCGCGAAAAGAGGAAGAAAAAATGATGCGTAACGTGTTTTTGACCGGCGGCAGCCGGGGCATTGGCGCGGCGGCTGTGCTGGCGCTGGCCCGCGCGGGCTACAACGTGGCCTTTACCTATCATGCACACCCCAAAGCCGCCGAGGCCGTAGCCGCCCAGGCCCGCGACCTCTCCCCTGCCGGGACGTTTCTGCCCATCTGCGCTGACGCGGGCGACTCCGCCCAGGTGTGCGCCGCTGTGGCCCAGGCCGAAGAAGCCCTGGGCAGTTTGCAGGTGCTTGTCTGCAATGCGGGCATCGCCCAGCAAAAGCTGTTTACCGACACTACCGACGAGGATTGGCACCGCATGATGGCCGTGGATCTGGACGGTGCATTTTATGCCTGCCGCGCCGTGCTGCCCGGCCTGATCCGGCAGAAATACGGGCGCATCGTGCTCATCAGCAGTATGTGGGGCCAGACCGGCGGCAGCTGCGAGGTAGCCTACAGCGCTGCCAAAGCAGGGCTGATCGGCCTGGGCCGCGCCCTTGCCAAAGAGGAAGGCCCCAGCGGCGTGACGGTGAACATCATCGCGCCCGGCGTCATTGACACCGACATGATGGCCAGCTTTACCGACGAGGACCGCGCGGCTTTGGCAGAGGAAACGCCTGTAGAGCGTTTGGGCACGGCTGAGGATGTTGCACGGGCTATCGTGTTTTTGTGCGACGAAAATGCCGGGTATATCACCGGGCAGGTGCTGGGCGTGAATGGCGGACTGGTGATTTGAATTTTCGCCGCGGCTCCGCGGCCGTAAGGCGGCAGCGAACGGGCGGTGCGGGCCATACTACCGAGACCCTGTGCCAGCGCGTCCATGCCGAATACCCGGCCATCGAGACCGCCAACCCGGCCTTTGCCAGCCGGTAAACACGCACGCCTCCCCTTTTGCATACTATGCTGCAAAGGGGGATTTTTTATGGCTCTTTTTCAAAACAAAAGTGATACAAGGCAATAATTGACGCACTAACAACAAAATATGCGAGTGAATGTAGGAATAAAGTACAAACTACCTACATTCACTCGCCTTTTTCTGCCCCGATCTGCTTGTTATAATTGGCGGTACTGATACCCAGCAGCACGCCCAGGAAGGTGTCCACCGCAGTAATCGTACCAACAATCTGCTCACCATACGGCAGGCCCCAGATCTGGGATACCGCAAAGTATAGCGTTGCCAGAGCCGGCAGTAGATACTGTGCGATCCACTTGCAAATATCATAAGTCTTGTTACTCATTTTACATCAAACCTCCTCTTTATTCAATGGGTGTTCGTGCATTGGCAGCCGCTCTACTTCTGCCATAGCTTTTGTCCCTGTGCCGTTGCCATTACTATCGTGATACGGTACATACAGATAATCATGGAAATTCTCATACTCGTCCTGAGTGATGTACCCGCGCGAAGTATATAGCGCCGCAAGTGACATAATCCTATCATGTGCAAGGCCCAAGAGCAGCTTCGTCTTGGCATCCTTCTTTTCACGCCGAGCTTGGAGATAACTCCAGAACCCACCGGAGGCCACGACGCTGCACACGACGGTGATGAGCAATTTAGCCCACTCGTCCATCTTAAACACCTCCCCTTACGCGATTAAACGATCCAGCTCGTAAGGTATAAACATCCAGGCATCCTCTCCCATAACTTCATACGCGATACTGAATATCCGCATCCCGTAATCCGCTATGAAATTGCACACCCATTCTTCAGCTTCCATCCAATACTGTCGTTTAACAGCTTTGTGAATATCAGGCAAAAGCCCGTAAGAAAACAAAGCAGCATGACCAAGCTCATGGATTAGCACCGTCTCCAGCTCTTGCCCACTCAAAACGTCGGAAATATAAATCCTCATTACGGTAGGGTCCGTAGTGGCAAGTGTGCTGGTTCCGGTCCTATCCACGAGCTTGGCGCTGCCTGGGTTTACGAAAGCTATATGCCACAAATATCCATTCATGACAAAGCTCTTCATAACCGTAAATCTTTAACGACCTTTAGACGGTCAACTCTCCAACAAGCGCTGTCAAGTCGGCTTTCATCCGCTTCTTCAGCTCAGGATCAGAGGACGACCAGATAGTCCGAATCGATTCAAGCGTATTCGCAATGTGCTCCCTCGCATGTCGATTCATTTCCTCTTTATCCTCACTCTTGTTGGAATCATGGTAATGGCGTCTCGAAACATCCCACTCACGGTAAGCGGTTCCGAACTTCTCATTTTTATCATCCATCATTTTACGGTTGGGCGTGTACCCCATGCGGTAGCGGCGAGGATCAAACTGGTCAGTATCGGCCATATGATCCATCTCCCACCATTCGGGCATCTCCATACCGTCACGGTCGTCCATATAACGGTCCAGTCCGCGAACATAGCCATAGCGGCCACGGGACTTACCTTCTTCCATCGCCTTCTCCACAGTCCGATAATAGTGGGCTTTCGCCTCGTAATAATCAGTCTGGGCAAAGTCTTTGATCATATCGACAACCTCGCCGGCTTCTTCTGCATCGACATTGCCGACACCGCCGGACATCTGGGTCTTGAGTGCATCGATCAGTGTGCATTTCAGCTCGCACAGATCCATATTCTTCTCGTTCTCAGCCATCGTTACTCACCTCCTCAACCGCACATCTTGCTGATAGCAAGCATCGGGTTCGCAGAGATAACGATGTCCGTAGTCCCAGTGTTCACAACGGTCACGCGGTCGTAGTCGCAGCACGAGTTAAAGACCGGCAGACAGATGGACACCTGCCCTACAGTATTCGCCGTCTCAGGGGTAAATATCATAGTCGTTTCCGGCATGACATCCCCGCCCAGAGCCAAAGCGAGCTGTACAGGTGTTGCTGCAGTAGCCCCGGTCACATTCGCATGGAACGAGACCATATAGGCGCCGCTGCGATTCAGTTTTACACTTCCTGTGCCTTTCCGATGGCACGTAGAGCAATTGGTGTTCGCAAGCACCGAGTTAAAAGTAAGTGCTGCTCCAGTGGCAACAGTCTGCTCAGTGGTATTTGTCAGCTTAATCATCAAGCTACCCTCCTATCAAAAATATAAAGGGAGACCCACCGAAGTGAGCCTCCCTCGTATCATTTTGAATTTACGCGCTCACACCACAGCAGCCTGCAGTCTGGCACGGAAGGGTCCCGGTACCGGCATACGGGTTAGTAACGACATAGGCCGGGTTTACGGGCGGGCGAAGCTGGTTGACGAGATAGGTGTTCTGAGCCTGCTGGGAAGCCGCCAGATCAGCCGCTGCCAGACGAGAACGGAGCTGAGCAATCGTGTCGTCCTTAGCAGCAATCTGGTTTGCAACGATCTCATCATGCAGCTGGCGGTAGTTCGCATTATCATTCTGCATGATAGCCTGGGTCTGCTGAGCGATTGCGTTTGTGATAGCGCAGGTGTTGGTCGCCATATCGTACTGGATCTGGGCCTGACCCTGTTTGTTCTGGCAGCAGCAATCAGACAGTTGGGTCTGGAGAGCGTTGGTGTTCTGCATGGCTGCAACATTGTTGGCATTGATGGCCTGCTGGAGCCCAAAGTTGCCCTGGAGCATCGCAGTATTCACACTGTTGAAGCCGGTCTGCATACCGTTGTTCACAGCATAGAAACCATCGCACATGCCGTAATTGATGCCGTCGAGCTTCGAGATGATGTTCTGGGTATCAAAACCGCGCTGGATGTCAGCCTGGGTAGCAGCTGTAGCAACATAACCACCACCGTTGCCGTAGCCACCATTAGCACCCCAGCCATAGCCGCCGAAGCCGCCCCACATGGCAAGCAGGATAATGATGATCCACCAGCCGTTACCGCCCCAACCGCCATCACGGTCGTTTCCAGTCACAGCAGCAATATCGGAAAGAGAGGGCATATTCGCGTTAAACATAAGATTTTCCTCCTTCATAAGGAATGTAGAGTGAAAGAAACGGACTATCATAAGTCTTTCTTACTCAACCTATCTGCGCGCATTGATAGGCCTTTCTCAAAGACCTATAACCAAATGAATAGATTCCTTTTGCGTTCAGACATCCTTAGAATTTGTACTTCTCTTAATTTTCAACGTCCTTACTTTCTGATACCAAAGAACTTAAAGGCCTGACTCATCGCCTGGTCTTTTGTCATTCCATAGGTCTTCAGAATATTATTTGCAACTTCCTGCCCTTTTGCACTGTCCCCATTTTGAATGATCTCCAGATATTGCTTAGCCATAGGGTTATTCATTACCTGGGGATTATTCTGGATCATCTGCATAGCAAATTTGGCAGGGTCAAACATGGTTAATACCTCTCTTTCTTATAAATAGCGATTAAGTTCTAAGCCACCAAGTCATCGTAACATCGGAAGTCGGCTTTTCTTCAACAAGTGCAGTTATAGAGTTGCTTCCGGTGTACACAAGACCACCGTTGATCACGTTTGCAGCTTCGGCAAGTGTTACTTTAGTGGCAAGAACCGAGCTATCACTAGGACTTCCAAATCCAAGAAACATTGAATTTGCAGTGATTGTTGGAGCAACCGAAATTTTCTTTACTGGAGCGACAACTTGTCGATATGCAAACCCTTGCTCTTGCTCATCAGAAGTCGCCGTACTCCAGCTGTCTACATAAAATGTAGCACTGTATTCCCATGGCAATGCCGCATACACGATTTTGTTCTGCACCGGGTTGGCGCTGCTGCTGGACAGTGTAGCATCGACCGTGGTTTTGTTGGCACCTGATTCAATGCCGCTCAGCTTGGAATACTGGGTCGAGCTCATCAGGCCATTGTTGTAGGCCGAGGCCAGACCGTAGGTCGTGTCGGAATCCGGAATGCCCAGGTTGGTGATGTCGCTTTTCTGCACAGCAGAAACAGCGATGACGTGCCCCAGCTTATCCACGGTGATTTTGTACAGGCCGCTGGCCCGGGCGGTATGCGCGGGGTGAGTGTACTTGTTCGCGCCCTCATCGATGCCTTTCAGCTTTGTCACAGAGGCAGGCGGCATTAGGCCAGCGTTCGTTTCCGTGGCCTCGGGAATCGTAACGGACTCACTAGCGGGTGTAACATAAAGTACATCCTCATCCAGCGTACCAGCCTCTTTCATTGATTCATACTCATCCTGAGATACCGCAACAACCAACTTTTTTTCAGGGGTAAAATATAATTGATTGGGGTCGATCTGGTTATTCTTTTTCGCATCTGCATACTGCTCCGCGGTAAGAATATTCATTGTGAATTCGCTAATCGTTTCTGTAGTCTTTGCCAAAATCTCACCCCTTTACGTAATTGGTATCAGGGCTAAACAAGTTTGCAATATCACTCTGTTCTACCCAAATACCGCTTACTTTTTTGTAAACCTTAGATACGTTCACCCAGCTGCCATTTATTTTGGTGCTCAACACAGGGCCAGTCGAACCGCCGCTAGTGTAGTCTACAGTCAGATCAGCGCCGTAAAAACGCAATGTCTGGCTGCTGTTTGCAGATAGCGAACCGCGTGTACAGGTAATCAGCAAGATAAGATCGTCCAGGCTCTCACGATCCCAATAGCCTGTATCACTAAAAGACTGAGCCACTTCGGATGTTCCCAAATCAATTTCGCTGCTCAACCCGGCCGTTCCGCAATACAACTGCGCAACACCGCTCAATATGTACGTATACGCGTTCGAGATTCTGGCTTTTATCTTACAAGAGATAGAATTGATCTTAGCGTCGGTCGGAATCTTTGACATATCGAATTTGACTGCCAGCTTAGAAACCGCGCCGCCACCTTTGTTCAGGTTTATCACCGCAAAGGTGCCACTACTTGCGCTGGTGAGGCCATTTGAAAGTGGATAAGATGCATCTACAGAAATATACGATGAGTGTTGGCCATCATATCCTGTAGGAACCAATGTCACACTTGCCATACATTAGCCCCCAGTCTGCAAATACAAATCACCATTGCTGCCGATCGAAGAACTGGGTGCAGAGCTGCCGGTGTAATACCTCTGGATCACCACAGAACCAGGCACACCGAAAATGGTCTTGCCGCTGATAATGTTCCCACTCACCAGATCATAATCGCCGCTCACAACCACTTGGCTCAGGCCGTCGTAGCCGCTGTCAGGTCTTACGGTCTGGCTTGAAGTCCCTGGTGTAACAGTCTTAGCCTGCAGGTTTGGCGAGGATGCCGCCACCACCGTGCCGGTTACCCCAAAAATAGAAACACCTGAGCGGATGTTCCCAGCGACCAGGTTGCTATCTCCCTTGATCGTCTGAGCACCGCTCAGGTACTGATTCGCTCCAATCGTCTGGTTACTTGTGCCAGGCGTATAGATCGCCGCCGCCTTTTTGGTGATACCACTTCCGACATAATCGGACGATATGGCTCCAACTGTGACCTGAGATAAGCAATCATACCCTTCATCTGGTGTCACAATCTGTTGACTTTCTGTCGGGGCGATACTTTTGCTTTGTGCTTTTGTACTTCCGGCTCCTGCAAAAATGCTGACCTTCTGGCTTCCAAAATATACAGGCATATTAGGTATCCCCCCATCTGCAAATTTTAATTGACGTTTGCGCCTCAGGTTTACTCCAGGTTCCATCACCTTTCAAGTAGCTATCCTTATCAGCAGAAGTCGGTGCCGGGACAAGGCCAGACGTACCGTCAGAGGTAGTCGTGGCACCTGTAAATACATCAGCCACCATAATCTCATTGATCTTTGCAGCATAGCCATCAATCGTAAGGTCTGATGGGACAGAAACACCTTTATTTTTGATGGCAGCCGCAATATCCTTTTTCGCCGTACTCAATCTGGTAATTTCATTTTGAATACTCACGCTGCCACCCTCTTTCAGATAGCCATAAGTGCTTCTTCAATGTCGTTGGTAAGGCTTACTGTACCGCCAGAAGTATAGCCGGCGGCAATTGTAACGCTCATAGTAGTCAGACCATCAATGGTCTTGGCAATAGCTCCATTGTTGGCCATAGTGCCTTCAACAACAGCGCCGGTGGACGAAACAATCTTCTTCCCTGCCAGAATATCACCAGCTGCAGCAGTAACACTGCTCACGTCTTGGTATTTAGCGGGGATAGCCGCCACGGTAACTTTGCTCAGAACACTTCCCGCAGTGGGAGTGATATTCTGCTCAGCTTTAGTCGGGGTGGTAGTCTTCTGCTCCGTTACGATTTTCACAACACCTTTGCCATTGTGATAACCGGCAGGAACCGTATAGGAAGGCGTAGTTACATCAAGGGTCTTCTCCACGGCACCATTATTAGGCATGGTACCTGCAATCTGCTTACCGGTCTTGTCAACAATAACCTTCCCAGTAAGCACATCTCCTGCTGCAGCAGTCACACTCGTGACATTCTGGTAAGAGTCAGGAATGGCGTTGACCGTAACATCACTGAGGCCATAGTAACCTTCATCTGCAGTAATCTGCTGGTTTGCCTTGGTCGGAGTTACAGTCTTGCTCTGCAAGCTATAGTTACCGCCGCCTGCTACACCGCTTACTGTACCAGTGCCATCGTGGTAGCCCTTTGGAATGGTGTAGGTCTCGCCTTCCTTGACACTGGTTGAGACACTTCCCTGATTCGTAATAGAATCGAATGCTGAAGCGAGGTCATCCAGGTTCGAGGTAGTAGTAATTGCCTTAGAAACGGTATCAACATCGGCCTTGGTAGATAACTTCAGCTCGATAGCCTTGGTTCTTAAGAGGTCACGATCAGATTGAATTCTTGTAATTTCTGTTGCAATGCTCATATTTCTTCACTCCTTCAAATGCCGCTCAAAAGGACATCAATGTTTCCGACGATTGTGTCGACGGCTGCGCTCGAAATTGGACGAGTATTATCTTTCTCTGCATCATTCGCAACATCGACTGAGAGAACCTTGGTTGTTTCATCATAGAGCAATCCATTGCCTATTTTGAAATCAATTACGGTTCCGCTGGACTCTTTTGGTGTTTCCCATCCGATATCCAGATCTTTGTCACTAAGCTTCGTGAAGACTTGTCCTTTTTTGCCGCCCCGCGCTAAATTTCGCAGAAATTCAGCAATGGACATTATTTGCTCAAGTAATTTGACATCTTCTTCATCATACTCATCTGGCTCAATGTTGCTGTGATGCCCAAGATGATATGGAACATCACAGGTGATAATGCATTCACCATCTTTATAACCGGCAAACACAATCGCCCCAAATCCGCAACAACCTGCAGTAGCATCTTTTGGCACAGGAATAACAGGATCGGTGAGCAATACTGTTCGCTTTACTTTTTTGGGAGAAATGAAAGTGACATATACACTCAAGTCCTCCCAGCCAGATTCGGGCATGACATTTATATGCTCTCGGCCATAGCTGTCGTATGTGCCAAATTCGAGATACTTTTTCGGGCTGTCCTTAATGGCAGCAGTATATTCGTTCAGAACGATTGTATTTGCCATTTCAGTCGCTCCTGTTTATTCCGGATGTGGAGCTTCCTCCACCTTCACTGGTTCATTTTGTTTTGGTCTTTGCTTATGCTTATTCTTAAAAAGGTACCGTTCTACTTTATTCAGCCTCTCCGAAATATCCGTTAGACTCACAGCAGATTCGTCAATTTGCTTCTTCGGCTGCTCTAAAATGAACTTCACCGTCTGGATTTGCCCGTTGGAGGTCCACCACTTCCCATACACACAACTCCAGTCGTGCATCGGGAATAAACTCACGCTGCCATCCATCGGCACTTCCTGCGGCATGATCTCATCAGGCGAATAAATCATCCGCCCTGGGATGGTCCGGGGTCTTGCCTGTACAGCACCAACATTCGGTGCCGCCGGATAAGCAGTCGGGTAAATCGCAGGCTGCGGTTGCAGAAAACTATTTTGACTTCCTTGGGGCATAGCCCCCGGCATCATGTTTGTAGCCATAGTTTTCTCCTTTCAAAGCAAAAAGGTCAGCCGGTATACTCTTCACCGGTGACCTCTTTATACTGTTCTGCGGTGATAGCGCCTTTCTTCACGGCATTGGCCATCATCTTCTTGTTCCAAAATTTCGGATACCAAAGTTTCAGCTTCTCAATGTTCAGCATAACTTATTCCTCCGTCATCAGGGTGTCGGTCATCATGGCCGTATAGGTTGCCTGTGCTTCTACCGGGCTTACAGCAGTGGCCGCCTGTGTATCGATAACATCCCGCATATCCGAGATCTCTTCAAGCCGAATATCATACTCATAACCCGGCAGGTTGTGGATCACGCCATCCCAGATAATACCGGTGCCGTCCTGGGCAACGATAACAACACCGTTTTCCTGTGCCTTGCAGCGCAGAACTTTATCCGTAACAGCGACCAGAGTGTCGTTTTTATAGACCTTGTACATCGATTTCGAACCTCCTTTAGCCTACGCAGAAACCAATAGGCACTGCTTTGGACTCAGTATACAACGCCGCACTGTCTATCGCGATGCCATTAGTGTTAACGGCCATATAGTATGGTGAATTTCCCGAATAGTTACTTCTGGTCATGTATACAGTAGCAGCACCATTTCTAGTCTTAATTCGAGAACTGTTGTCTGTAAAAATCGGATATAGATAGCCTTCGTCGGTACGCCATACTTTAACCGGGGCGCTAAACAGCTCGGTCATCGATGGAACCCATAATAAATCAGAAGTCTCAGAAAGTGTACTGCTGCTAGTTGCTGTAAGTTTTTTGGCTGCAGTCATGATCCCTATCCAATCAGATGGAAATAGACTTTTTAAGGTGCCAGAAGTTCTAAGCGTGGAAGTTTGCCAACTAGTTGTGCCCATAGAATAAGTGTTGGGCAAACAGTTTTTCATGATAAGGGTCAGCGGAATTTTAACGCCGCCAGGAGTTTCATCATGGTCAAAGTCTGCAATTTCCACTTCAATTTCTTCACCTGTGGTGAGCGTAATACTATGGTAATCGCCAATAGACCAATACTGCTTATACATTCCACTCTTCGCAATCGCCTGGATCTCAATTGGCGTGCAATTGTAGAATGCTTTCTTGGCCAGCGCCCAGATTTCGGTAATGCCGTAGGTAAAGGCTTTCACCTGCTGGGTAAAGCTGTAGCTGCCGCTCCTGGCAGTAACGGCCCACTGTCCGACTTTACCAAGGTTCAGTTCCAGCACGCCTGCATAAGGAATCGTACCGCTAACAGTTTTCGAGCCAAGAGTTGCACTGATACTGGTTCCAGACAGGCCATTTACACGCAGGATGACAGCGCCACCCCCGCCACCGCCGGAACCCCCAGAAATAACGCCCATAACTTAAATCCTCCCGTCTGCCAGAACCGTAAAATCGATTTCCGGCTTCTGCTCATAGCAGTAAATATCAACGTAGCCAGCACCAGTAACGCCACGGCTCAAACAACCAAGCGCCTCCAGGTTCGCAGCGTCTGTCTCCTGATTGCCAGTAGGAGCTACATACATGGGCCCAAAATTCCGGTCAGAAGTCATCGTAGAGATAGATACTCTCTGGCGGTAAGGCCCGGTGCCAGTCCAGTTTGCAGCTTTCAGACTGATACTGATAGTAGCCAGTTTGTTGATCTTGTTGTTAAGGTTGGCTGCAGCGTTGGAGTCAAGGGTCGCTTCCAAATCGCTGAACCAGGCATTAAAGTCCGAATTACGATTGGCAATATACTCTTCCTGCTCTTCCTGCTGCTGGGCCATCCACTCGGTATAATTAGCCTTCCACTGTGCCATAATTTGATCAAAGCTCATAGAGGCCATAACGCCAGATGCCAGCGGGCACTCAGATGTGCCGACAGCATTCTCGATCTGAGACTGTGAAATGCTGCTGGAACCTGCTTTACGCAAAATATAAGCCAACGGATACTGGTGCACAAACTCAGTGTTCTCCATCGTGGGTTTCACCGGGTTTGATGCTTCGGTTCCGGTCACAACTTTGATACTGTTTTTACGCATATCAGAAGCAGCGTTCACTTCCAGCACAATGGCATCATAGCGATCCAAAAGCACCGCCGCAGAGCCACAGCTAATAGGCATCGGTGCATCGTTGTAGGTCCAGGTATGGTTGAACCAAGCACGTCCACTCGATACGTTTACAGTATTCCCAGTTCCGGCTTTTACAGCAAACGTATCACCAACTGCACCAATAACACCATCATAGATAATGCCATCAAACATCCGGCTCAAATCTTCGGAGTCGTACTTTCGATCTCCATTCAGGCTATTGTAAAAGCCATAACTAAAAGCCATATTGTACAGCCTCCTTTAAGTTTTTGTCAGTGTCGGGGTCGAGAATGTCGGCACGATCGTAGTGCCCGTGGAACTATCCGAGATAACGACCTCAACCACTCTTGTAGTAGCCTTGATTTTGTACTCATTTTGAATCTGTACAATATCTCCGACGAAGAAATCCTTCCCATAGCTGAACATCTCAGTATTCTCGATGTCGCCCTCAAACCCGGTAGCCTGGGTATTTTCTCCAAGCTTATCGTAGCCTCGCTGTTCGAGCTGGGCATTGTATTCGGTGGCAGATAGAGTCTTACCGCTTGTCTTGGTGCTCAAATCCCGGGCGTCCACAAACAGCTCTCGCCTGTCCATCCCACTGGGAAACTCCTGAACACCGTTACCGTATACACTCTTAAATTTCCGGTCCGAGCCTTCTCCTTCCCCACCAACCAATGCTACATTCTTAAGCTCCGCAGAACTCTCGTAGTAGTTCGAGTTGACCAGGTTTTCAAAGTTTGGGCTAAAGATCACGTACGGCAGTTTCTTTTGGTTATAGGAACGGTCCGTGCCGAAATACAAAGAAAACTCGAACTTAAGGTCACTGTTCAAGATAACCTTAAATCCGAGTTCATTCGTTTCGCAAAGAGATTTAATAGCATCGTAGAGATTGTCGCCCGTATACTGGGCATCTACTGTCAGCTTTGTAATTGCTTCGTCAGTGCTTTCCTTAAAAACAAAATTCGGGATCTTCCGCTTCTCATCACTCGGCGAAATGATGTTTTCTGTAAGAAGTTTCTTGATCCCGTCCTGTAAACTGCCGCTAAGGGTCGTCTGGGTCCAGATAATACGCCGGTCTAAAATAGACTCAAGGCTCCTCCCCGTCACAGTAACGTGGCTGCCATCCTCCGCATCGCTCTCGATATCGTTCTTCTCGATAATCATAAGATGCTCAGATTCGGCGCTCCAAATATAATACCCGTCTTTGGTAAAGTTGAAAAATGCTGCACTGACAGGGGCATAAAGCTCAAAGTCTCCGTAGCCGGTGTAACGGTCAGTCCAGATAAAAGACTCATAGTCGTCAATTACAGCTACCGACTTAAAGTCCTTGTCCATAATCAGTGCTTCCATTTAAATACCCTCATACAAAGAAGAATAGTTTATTTTGAAATCCAGGTAGTCGCTGCCCTCATCCGCAGTATAGCCGAAAATGTTGTCGCCTTTCGACAGCATAAACCAGTCGTCATCTTTACCAATGCAGTTCAGGATGTTAGTCGTAACACCGTCACGCAAAAGCTCGATCGATTTGTGGCCCTTCACAGTCGAAATCGTAATTGTATCGCCGTTCACAATGCCGGAACCAGTAAAGCTCACAAGCTCATCGTGGCTGATAGCCATTTTCTCTCGCGTCCTTACGTTGTAAATTGTAAGGTTCTTCACTGTGCCGATTGCTTCAATGATGATAGTAATTCCCTGCTCCGCATCGCCGTCATAGTAAACGACATTTTCTTTGCGCCGCTCGATAATGCCAAACTCGATCTTATCCTCAGTCAGCGATTCGTTAGAGAAAGGAAACTCGAAATTAGGCGCCACACCATGAAATACTACCTCTCGAATTCCGTCATCGCCTGCCGACTTCCAATACGGATTCGGGCAAACGATACTGACCTGAATGTCTTCGTTTTCACTAAAGATATTTGGTTCATTGGATTCGGGGTAGCCTTCCACAATGCAGCGCCGGTTATCGGTCTCAATCTCAAGTTGCAAATACTTCTTCACAGGAAAATACTTGTAACTCAAATGTCGTGCATCTTCAATGGTAGGTGCTCCATGCAGGATAAGATACAAAACAATGTTTCGTTCAGTAGATCGAGCAGAGTTAAACTTAGAACCGTCATTTGTGGCAATTTCCGTTGTATTGATGTTGGCTTTGGGCGGACCAAGCCCTTCAATCTTCTCAATCTCAAAGGGTCCGTCATTCCAGATGAGAGGAATGGTCAACGATTCGCCCATGTAGTTCGTGACTTTCACGGATTTAATCATGCTTTTCCTCTTTCCTTCATCATGGCAAACTGGTTGTTCGTCTGGCGGTACAAATCAATCCGGCTCAGTGCCTTCGGGCTGTAGTTATTCTGCGTAAAGTTGTAAGTGGTAGCCCCGCCATTTTGATTCTGGCTGGGGTTCACATTCTCAGCATACTTATCCGCAGGGGCTGCCTTCCGTACACGGTCAATGCTGCCGGCAAGGTTCATGCTGCGGTTAGCAAAACTCCGATCAAACGCATTAAGGCCGCTATCTACCTCATCCATATCCAAAACCGGCCGGATGGTAGGCTCGTACTCGAAATCCTCATCCATCGTAGCGGCAATGTTCTCAGCAATGATTTGTGCAGTGGAAATAGCTTCCGTCGCAATATTCTCACTGGCTTCTGCAACTGTATCAGCATAGTCGAGGATACCGTTTGCAAAACCCAAATCAAAGTACCGGCCAAAGCCATACATCACCTTGGATGGCGAGTTGATTTGTAATTTCTGTTTTGCAGCCTCAAGTGCCTTTCCGGCAACCTCTGCTGCGGCATTGATAGCTTCCGATTCACCGGAACGAATACCAGCGGCCAGACCAATTGCCAGGAAGTTGCCTGCCGTATACCAATTGTTGTACTGTTCATGAATAGTGGAAACTACTCCGGTCAAAAGATTTGTGACACTGGTATTAAAATCAGCCTGTTTATTGGCAATCGTGGTGTTCAGAGTCAAACACAACGTATCAATGCTCGCAGCAATCAGAAGGGTGTTCGAGGAAATAGCGGTTGTAACAGATGCTACAAAATTATTCACCAGTGTCTGCGCATTCTCTGCTACACTCGGAGCATTTTCCGTAATGCCAGTGTTAAATGCCTGAATCATCTGGCTGCCAACAGTGCTCATGGATTCTGCTGCCGAGGCAAACATATCCACAAACGAACTGTTAGGTGTAAAGGTATTCAGCGCCTCGCTCAGCATATTAAGAGCTTCAAAGTTGATGTTTCCAACCAGATTCAGTGCATCAACCAGGTTCTCAATACAGGCAGATGTGTCATTGATAGAAACAACGCTCAGCATCGTACACTTCTGACCGTAGGATACGAGGGCTTCGCCAAAGGCAGTAAGATTGGACGCAAAAGTACCTAGATCTTTCTCACCCATTAGCCAGGCAATGAACCCACCAGTAGGGTCAATAGACTGGGACATAGCAATGATTGTGTTCACCGCATTCTCGCTTGCCATTACAGCATTTGAATCAAATGCACTGCCGCCATACCCACCAGAAATAATCTGACTATAGCGGACCATCGCTCTTGCAAAAGTAACAAGCTGGGTCCCAAGTTTATCGAAGTCTAACTCGCCAGAAATCAAACTCTTTGCTCCTCCGAAACGAGGAGCACTTTCTGCCAAGTTAATCAAGACATCGCTTGCCGCTTCACTCGCGGTAATCGCGTCCACATTCAGCGCTGCGTTTCCTTCAGAGCCAGTGATTGTCGTACAATATCCAACCATGGCAGTTGCAAAGTCCTTAAGCTGAGAACCAAGTTTGCTTAAGTCAAGATCTCCAGAGATCAAAGATTTAATGCCTCCAAAGTTCGGTGCTTTCCCTGCTAAATCGATCAGAATATCAGCCGCAGCTTTACTTTGTTCAACAGCGGCAGTATCAAGGGCGGCTCCGCCTTCAGCGCCATTGATGATAGAACAGTAATCCACCATTGCCTGCGCGAAAGAAGTTAGCTGACTTCCAAGGTCACTAAGATTCATCGTATTTCCTACGATGTCACCCCAAAGTCCGCCAGAAACCGGTACATTTGCCATAATATCAGCAATAGCCGAAACTGCCTCAGCACTCGAGGTGAGCCGTTCCACACTTACTCCACTTGTTGCGGCGGCCATGCCCTTGATTGCTTCGCCAAGGTTCTTCAGATTTGTGCCGATTGTCTCGTAGTTGATGCCGCTGGCTGAAAGATTGTTCAGACCAGAAGTAAATCCGCGGCGAGTAAGTTTTTCAGTTGCTTTAACCAACGTATCAACTTTAGAGCCAAAGTTATCATCCAGGTTATGCACAAACTCAACAAACTCTTGCATTCCATCTGCAAAATCCGAAATGTTTTTAGCCATCTTAGGCAACTGGCCAGTAAGTCCCGTGCCAATACCGCCAACGATACTTCCAACAAATGTGCCAAGTGCTTCACCGATTTTACCCATAGCCGTAATGGCGTTGTCAAGATTCTCGCTAAAAATATCAAGCTTCATCAATCCGCCAAGAGCTTCAAGAACGGCAGTAATTGTGGCGATCGCGGCAATAATGCCAAGACTTCCGGTTGCAATCCCAACAACGCCCATATTTCCCATAATGGCCATTGCAGCAGAAAGCGCCAGCAATACACTGGACATGGAAACAGCAATGGGCAATACATCTTCAGGATTCGGCAGACTTGCCAACTGATACAGTACAAACCCTATAGCCGCTACAGCCAGCGTAATCATAGCTATAGCTGCAAGCGACCCGCCATCGACGCCCTTAGTAGCGGCAATAGTCAAGGCAAGCATAGCCATGATACTATCCAACGCAACCGTAGATCGAGTCAAGCTGTCGGTATCCATGGTAGACATAACAGCCATCAATGCTGTCAGAGCGGCCATAGAAGCGGAAATTGCAATAATGGCCTTATAACTGCCGGTAGCTTTGCTGCTCAGGGCCATCAGGATTCCGAACATTGCAAAAATGGAAGTAATAACAGCTATGCTTTTTGTAAGTTCGCTGGCTGGGATTTTGCCAATTACATACATCGCACCAGCAAGTACAGCAACAGCTCCGCTCATAGCAAGGATACCTACCCCTGCTTTTACAGAGTTTGCTCCTGCATTCTTTGTCACAGCAATCAACACTGCAAAGAACATGCTCATCAATCCAATGGTAGCAATGCCTTTAGTCAAAGCCGAACTGTTCAAATCATCGATGTTACGGATAACCTCCACCATGATGTACAGGGCAGCACTGATCATCAGCAAAGATTTACCAGCCTTATCCGCATTTGCTCCAGCTTTGCCTACACCAGTAACAACCCATTCCAATGCCAGCATAATTCCGCCAAGCATACCAAGGCCTTTCAGCATGGTCTTCAGCGGCATATCGCTCACTGTCTGGATCATCTTTAGCATTTGTTGTAGTGAATACACAACTGCAATCAGGGATGCGGCTCCTCCCATACTCCCCTTTCCTGCCACTCTGGCAGCTGCCGAAAGAGTAAGCATGATTGTGCTCATTTTGAATAAAGAGGCTGCAATAGAATCCAATGGCATTACACTAATGTCACTAAGTGTCTTTACTACTAGCTTCATGGCAACCGCATAAGCAATCAAGGAAAGTGCCGAGCCGACACTGCCTCCACCAATCTTATTTACAGCCCACATTCCAGCAACCAATGTGCCCATCAGACTGAACATAACCAGCAGATTCTTGGCAAGACTCGAAAAGTCAACATCTAAATCCTGAATCTGTTTAAATGCCAGAATCATCAGAAGCAAGCTGCCAGCCATAGCAATCATCGAAGCTGCGGCCCCAGTGGTATTGCCACGGAATCCTTTCTTTTCAAGGACACCCAGTGCACCTGTAAGCACGATCAGACCTCCGCCCAAAGCACCAAGAGCAATGGCAGAACTCTGCAACTTGTTCTGATCCAAGAACGTAAGTGCTCCCACCGCAACCGCCAAAATTGCAATGGCCGCTGCAATCTTAATGATACTTCTCGCCTGAATGTCTTTCTGGTAAGCGGTCAAAACACCCTTTACGCTACCAAGCACCCCAACCAGGCTGTCTTTAATACCTTCTGTGGACTTTTTAACAGCAGTCAGGGCATCCCCCAGTTTTGTCAAAGAGGCCACAACGGCAATGCCAGTAGCAGCCGTCAGAATCTTTCCAAAACTAAATTTCTTCACACCCTGGCTGGCCAGCTGCTGGAACTGCTCGATAAACCCCTGCAATGGCGCAAACTTCTCTTTTACAGAGCCAACAAACCCGGAAATGTTCTGCTTCAGCTGATCCAGTTTATCAATCACAGCACCAAGCCCGGAACCGGCCGCGTCAGTAAACGACGTAAACAAACTTGATACGCTGCTAAAGTCCAGGCTGTCAAATCCCTTAAAATTCTCAAAGAATTCCTGTACTTTTGGCCCAAAATCATCCAGTCGCTCCTTGCCCTTTTCCAAAAGTTCAAAGAACAACTCTTTAAATTTCTCAATGGCCGTCTGCACAGCAGGCATTCCTGTAAAAGATTTCCACCATTTTGAAACTGCAGTCGCCGCTTTCGTCACAACCGATACCATCGTGGTGAAAATGGTGTTCAGGGTCTGCGCAATCTTTGTGACGATCTGGTGTTCGCTGATCCACTTCTTAATAGACTGCACCCACTTGATTACGGTATCAACCACTGTATCAATGATTTTATTCAGTGTCTCATTCTCTCTGATCCACTTTCGGGTGGCTGTCAAATTCTTACCGATGGACTCCGTATAGTCAAGCACATTCAAATGCACATCGCCCATAACGGCGCTTAAAATTTTAAAAGCCCCATCGGCCAACTTAGAGGTAATATCAGTAACGATACCAAGTACGTCAAACAAGCCTCTCAGCGTATTTTTCAGTTTTTCAGAGTTTTCGTCAGTCAGCACTAACTTCTGGGTAAATTTGTTAATGGCTTCCAGAATAGAATATACCCGTTCAACGGTTGGCGTTGGAAAAGCCTCGCTCCAAGCCGATTTTACAGTCTCGATAGCCCCCATCAAGCCGTGCAGCACATTTGAAAACGACTCAACAACCAGATCCCGGCCGGACGGTTTATTCAGGCTCTCGATCAGCTCATTCAGTGGTGTGCCGGTCTCTTCTGCCTGTTTGGCAAGTTCTCTCAGGGCCGCAACCTGGTCATCAGTATAGCCAATGGATTTCAGCTGGGCATCACCAAGATCTTCAATTGTGATCTCAGTCCCGGCAAGCATCTTATTAACAATGCCCTGGATCGTTGCGTAGTCCTGCCCGGCCTCAGCCAAAGCCGTCTTACGTGCAGCACCATTGCCATAATTGCCCTGGATAACGTCTGCCGCCAGTTTCTTGTATTCATCCAGCTTAGCGGTCAAGGTTTCGGTACTTTCTACCGTATCGCCGGTAAATTTCTTCAAAGTCTCGCTTAAGATTCCGGAGGTCAGCCAACCTTTAGAAAGCGACTGTTCAAAGCTTGTCTCATCATTGATCATCTCGTCAATGGCAACACCATGAGCTTTGGCCGTCTCCATCAGTGCCTGTTTCAAAGTATCGGTGGCGGTCGTAGTCTCCGCAACCGTCTTCCACTGGGCTTCCGTCAAAGCATCGCTTTGCTTGCCCATCAAACGCTCCAGATAATCATTGCGCTCGTTGCCACCTTCAGCAAATACCTCATAAAGATCATTCGCTAAGTCAGTCCACAACTTAGTAGACTGTTCGGCGTCGCCAAATATCAGTTCAAAAGTCTTCATCCAGCCAGTAGAAACAGCGTCCTTTACAGAGTCGATAGCATCGTCAAAGGTACGTGCTTCCTGACCGGCTTTAAATACTTTCAAACCAAAGGCATCAACCTTATCACCCATCGCCTCAATGGCTTCCGAGGTAGTGATGATCTCACCTGCATCTGCTTTGTCCTGCACATAGGTATAGATCTGGTCAACGGCCTTGGCGTAATCGTTGTAAACCCGCATCATGACATCGCTGGTAAGCCAAGCGTCATCCGTCAGATGCTCTGCAAACTGGGATTTATTAAAAGCCTTAGAGTTCGCCATCAAAGACTTATAGGTGCCATCGGCATTTTTCTTCAAGGTGCCCAATGCAACACCGGCGTCCAGGCATTTCTGTCTGAATTCATCGGTATCCATACTTGCATTTTGAATACTCTTGTAATCCTCCTTGCGCATCACACCAGCGCCCATTGCCTGGCTCAGCTGGTACATCGCACGGCTTGCAGTAGTGGCATTCTGGCCCGATGCCGCAGCCCAAAGGGCAATACCCTCCATGGCAGTAACGGATTCTTCCAGTCCTTTGCCGGTAGCGGTGAATTTAGCAATATTCTCCTGCATATCGGTAAAGTTGTAGCTGGTTTCATCGGTGAACCAGTTCAGCTGCTCCATCTGCTTATTCACGTCTTCCAGGGCATTTCCCTGGGCAACCAGTGTTTGGGTTGCTTTGGTCTTAGCACCGTATTTACTCCAACCGGCCGAGATCTGGTCCATCGAAAGAGAGTTCACAAGGGCCTCACCGGCAGAAATAGCTTGGTTCGTAATGCGCTGTAATGCGGTAATGCCAATCACTTCCAAGGCACTGAACTTCTGCTGCACAGCATAAATGCCGCTCTGCAAGCCATCAAAGTTCATAGAGTTTGCAGCATTCGCAACACTCTGCAATCCTTTGCTGGCTCCGTCCAGCTTCAGTCCTTTTTCCAGGTTGTCAAGGCTTTTCAAAGAGGTCGAAATGCCCTTCTCAAACTGTGCATTGTCAAACTGCATTTCTACAATGCGCTGGTCAATAGACGAACTCATTCCTTTGTCACCTCTCCCCAAACCTCAGCTGCCATTTGGTCAAAAATAGGGCGGATAGCCGGGTTGATGTAATCCCTACCCTGAACATATCCGCCATTCCTTGTTCCGTGACCGTATTGCAGGATGATTGCAATATTCACGCCTTTATTCACATTACTGTTGGTCCAGGTGATCTTTACACCGTCTTTATCCCGGTTGATCCGGTAGTCCCAACTCTCAGCAGTTTTGCCGCTGTCTCTCGGGGTAGCCAGGGCCAATGCCTCTACCCCTTTCCGGCCATACTTATCCAGGCATTTCAGGTATTCCTCTTCAGACATCCGCTTTAAAAACCGCTTTGTCTTTTTAAAGTCACCTTTATGCTTAAAAACAATGGCCATTTTGATTCTCCTTACACGTACTCGGCCTTGTACAGCCCCATGTCTGTCAGCTTCAGCTCTTTTGCCAGATTGTAAAATTTCATGGCATCACCGTTGCTTACGGGTCCAATCGTGATCTTCTGCATTGTTTTAGCAGCAGGCTTGGCAGGTTCCGAAGGGGTAACGTCTGTGGACCAGGCCTTAATAACTCGGTCAAGGTCTACGACTCCGCTCGTAATACCGGCCACTGTACCCTGCGCATACTGATGGAGATGGCGCGGCAGCATCGTATCGTAGTTAGATCGCGTATCGGCCAGCCATCCAATGTATCCGTTGCCGTTCACAAGGCTTGTGTAGTCAATGTTTGAATAGGCGAAGTTCGTAAAAGTATAAACTCCCGGCAGATAGCCAAGCTCACGAACCCTCTCACAGAAAGCCGTAGCCGCCGCAGTTCTTGCCGACTTAGTGATATGGTCAGCACGGCCATTGTGATTCTTATCGCTCGAATATTCGGCATCGAAGAAGATAGGCAGCCCTTTGCCTCGGCCATTCAGCACTTTCACAGCATACTCAGCCTCCGCCTTGCCTTCCACAGCATTCAAAGCCTGACTAAAGAAATAGAACCCTGCCAACTTATTGTTAGCAAGGGCTCCTGCAGTATTCTTTTCAAAGTATTCGTCAGTTACCAACCTACCGGTGTCACCGTACCCACGGTAACCAATTCGGATAAATGCCTTATACGGGACCTTTGCCCAATCAATAACTTTCTGGTACTTTGATACATCGATCATGATCTCATCACTCACGATTTTGCTCTCCTCTCCATAGGTGCCTACTGCATTCGGGCAACCGCAATATTCTGTCGGATCAATGCCTGTTCCCAGTGCAGTTTCGCGGCACTCAAAGTGCACATGTTCATACGGCGGGTCAGCCAATTCCGCGTTGCCGGTATTACCCATGACCGCAATCGCATCACCGGACTCAACAATATCTCCGGCCTTAACAATCAGCTTTGCATTATGGCACAGGTAAATGTACCTCGTCCGGCTGCCCTTCGGGGGATTCTGCACTTCCAGGCAAATATAGTACCCCCACTCCCAGGTCCTATTGGATTTGTCAGCCACAATTCTGGCTCTCGTAACTTTAAACTTCACTTTCGTGCCGTCTTTGTAATAAGGGGCGAAATATTCCTTATCATCCAAAAGTTCCAGGTCAATACCGCCGTGCCAGGTCTTTCCTCCGCCACGGGTATAACCATATCTTGCATAATTGTAACGGACTCGCACTCGTCCGTTGGTAATACCGCCTGCAAGTCTCATTTTTTATCTCTCCTTCTAAAAGGGAATCATCCTTTGGTACCGGTCTTTGCCCGGCGCTTAGCATTTAGCTCTGCATATCTATCAAAGGTAGCTTTTTTGCTCATCTTTTTCTTCGGTTCATGGCTATTATTTAAAACCCGTACCAAAGTAATCAGCCGGTTTAAATGCCAGCGCTCAAACTCGACCGGGATACCCAAATCCACCATCCAGGAATAGATCACTTCGTTAGTAATAACTTTTTTCTTTCCTGTTCGCTTCTCATCCGCAAACCAGGTGGCTGTCATCGGGTCCTCGATATACGCATCGATCTCCGCCAGCTGTTTATTGGTGATCCCGTAATAAGCCATAGGGTTTACAGCCTTGTTCACCGTCATACAGCGGATATAATCGATCTGCTGCTCTTTGGTATGAGCCTCGTCACTTAAAAAGACTTTGTGCCATTTTGATTCCCACTTAGAAAGGGAGATAAGGGAATGCTCAAGCACAAGTTTCTGCTCCGGTACCGTAATAAACTGGTTATTCGCCTCGTCGTAATACTCTCTCGGGGCTACCGTAATCTCAAGCATTCCTTATCTCTCCTTATGCCTTATGCTTTAGGCAAAACCGTTACATTTCCTGCCGGAACAACTTCGTTCTGGTCCAGATCCTTCGGCATGACCTGCTGGATGAATTTTACAGCATACTCGCTGTTGCCAAGCAACTCCATATAAAGCTCACTGTAAGCTTCCGTCTGGCTAAAAGCCTCACTCAGCTCAGGGCTCTTAATAAAGCGCTTGCCGTCATCGCTCTTCACGCCGTAACTCTTCAGGATCAGTTCCTTAAAATATTTGGCCAGGCGTACCATGTCTTTCTCGTCAATGATCTTCTGCATCAGCTTGCTGAAGGTGCCAACTGTAGTCAGTTCCATGTCCATCAGTTCAGCCTTGGTCAGATTAAAACGGAATTCCTCGGTACGCTCCAGGCCGTCGTAATCGGTATAGGTAATGGTTTTCTTAAGCATGGTCATTTTCTCCTTTCAAAGAACGTAGTTATGCGCCGACTTCGCCCAGCAGAGTCAGAACCTCGGCAGGAAGCGGCAGTTCAGGCTGGTCGCTTTCGCCGCCGTACAGCTTGGCCTCCAACTGAGACAGTTTGCTCTTGTCCGCAGTGCGGCTGTCGATCACGATGTGTGCAGTCGGCTTATGGCCGGCAACGGCAACCGGGTTGGTGGTGTAATCCCAGCTCATAGTCGCAGCGTCAGGGCTGTCATTGATTGTCTCATGGCTCATCTCCGAAGGGGAAGCAGTGGCACCATAAACCAGATGCAACTTATAGCCAGCTTCATCGCTGACATCATTGCCGATCTTGGTGCGGTAAGACAGGCCAAACATCTTGCGGCTCTGCTGGCTGGCATAAGCGCCCTTGGCGATCTGCACACGGCCGTCACACTCATTCCACTCATCAGGATAAGTGTAAGCCTCGATGGTGCCGCCATGGTCCTCGGCTGAACGCATGGAACCATACTTGATGTTGTCGGCGTACAGGGCGGTCTCCTCTGCGCCGGAGGGGCTCTCGGAGACAGAGGTCAGGCCATTCCAGGCCACACCGGGGGTATATTTGCTAGAGGTGGTGTTATACGGGTACAGAACACCGTGGTCAACGCCAGTTTCGTAAAAGCGCTTGCCGGTATCATCCCATGTAATAGCTGCCATTTTGATTGTCCTCCTTTAGTAATAAAGGTTTAATACATAGTGGTTTAGGTTGTCTGCCGGGTAAAAACGGTCAAACAAACAAAGCGGCCACTGTGCGATAAGTTCCGGAATCTTCGTATCCGGGTTCTTATCGATCACAGTGACCTGATAGCGTTTTGTCCATCGGTACGGGGCATTGTCCGCAAATTTGGTATCGGCTGTACTACACTCGTAAAGGATACAGGGGTACTTCAACTGGGTATTCACCGTAGGCTGAAAATACACCCTGCAATCCTTTCCGGTTTCCGGGCAGCCCAAAACCTCACACAAATCATGGTGGAGCTCAAGTCTCGTCCCCATTGTAAAGACCTCCCAACGTCAAGATCAGTCGTGGATACTGCACCTCGACCTCGTTGATCTTCCACTTTGCCCCATTAAATTCGGCATAACGCATCGCAAAGTAATTCTCACGGGCATACGGGTCAGATACAATGCTCAGCTGACTGCTGATGATTAGATCGTCGTTCAGGTGCTCCGTCCCCTGGAGTCTCCGTGTATTCCGGATAAAATCGCCATAATAAGGCCGAACCGTAATCTCCTCGGTATGTACACCGGGCGCGGTCTCAGTCAGCTTACAGTATCCGATGTTTCCGTAAAACTTAGCCATGAGAATCTCCTTTTAGGTTAGTAAAGGCTAACCTACGATCAACCGCCAATCGTGCTGGTCTCCTTGGTCTCGAAGACGATAGCGGACTTCGGTACAGTCAGCGCGCCGGAGCAGCGGGTCTCGATCAGATACTTCATCTGGTTGTAGTCGATGTCAAAGTCATCGAACATGGAGACAGCGCCGCCCTTATCAGCGCCGACAGTGTAGTCGACCAGGTTGACCATGATAGCCTTCAGGGTAAAGGTATCCTTCTTGTTGCTTGCGGTGTTCTCACGGGTCAGATTGCCGTCAAACTGGGGAACAGTAACGATCTTGGAAACGCGCATAGCAGTAGCCAGCTCATCCACACTCTTGTAAATGCGGATGCCGTTCTTGTCTTTCAACAGCAGCATCTCGGCCAGAACATCCTCACTGGTAAACAGGGTCGGATTGCCGGAACCCTTATACTCCTTGCGGGCGCGGATGGTATCATCGATCAGATTGCTGGCGGTTTCAGCCTCGGTAGTACCCTTGGTGATCTCACGCTTGACAGAGTACATTGCATCATCCGTCCAGATCGGGCGAATATGGGTTTCCTGGATCTTATCATCGGAATCAGGCTGACGGCCGTCACCAATCAGGAAGGAACGAGCCAATTCCTCGTCCAGCTTGCCGCGCATCTCACCCTTGACCCAAGCAACAACATCGAAATCCGTAATATCGATCACATCATCGCGGTCGAACTTCTGCTTCTTGTAAACAGTCTGGGGGTCGGTGGTGCGCTTCAGAAGGGTAAAGACCTCTTCGATCTTCTTCTTGCCCTTGGTGTAGCCTCGTGCACGTGCCTCATCAGCGGTGATGTCAGCAAAACTGGTCTTGATGCGGCTGAAAGGAACATGCTTGACGCCGTTCATCACAACACTGACCCAGCTCTGATCACGATCAATGAACTTCGGGGGAGTATTCAGCTCCTTGTAGTTCGGGAACAGCTGGTCGATCTGCTTGATGCCGTAATCACCCTCGGAATGCTCCAGATAATCCTCAGTGGCCTCTTTCAGAGTCAGGCGGCCCTTCTTGGCATCGTTGATGATGGTGGTCATTGCGTCATGGGACAGAACATCCTCAGTACGCTCGGTCTCTTTGTCGAAAATATTATGCTTCACTTCAGTTTCCTCCTCAGTGTCTTCGGTTTTCTTGCCTTCATTCAGAGCCATGCTAACCATGTAATCCACAACCTGCTTCTGTTTGTCAGACATGGAATTATACACGTCCTTCACGGTCTCCTCATTTTCGGTTTTCTTAGTTTCTTCGGCCATCTCAGGCTCCTCCTTTTTGTCGTCGGAATGTTCAAGGGTATCATCGAACTCACCGGAATCGTATTCCATATCACCGGCATTGTTATAAATAACGCCCTCATCAACACTGGCCTCGCCATGGGCAAGCACTTCATCGATATGGGCCTCGGGGTTAGCACCGGCCAGCACCAGGCTCAATTCTCGGATAATGCCATGGGCCACATTGCCGCGGCTCTTATCGCCGGCATATTGCAACCTATCCGCGTAAATGGAAAAGGACGTAATGTCACGGTTCTTCACAAGAGCCTTTGCATTACGTCCCTGGTCAGTGTCGTTAAAAGTCACATAAGCCCTCATGCCTTCGGGTTCAGCCTTCAAAAGGGCATGCCCCAAAACATTCTTGGCATCGTTATGCTGGTGATTCCATACAAGTGGCACTTCCTGGCCGTCCTGCTCTCGGAATGCACCTGGCATAATCGTTCTACCGTCGCCGCAAAGCACGCCAAACTTGGTGGCCCAGCCACGGCAATCGTAATTACGCTTTGCCATTTTGATTCTCCTCCTTAGGAACGATCGGTTTATTATCGGCAACCTCTTCCTTACTCTGACTGATGTTAGGGTTGGTCAGCTCATCCGACTTCGGATCTTCATTCGGGCGATAGCCAACGATCTGGCGCAGTTCATTCGAACTCAGGATCTCATTCCGGCGGAACTTATCAGCCACGTCAGCCAACTGTGCCACCGGCACCAGCTTAAACGGATCGTTAAAGAACACAATTGACTGGTGTTGGCTCCTGGCCGTCTTAGTCAGGAACTTTCGCCGCATCTCCAACACAATAGCGGATACAATCGGTTCAATCGTTCGATTGTAATAGTTCAGCATTGTCTTATCGTCGGCTGTACCATCCATAACAGCCTGCGTAATGCCCAACTGGCTCCAAAGCAGATTTTGCAAATACTCGATCTGCTTCATCAGGTTGTTGTCAAGGCTCCGGTTCAGCTGGGTAATTCGCTCGGTGCCATCAGTATAGGCAATACCGTACTTAGACCCTGCCAGCTGATCTTCCACAAGCTTTCGCCGTTCTTCGGCCTGTTTCCGCCTGGCCTCTGTCTTAATGACATAGGGCAGCTGGATAATCAGGTCAAGCTTACCGGAGCTGGTCTGCTCATCCACAACATCCAAAAGAGCCAGCTTGCGGATCAGGCGCTGCATAGTCGAGTTAGGCTCATTCATCACTGCAAACAGCGGGTTCTCCACAATGCCCACCATACTTTTGGGCAAAGTAACTTCTTCTTGTCGTCCGGTCTGGTCGTTGTAAAGCCGAATCCGCACCCTATCCGGATACCATTCAATCACCTTGCCAACCCGCAGACTTTGGATGTCATATCCATTAGTCATAAGCGGGCTGGAGGTAGTATCCACTGGAACAATCGCAATGCAGCCCTCGTCCATCAGGCTCATTACCATATCCTGGATAAAAGCACGCCCGGTCTGGTCGATGTTCGCTTCCACATTCAGGCAGTTGTTTAACCCGCTGTCGATTTCTTTCAGGAAACGGTCATCCTCATCCATCCGGGCATGAACCATTTTGATTGCAGCACAGTCGATACCGATCCGGTTGATAACCGAGGTCACGATCGTTCGCTCATTGCCTCTCGTAAACCGTACACGGTCAGGCCGGTAGCCATAGCTAACCTCACCACCGCGATAAACCGGGGGATCTCGAATCAAGAAAGCGTTCCAGGCATGTTTAAGCCGGGATCTAAAAGAGTAATTTTCTTCCATTATTTAACCTCAATCAAACTGTTCACGGTTGATCTTGTAAGCAACATAAGCGTCCATCATGGCTGCTACAGCATCGATCTTCTCTTCATACCGTTTCTTAAATAGTTTCCGGTTGCCGTTGGTATCTTCCAAAGTAATACAGTTGCCCATGGCAAAAGTCATAAGTTCCTCATCAAACAGCAGCATCCTCTCCCCTGCCAGCTTCTTCAGCTCGCCCAAAGGTACGGATTCCGTCTTGGCACCCTGGATAACCTTCTCAATACCAAAAGGCCCATTTTCATTCTCCCAGCGGGCCACGAACTCTTTCGCATTATAGGGGTCAAAGCCAAAAGCCCGAACATCGTATTCGTACTGAGCAATGTGAGCATCCAAGTCATCATAGACCTGCATCATATCCAAAACAGTGCCGTCCATAACCACAAGACTGCCTTCGGCCATAAACCGGTCATACAGCTGCCGCATAGCCGCCGGGAGCTTCATCAATGTCAACGAGGTTATGTAGTTCCTCGTCTTAACACCAAAGCACCCGTTGGAAAGCGGGAACAAGAAGGTAAATGCGCAGAAGTCGTCGCCCTGGCTAAGGTCTGCCCCCAAAGCACACGGCATCTTCCAGTATTCCCTGTGCCGGTGAGGCAGCGTTTCCTCGTAGGTAAAGTAGTAGGTATAACCCTCCATGGGTAAACCGAATCTCTTTGCCAAAGTATCATTGCGAACCGCCGGGTTCTGTTCAGCACGTTCTACTTCCAATTGATAAGTCTCGTAGGTAACGGTCTTACCAAGGTTCGGGTTTGCCTTCAGCCAGGTATTGGGGTCTCCTACCTCGTCTACCGAGTCCAGCTTGTACCACCAAATCGAAACATGCGGGTTGACATAATCACCTTTCAGGATCTTCATAAGCTCCATTTTGATTGTGTCACCGCTGCCGTTTCGTACAGTACCCTCAGAGCTCGTAGCAATGATAAGATAGTCGTTGTTGTAGGCTCCACCCTGCTCCTTACTGGCCGACTGCTCAATAGCACCAATTGGATCTTCCCGGATGTCACCGGAAAGCCATTCGTCCACGGTCGCACACTTAACACGCAAGCCCTGGAGTTTGTCGATTACCATAGGTCGGATCTCCAAAAGAGACCCAGTCAGGAAATCTTCGATGCCCTTCTTGGTCGGCGTCAGCTTTACACGATTCATTCGGGAACCGGTCGTATTCTGCAAAGAGCCTTCGGTCAAAAACTTGAACAAAGGCCCTCTGGATCTGGTAATAGCTGTCCGGATCGGCGAAAGTGTTTCATCCGCCTGGCGCATAGTCGGGGCCGTAGCAATCTGCAAAGTGGTTGAAGTATCCACAGTCAGGAAGTAAGCCTGCATACAAGAAGCATATAAAGATTTAGCAGCACCTCGTCCAACGATAAGGTACTGCTTGGTGATCAATCGCTTCTTAATTCTCTTGTTTACAAAGTGACCGCCATGTCCATCTTCATTCGGCTCGTACACACTTCGCTCAATAAAGTAGTACCAGCCAAACACCTGTTCGCCCCATAGCTTAAAGGTATCCAGCAGATGCAAATCAGAACCGTCAGTCAAGACTAACTCGTTCTCGCAAAAAGAGATCCAGCCTTCAACTTTTTTATCATCGTAATATATGCCCGGATTAGCAATCAGATCATCGATCCGGTGCATCTCCAGCTCTACTTCCCGGCTGATAGGTATTTCGCCCCGGATTACGGCCTCCCGAAACTGGCCGTAGTATCTCGGTACGGCAGTATTCGAGAGTGCCATAATGTCTCCTTATTTCTTCTTACTCTGCTCATCCATCAGCTTCATCAGCTTGTCGATGTTAGTGTACAGTTTTGTACCGCTATCTAGAACCTTGTTAGCCGTGTCAGTTGCAGCAAGGGCTTTGTCAATAAATTCTTTTCCCTTGTTCTTCTCTTTCGGGATAAGGTCTTTGATCTTCTTCTCAACAGCCAAACGGCTGTAAATCTCTGTCAGTTCCTTATCGTCAAAGAGCCCAGCATTGTCGTACACTTTTTTTGCATTTCTGGATTTCCGGATTCGCTCTTTCTTTTGCTCAATGCTTTCATTGGCCGAAGTATCATCTTCCCCATCACCATACCTCTTCCGGCCAGCCGGGGTCAAAGTGCCATCTTTGTTCTGGTATCGTCTGACTCCCCACTTCATGCCGAGAATGCCATGATGATACAATTCATCATAGTCTCTATAGCACCACATTTTGATTCCTCCTCGTCAGCTGCAATCACAGGTCTCTGCTGCCACATTCAACCGCCACTCAAACTCAGAGACCAGCTTCTCCATCGAGGCAATAGCTGCGCTGCTGGTAGGTGGATCAAAGAGCAGCCGTACTTTCATGTACATGTAGGTCTTCATATCGTTCATCCTCGGGTCATCAGGGATAAACATGTCCCATGTCTCCGATGCATCATTGATAGAAAACCCGTTCTTTGGCCCTACCCCCAGCTGGGTAAGGATCGAAAAGACGGAATTGATGTCTACAATGATGTCGGTATCAAACACGTCATAATCCTCGGCGATTCCCAGCTTCTTCTTGATGGTGTTTAGGATACTTTCCATACTCAACCTCGTTTCCAGGGGCATGTATCATTCGGTGCCCTCGTAACGGGGCCTCTCGGTAAAAGATCCGCGTCCCCATAATGTATAGCATTGTGTGTCCGTGTAATCGTGGTGATCAGATACTCAGGATTCAAAAGCAGATCGCTTCGCTTCAGGATATCCTCTTTGGAGATAGGGTTCATGTGGTGGATCAGAATTTTTGGCCGAACATACTTACCATTCTTCCAAAATCCATTGATCTCATGCCCTTCCATTCCAAGATCACATCCGCCATCCCGTACAATCACGCGGTCTCGCAGTTGTTTCCACTCTTCGCTCTGGTAAAATATCTGGTTCAAGTAACGGTCAAACCCAAATGTGTCCGCTCCGACTTCACCATCGAGCCTAAGGTACTCATAGCGTTCCTCAAAGGTAGAATATCCGCATAGCTCTGTGTATGTCCTAAGCATCTTCTTCTCCCTGGCCGCTATACCGTCTCATAGACTTAATAGCTTCCTCGTACATCTCACCCATCTGGGCTGCAGCAGCAAGATTATTCTTCTTGGCTTCCATCAACTCGATCTGCTTCTCAAGTGCTTCCTTCTCGAGCCGTGCTTTCTGGGAGCCAAGTTTTAAAAAGTGGGTAAGCTCCTGGCTGGAAGCTGTTCCTTCAAGGATTCGCTTCTCCGCAAGATCCATAGCCAGCTCAATCAGCTGGTTTTCCCGTGCTTCCGGCGTCAGAGCCGGTCTAATCGTCCTTTTCGAGCCAGATTCATTGGTAGTCTTTGCTCTTCTCAACTGTTTCCGACTCCTTTCTTGTCAGATTCTCCGGCTTTTTGTAGTGGTATGTAGGGGTGTAGATAACCCCAGAAAGGAGAAATAAAGGAGGTTTTGACTCTAAGACAGTCATAGAAACCTACATACCACTACAAAAAGCCGGAGGAAATATAAAAGGGTCCACAAGCCGGTTTAAAGCTGTTTTCCCAAATTCTTCCCCCGGAGAAATATCAAGGAGGGCCGCGATGTAGGGAGGGGGTGTTAAAAACACGACCCCCTCCCTATGGTTAAACAATGTCTATAGTGCGGTTAAGCTGTTTGATTTACTACATTTTCTCTCTTCACATCAACAAAATCTGTTTTCTCGCCATCAAAACGAAGTTTACAATAAACATTCATAAAGTCAGCAGAAATGATTTCATCAATTGCTTGCTCAATAGCAGCATTTTCTTCTTTCTCATCAAAAGAATCAGAATCAGCTGCAACACGAGCAAGATATGCACACGAATTGTACCCTTTTTCCGTGTCCCACAAGAACCACTTTGTGAAGTCCTGGAACGGATTGTAGGGGTTATCGTACGTAGTCAGCATGTACTGAACCATAAGACTTCACCTCCTTAAGTGTTCAAGTATTTACTCACAGTAGAAGCAGAAATGCCGAGGCTTTCAGCAATCTGTGCGTTTGTATAACCAGAAGCAGCACGAGCTTTAATCAATGCAATCTTACCATTGCTAAGCTCGTTGTTTGCTCTAGGTGTGGCGCGTTGCCGCAAGTTATCGATGTCAGCGCTATCCAAAATCTGGGACAGCACATTGTCTGAAATAGCGCCTGCCTGAATGGCTTCCCATTCCTTATCGCTAATGGTAATGGGATGGCGCTTAGCCCCAACCTGTTGGCGGGCGGCAACTATAGCTTGCTGGGATACCTTCTTGAGCATCTTCTTATCATTGGCAAGGTCAGGATCGGCCTCGATCTTCTCCTTGATACGGGCGTTAGCGAGGACCTGTGCCTGACGTTCACGGGGCTTATTCGAGTTGGCAAGGGCCAGGGCAGACTGGAGCCGGGTAACTTCCGGCTCGTAAGCCTTCTTGGCCTCGGGGCTGTACTTCAGGGTGCCGGTGGCTTTCATCTCTTTACGAGCTTCATTTGCCAAAGACTTCAGCTTATTCGCATATTCGGCATAAGCAAGCTCGGCCTTGGTACGGCGGTAGGATACCAGGGTATAGGCATCATCGGTCTCAGCCATCTTGGTAGACTGCTGCGTGCGCATCTTCTGTTTGGTGATGACCTCGCCAGTCTTCTTATTTACACGGCTGGTCTCGTAGTAGAGATCATCCGCTGTCTTGTAGGTTTTCTTGCCGGTTTCAGGATCGATCACCCCGCTGCCCTGACGCTTAGGCACAGAGATCTCGCTCTTTGCCCTCGTGATCAGAGTAGCGCTACCCTCATGATACTGACCGTTCTCATCGAAATGTCCCTGATACTTGCGCTTCAATTCGGCAATGCCATTATCGGATTCGCTGCGCTTGTAATCAAGGTCATGCTTTTTGGCATCAATAACAACCATAGAATGCCGAACTGCACGAGCAAGCTCTTCAGTGCTGGCACCTGCAAGAGTCATATCCATGATTAGATTAGACACAACACCCATCTGTTTCTGAGTATTGGCATCAGTCATTCGCTTGGTTTTGGTATCGCCTGCAGGAATCTTATACTCAACCTTAGGATCAAAGCCTTTAAGCCCCTCCAATTCGGGCTGGGATGCGATCTTATAGCCTTTGCCAAACGGAATGACCATGACCGTATCACCATCAAAGTCAGCGCCGGACAAGCGTTCGGCAACTTTAGAGTTGATACCAACTGCATCCTTCGGGTTTGTACCAATGACACGTTTGCCCTCGGTGTTCTTGGTATTGACCTTCAAAATAGGGATTTCAAACAGACCACCATGAGGGTACCGAACCAGCGCAACGGTTTCTCCGTCATTAAAGTTTGGAGCATAAATCTCATTTTCGCTAATGGAATTAAGCGGCAAAATAACCTGATACTTCTGCCTCGGCAAGGCCGCTGCCTGTAACGTAACTGCATTCTTGTCGCATCCGTCAGCAAAATCCTCGAGTAATTTGCGCTTAACAGTGGGGTTAGTAAGAGACCTGATTTCATCAAACTCTGCCTGCTTATCCTCAATAGCGATCTTAAGCTGGCGATTGATCAAAGCAATCGGCTGCTTGGCCAGGAACTGAGACGGAAGCTTGTCGGCCCATTCGCCCCAATCTCCTTCTACAGCACGCCAATTGATCTTGCTCAAATGCTCTTTGCCGTCGTCGCCGATGTAATAGCTTTGACCGCCCTTCTCCTTGATGAGTGAACCAAACGGATTATCCCGATCAACATTGCCGTCCTTATCGCGCTTGACTTTCTTCAGAACGTCCATCATCGGAACATCCTTGGTCTTATTTGTATTAAACCGAACATCCACACCATCAGGCAGATCATCTGCATAGACAGCCATACCCTTCAGGTAATGAGTTCCATCAACCAAGATACGAGCCTGACCATAGTGAAGATTGCCCATGTCCAGATCTTTCACACCGCGCCGAATCTCGATGACTCCGTCTTTCTGGATACCGCCATCTTCGGCATAGTTAATCATCAACCGCTTGGAATCAAGGCTTGAGGGGAACTCAAACGGTTTATGAAAAGTCTCGCCGTCGTCATAGGAAATAGCATAGTCGCCCACGGAATGGATCTTAGAAGCATCGTAAATCTCGCTGTACTTGGTACCTGGAGGCGTCAACACCTTCAAAGTCGTCTTCTGTGCAGGATTGGTAGCCTGCGGAATACGGCGATTATAGATGTTATACCCTTCCAACTCGAGCATATACAAAGCCTGATCGAGTTTCGTTCGTGATACACCGAGTTCCTGCTCAACGCCAAGACCCACTTCCAGGAAGCCCTTATCCTGTATCAGTTCGCGCAACTTATCAGCCGTAGCTGTACTCTGCCGCATACGGGTCTCCGCATTCTCATTCAGCAGAGAACGTACCGAAGAATCATTATCAAAACCCATAATTTCAGCAATTTCATTCAGACTCTTCCCTTCTTTGCGCAAGGTCTTTGCCTGGTCCACCATCTGCATACGCTTTTGGCTTTTGGCATAGGAAAGCTGAACACGGAGTTTGGTGGTCGTAGTGCCCATCTTCTCAGCGATCTCTTTCTCTGTAAGCCCTTGACCAGCATACTCACGATACCGGCTCAAAAATGTATCTGTTCTCTGATTCGGGTTCTCGCCGGACCCCCAGGGGTATCGACCAGAGCCACGGCCAGGAGCGCCATCCATGACGCTGACACCATAGTGGATCATTACATCTTCGATCGGTGGTTTATCCTGGTACATAGCTCAACTCTCCATTTCTTTGACTTGTTCAATGACTTTATCGGCCTCGATGATCTTCTTGGTGATTGCCAGAATATCATTGGGATCTGGCTTCTCCACGAGAATATCATCGCTCTGATAGATGCGAAGCTCGGTATCAATATCCGATGGCTTGATACCATACTCAAGACAGAACAACGCTGCATAGATCATCAGCTGTTCAATATGTGCCGGAACCTTGCCGGTCTTCAAATCATGGATACGCAGCAAATCACCGCGCAGGTCAATTGCATCGGCAGTGCCAAAGCAGTTCGGAGAGTAATATAAAACCTGCTCAGGTCTAAGCTTAAAACCGATCGCGTCATTGACATACATATTCAACGTTTTGTGAGACTTCGGAAGCCGCTGACCGAGATCGATGGATTCCGCTGCATACTCGTGCAGTCTGGTCCCCATCGCCACGGAAAGAAAGTTGCGGTAGGCTTCCGCAATCTTGTTGGGGTCATAGTTCAGCCAGTGATACTTACTGGCACCCAGAAAGGCATGCTGCCCTCTAAGTTTCGAATGATCGTTGAAGTTCATTCAGAACATCCTCCTTGTTCTCAGGATAAACAAAACGAGCGAACGACATCTCTGCCATTCGCTCAACGTAGTAATCCTGATTTGGCTGGTGGTTCGCATTTTCCGCCTTTTTGCATTCAAGAGCTGCCCAGTGGTCTTTGTACAAAACCATCAAATCCGGGATGCCCTGAATATAATTGGCATCATTTTTCAGCACCATACAGCCAGGGAAGCGTTTCTTCAGATCATCAATGAGACCCTTCTGAAATTTGCTTTCTTTTGCCATAAGGCCTTCTCCTTTGCAAAACAAAAGACAATATGCCTTGAAAACTGCCAAAAACAATTAAAAACGGGACATATTATCTCTCTCATAATACACCATGTTTTTTTCGCGAACCCCAGGCCGAAATCAGGGCAAAACAAAAGGCCCATGCAGTTTAGCACAGGCCATAAGGGAAAATATCAATATTCAGCAGTAATCATCAATCGTAAGTGGATGCCTCCGTCGGATAGCTGCCAAACAGTTCTGCATCCTCGGCAGTAATATTGTAACCGCACTCAGGGCATTCAAACCATTCTCCACCATCGCGCTCCTCACACTGCACATGGCAATGCGGGCACCACTGTTCGCCGGTCGGCAGGAAGTCAGCCATGTGGACCTTGCTCACTTCCACTTTGCCATCCGGCCCGTCAAAGACATGGACCTCATTACCATGTTCCGTGTAAACATCTACTTCCGTAACTTCTGATTTCCGTTTCTTATTGAACAATCCCATTGCTTAACCTCCTTGTGTAGTTTCCTCGGACATTTTCAGTATAGTCAAAATATCAGTCCACCGCAACAAGGAAATTGTAAACTTTTTACTTCACATAACGCAGATCCTCCACACTGCAGTTCATAGCCTTTGCCATTTTATCGATCTGGTAAAAACTCGGAAAATGCTTGCCGTAAAGATAATCCGAGATATTGGGTTGAGGAATGCCAGTCTTCTCGCTCAGCTCCTCTTGCGTCAATCCGCTGCACTCGAGTGCTCTTCGAAGCAGCACTCCAAATATCCGTCTAAAACTTTCCTTGTCCAAATTCTTATCATCCTTAGGAATTGGGATCAGGACATTATTCGTTATGTTATAGAAATAATCATACTTGGTGTTTGTTTCAAGCAAGAGCATGAATTGTACATACTCTCTGACGTGTACAACTTCCCCAAGCAAATCAGGAAAATATAAATACACCTGATGCATATACTCGTCCATCAAATCAGATTCCCGACTCACTGGTCTATCTCCTTTCAAAACTTTTGTAGCACATGTAGCACAAATTTTTGAAAAAATTTTGGATTTTTAATTATATATTACTATTTATAATATATTTGCTATAAATCCGTATATATAAATAAAATAGGGTAATTTTTGCAATTTTTTTGTGCTACATTCGATTTTTGTGCTACAAAATGCTTGTTTTTATGCTATATTTAGCATAATTTGAGGTCTTTTCATGATTTTCCTATGAAACGGCCTCCTTTTGCAGCCTCAAAAATTTTGTGCTACATTTTGCCCTATTTTTGTAGCACATTTTTATTTTTTGTGCTACACTCCATTTTTGTGCTACAAAAGGCCTCATTTTGTGCTACATTTTTCAGTCCGGATGCTTCATTTTTTCGACTTTGTAAGCCAGATTGATCGTGTCTCGAATCACTTCTGAAGTCGATTTTTTGCTCCAAAATGCCACTGTTTTCAGTTTCCGAAGGTCATCTTTTCCGATTCTCAGCGAGAGATGCACGTCCTTCGTGGCCTTATTCTGCCTGATTTCCACCTTCTTTCACCTCCTCAAACGGCGCTTCTTCCCCGGTCCAACCGCAATCTTTACAGTAGAAAACCTCTTCGCGCTTGCCTGGCTCACCGCCTACAATTGTGCAATGACCTAATTTGTATTCATCTTTGAACTTCCAATCCAAATCAACATTAAGAATCCGCTTACATTTCGGGCAGCGGAAGTAATCCTTTTGATCGGGGTTCGCAGCCATATAGAGCTCAATATAATACTCCTTTTTGCGACGGTAATAGGAAATCAGTCCATGAACATCATATGCAGTTTCCTTGGCTCCTTTCCAATAAGGATCTGCCACTGCCTCTTTGCACGACGCATACTTCAAGTCATCAAGGCACTCAAGAACCATATCAAGATCCTTCTTATCAAACTTTAAATCACTCATACTCAGCCCTCCTTAGGCATACTTTTCTCCATCGTTTACCCAGCCACAAAACACACATTTACGGCACAAGTACCATCCATGCTTTGCATCACCCTTGATTTCGACTACGACTTTCTGTCCGCATGCAGGACATCTACAGTCCGCCTCATCGACAATCTTCTTAACTTCCTCATCCAAAGGCATAAATATCATTCTCCTTTCACGTGATCTCCAATAAAGACAACATCATGTCTTATTTCAGGCGCATACGGTTTCCAGCCTACTGTCATCCGTACGTTCTCATACTTTTTAAGTTCCGATTTTTGCTCTTCAGTCAGGCGAGAATACATTCTATATGCTGTACCGTGCATAGTGGTTATAGAATCATCAAATGTTCCAGTAATACAGCCACTATACCCCTGAGGGCAAATATCAACAAACTGACTGAATGTAAGCTTCATTTTGTATCCTCCTTCCAAAAGCCTTCGAGTCTCTGATGATACTCTTTGGCGCAATCTGGGCACCGCAGATTTTCGCAAGCCACGATTTCTTTAATTTCCCCACTGATTGGCATTACACTTTTTCCCTTCTTTTATAGTCCGGGCACTTGATTTCACAAACCATATGAGCGCCGCGCAATATATCTGCAAGATCGCGGCCTATATTATATCCTTTCTGAAGATCAACAATCTTTTTCCTGTAAGCAACTATGTACTCATCCTCATCATTATTGTATTTGCATACTCCGGCATGAATGCATTCAATGCAGCCATTGGTAGTATAAATATAGTTATAAATGCCACTATTCTGAATATCAATTGCTGCCATTCTCTTCGTCTCCTAACATTTTTGGCAAATTTTTGTTTACGAGTTTAGTGAACTCGTCGTAGTTCTTCCTTGTCCATATGATTGTGCACGGATCATATGCTACCAATTGTCCGTTGCTCAGATCCTTCACCTGCTCATCATCCAACAATATCATAGCCATTGCCGTCACCGTTCTCCTTCCAAAAGCCTTCGAGTCTCTGATGATACTCTTTGGCGCAATCCGGGCACAGGGTTTTCCCCTCCCAGATCTCCCAGCCTTCGAGTTTTTCAAATTTACCAAAAGGATCAATCCACCCTGACCGATCAATTCCACCGACATATCCGGCAAATCCAGTATCCCCACATCGGTCGCAAATATAAAGTTTTCCGATTTTAGTCATTTGAGTCTCCTTTCATAAGATCATGGCATTCTTCTGGCGAAATAGGATAGACGTTTCCGCAATCCACCAATTTATCGACGGTCTCGCTGTCAATGTCAGTCTCCTCCCCAGTAATAATCTCGCTCATCGGCAGCCCTTTAATCCACTCGCAAAACGTCTGCCATTCATCAAGTTTATGCCCTTTTCGCTGATGGTAGAGATTGGCAAGCACCTCATAATTCACGAGCAACGTCCGCTTCTGATTGTAAGACGACGGCAACAGCTGGATCATCTGCCACCAATACTTCTTGTCTTTGGTGTCAAGATACAGGCGACGGAACAGATTGAGGTTTGCTACCGTGGCTTCCATCATGTCCTTGGCTGAATATACGCGAGTAGGAATAGGCTCGTCCGAAATCAAATGCTCACACGAGAAGTCCTCCAGCGTAAACTCCTTCGCATGAATCTTATGCATCGTCGAGCAAGAATTAGCCACAGTACCAACCTTGTAGGTATCCATCTCCTTCCACCAGTACAGCGGTGCCGTAACGTCCATAGTCACCGTAATAAACCGCCGATACTTTGCATGACTCGGCCCAGCCTTAGCAAGCTTCTTCATAAGTTTCTGATCATTAGGGCCAATTTCAAAACAGGAACCATCAGGATTACTTAGTACAATTGTTTTGTCATAGAGACCATCATCACAGAATCCAGGGTTCGTGCCATTATCTCTACAAAAATAGCACGCAGCACTATCACTTTTATCCCAGCTGTTAAAAGAGTTCCGAGCCCCACGAATGGCCGCCTCCCAGCCATGAATGTCAGTCTTTTCAATTTTAATCATAATACCTTTTCTACTCCTTTCACTAACTCAGTTCCACGATCATTAGGTCTAGGTCTCCAGATACATTTGGCCAGAACATATTTGGCATTGTTAAGATACAAAATATCATAAGCACTATCTGTATCATTAGCAGGCCTGATAAGGCTACCATCAATCTTGTAAATTGAAATGGTCGGCATACATCCATATTGTGAATTCTTATTGAGATCTTCGATAATCTGCTTAAAACGAGGGAATTCTTCATCTGAAATAATCGCCAATCCATGAGTTTCGTCATCGCAACCCATATTTACAATATAGTACAAATTATCCATTGCCTCTCCCTTCTCTTTCGAGTCATACCCCGCTGCTTTCATATAGTCGTTAAACCCTTCATTAAGAGCATACTGTGCGGGGTCAATGTGCTCCAAATTCTGTTCGGAGACTGAAGCGTAGCGCCCCTTTTCGCCTTTAAATAATGCATCTCTCAGCACAAGGTATCTGACAGGCCATGACCGAAAAAGATCTTTAATGACCCCAGTCCGCCCTTCATTAACGATTTTTACTCTATCTCCAACCTTAAAGCTCATCACTTTTCTCCTTTCTCTCATGCTCATTCATACAGTGAAGCTCATGATTTTCCTCATCAACAAACTTCACTTCCCAAGGATAAATGCAGGCAACCCGATCTTCAAACTCGATGATTGCTACGGTTTCTGAGGTGTAACCGACTTTTTTAAGATATGCCAATGGCCTCAATGCCCAGCAATGGAAATATCCATACTCGCCATTTACTTTGCAAAGCCGTCTCTCAGGCTTGACTACAATATCAGTTGTTGCCATTGTTTTTCTCCATATCTTCGTTAGAAGATTCTTCATCCTCCATTTCTGCTTTTGTATTTTCTAGATCGCCGCAAGGGCATAATTTACCTAGACACTCATCATCTTTTCCCTTGAGGAATTCTTTTTTATAGAAATCACTAATCGCATTTGCGCAAGCAGAATCGACTTCTGTGAGTTTCTCTCCGGTGTAAAGCCAGGGGCATAGCTCTCTCATAAACTTTTCATAGTCTTGACTAATCTTTGCTAGTTCTTCTTTTAGCTTTTCTTCAACAATTCTCTGGTGCTGCTCAATGTTGGACTTTTCTTTGATAACACGTTTAATTTTGCTGTTTGTTCCAAACATTTTCTTCGTGTAAGCAGCACAGAAAGCGGCTTCCGGATCGAAGTTTGTTTCATCTTTGCTCATGGATACGATGGTTTTTGTCACATCACTCCACAGCACAATCGTCTTAGGGCCGCTAAAGATAATCTTCTTAACATCGACATTTTTCATTTCATCAGTACCTCCAATGCGTTTGTTGAGCAGTTCTTTAGTATACTCTACTGTATCCTCTGCTTGTTCATCTTGAAGCTTCTTTAAACCTTGATACAATGTTTTGCAACTCCGAAGCCCCATTACAATTTCAGTTTTTTCAGGAAATCTGTGCGTAAGGCTTCTAGCGTCTACCCAAATATCAAAGTCTTTTACATCTCGGCCAACGTCAAACACAGTTGGATCAAGTCTGACATCATAGTAACAAACATCATTTGGACCTGTATGTGATATGCCAATGATAGTTCCAGTGCGTCCACAATGAATATTACGAACATTATTGATCTTTACTAGATCACCGAGTTCAAATACCTCATACACATTACCAAATTCCATCACTTATCCTCCTTAAAGTTCACAGGTTTGTGGCTGTCCATGTTATATGGTTCCGCCAGGCACTCATTGCACGGATTTTTGTACGGCTCCAATTCGTAATACTTGCACTTCTTGCAGTAGATATCATAAAAGACTTCCTTAGTACGAGTTTCCATTTAAACTTCCTCCATTTCGTAGCCATTTCCGAGCTTTTTCAGCAATTTATTGGCCTCTTTCTCACTAAATCTTAGAGCAATCATTTTATACTCTGTAAAATCAACAAGTAATGCACGTCCATAGCTTGGTCTAACATTCAGTACATAAGAGACTTCCTTATCCCATCTAACTCGTTTAATTACATACTTCTCCGGCTCAGGCTCCCCACTGTTCATCTCCGGATCAGGTTTGCACCCCTCATTGTTCATCACAACAAGTTCTCCATTGGCCACTTCCTCTGGAATATTCACAACTTTGACATAAGACGGAAGCAAAATCACACCCTGCTTCTTTTGTTCGAGGATTGTATCGTAGAGTTCATTCATGTCATAGTTCTTGAGCACCACATCACACTGCAAAATCAGCACATTCTTTTCACTCATCCTACGCTTTCCTCCTTTACTGCAGCCAAAAGCAGCCCATCACAAATATCATTGTTTTCGTCTCGGTAAACAACCACCGGTCGGACTCCGTCACCATCACAGGCGGCATTGAATCCAAAGTGCTCATTCATGCAGCGTGCTCTCCAATACTGCTGCATCTTTCGTGCAATTCGCTCATTGTCTTTCGCACGAATTGCTTCGGCTTCCCAGTGCCGCGCCTGGCTTTCCCAGGTAGCAGCTTCCCGGCGAGCAGCTTCAATTTCCTTCTCATCATCTTTCATGGCCGTAAAATATAACGAAGTAGCGCTAAAAATAGTCCCAATAATGATACCGCCAACAAATGCAAAAACACCCATTTTACTTAACCTCCATTTTTCCGTATGGGTACGAATCACTAAGTACCCAGCAATCTTCATTTCTAATTTTGTGGATCTCCTGATTTGTGCACGTGCAAAACCATCCATATTCATAATATCGTTTAGAATTATTCCAGGTCTTGCGCCTTTTCAGAAACAGGCAATCCATACACCGTCTTTCCTGATGATCATGAGCCTTGTATCCCATCACGTAGCCTCACTCGATATAGTCATCGTAAATACTAAGAAATGGGAGAGACCCTTTATAGTTGTGGTCCTGGCCATACACGATAATCGGAAATCCAGTTTCATCGATAATTTTCATGAGATCTTCAATGTTTTTAATCTTGATCCCATAACCGCCGCCATCAAGTTTAATAGCTCCTTCACACGGCTTTACATCATCGGCTCCCAAAGAAGCCCTGTCAATTAAGAATTTCATCTGAATTTCTCCTTTCAGAAATCACCATAGTGACGTTTGAAATCTCGATTTGCATTAAAATCCCGCTTCTCTTCATAGGCCTTGGCAATCCGCAGGTCAATGAAGGATTTAGAAGTGAGATGGTAGTAATATAGATCCTTATAAGGTGTATTCAGTCGGTCAATGCGCCCTTCTGACTGTTTTGAGATTTTGTATGAGTAGTTTCGGGAGTAAAACAGAATCGTGTCAGTTGTGATACAGTTCCATCCTTCTGCCCCCGCAGTGTATTGCACAAGGTACACCCAGGAATCGGTTTGCGGTATAGGTTCATGCCTATGCCCATTCCATTCTGCCACGGCAACACCTTCACCAAAATTCATCCCTTTCAAAATATCAAGCTCGTAATCAAAGTTATAGAAGATGATCAATCTCGGATGATCCTCAAACACTTCCAAAACTAGTGTCTGCCTGGAAATATCAGAGTTCGCAATCTTCCTGGCACAGTAATAAAGCTCTGAAGCATTCTCAATCGGTTCGTTCTTCCACGGATTCCAACGGGTTCTGAAAAGCTGCTTCGTCCCTTCTCGGTCAAACTCCGCCATCATATACTCGTGATGCTGCACGGTATCTCGCTTGAAATCCATCGGCACCAAAATATCATTGCGCAGTCTGCATAGGTGCCCTGTATCCACGAACCGTTCGATTTTTGGAAACGACTTGCAATACTGTGAATAAACAGCGTGCCTACGTAAAAATTCTGTCTTGTTTTTGTAGAACCCATTTGCAACAAAGACCGGAATATAATCACTCCATGTATCTCCTGGGGTAGCCGACAGCAAAATCCACTCATTCTTACGAGTAATTTTGTAAAATGCCTTCACCCAGCTGCCAGACCCTACTACACGCTGTTCGTCAAATATAAAGAACGCACCGTACACCCCAACATACTTTTTGATGTTGTTCCACGAGTCCACCACAACATTGTGTCTGTAAATATCACAATCCTTATGCGTAGACATAAGAAATGGCCCGAGCTCTTTCTCCCATTCGAGAGTATCGCGCTTTCGGGCCGTTGTGATAATATAAAGATCCTTCGGCGGGTCATCCATAGGTACATAATCCCCGCCTTTTAAGCTTTCAATATCGCCTCCGTTTCGTAGATAGTAGTATCCAAGAGAAGTAATCGACTTCCCACTTCCAACATCTCCGCAAAGAATGCAGCCCCGCTTCATCTTTTTAATAGCTTCAAGCTGGAAGTCATAGAGTTTCATCATGTTATCACCTTAATAGGATATCAACCAAATAGCCAAGAGAATAATCCCAGTTAAAGCTACTGTGCTACCCAGAACCAGCACCCCAGTCCATCCGTATGTCAATACCACGGCTACAGAAAATGCAATAAACGGTGTTAGCAGAAGAATCCAGCCTAAAATATGAAAGAATGTTCTCATACAATCACCTCAGTAAAACTGTAATAAAATAGTACGGAAACACAATGATTCCAACAAAGGCAGCAAACAAAAGCCATGCCAACAGAATAATACACAGTGTCGCGGCCAAAGATTCAAGCACACTATCTGTTTCTCCATAAATCTCCACGAATATTGTTGGGATCAAGAGTCCGCTGGCTATAAGCCAAATTATAAAAAGCACCATAATTATCGAAGTCATAATTTTTCTTTACCTTTCAAATATAAAAACATTATAACCGCACCATCGAGCATGTGGCCGAGGTAATCCCAATGCCCAGTAACTTCCGCTGCAAATATAAGCACCATAACGCCCAGAAGGTACAGATAATCTCGTGAACTCATGATGCACCTCTTAATAAGAATGCCCCGAGGAATATCATCCCCACCATAGCTAGGTCAAAGAGAGTTCCTCGCCAGTCAACAATAAACGATAGAATCAAAATGCCAACAAGTGGCATAAGCAGCAAAATCAATCCCAAAATCTGTAAAAACGTCATTTGCTCGTCAAATCCTCCACAATAGCCACCACAAACATGAGCAGCAAAATCCCACAAACGATTCCGGCCAGGCCCAAAACCATCTTGATAATCAGGGCAATCCCTAAGCTGATTATTGCCTGGATTCCAGAGATGATCATAAGCCCCGCCCCGATCAATGCCATAAGTCCGATCAAAAATAAAACCATCATAATTAGTTCCTCCAAAATATCAATATTCGCTTGGCAGCAAAATCGTAGTAGCGCTTCGATCTGCCTCCGTAATGATCCAAATCGTGTCATCAGGATGGTCCATGCGCTTATAGACACTCATCAACCGCAGCCCATCCGCAAGCGCTTCTTCGTTGGCGGCCTTATCCTCATCGCACATGTTGCCCCAGTCACCGTTGATATGCCGGTTTAAAGAGACAATCATAAACCGCATAAACCCTACATCCTTGAGCTTTGCATTCACACCCGGAGTAGAATGAACATTACCAGGTTCAAACTTTCTCATTTGTGTCTCCTTTCAAATAGCCAAACATTCGCCTGTAAGTCCAGATTTCAGAATAATACATCGGTGTAAACCAATAATTGGAAAGATCATCGCCGCTTCTAATCGGGTCAGAAAGGCTATCTCCGATTTTTATGAACCCCGCAAGCCCCAAAAGGGACAGCTGGATATAGCACATGAGCCCTACATTTTGGTCGATATCCTGCGCCACAGCTAAAACATAATTTTGGAAGTTGAGGCCCCGCTTTTCATAAATCTTTCGCAACTCATTGGCAGCAGCAATTAACGTGGCCCCTGCCCCGCACGCTGGATCATTGATAGTTATAGGCCCCGTTTTGGGTATTGAATCTACGTCGCAAGTGATTTTAGCCATAAAGTCGCAAACATGGTACGGCGTGAAGAATTGCCCGTTATGTTCGTTACTCAAGTCCAAATTCATGAAAAGTTCGCCGAGGAAATCTTGCTCCTGGTTTTTATCGAGCGCCTCAACAACATAAGCAGCCAGACGAGTGAAAATATCCATTTCGCTCTTTTTGTACTTTTTGACGATAGAAAGATATATTTTTTCTCTCTCGTCCCAATGAATATGCGACTTATCCACTGCATTTGATATCGAACATGCGAACATCGTAATAAAGTCATCCCAAACCGTCCATTTGCTGCGAGTGAGGGCCAGTTCCATGAAATCTTTGATGAACAACTGTGAATAGTCTTTCGTCGCTTCCTTTTTAATAGGTTGCTTCTTTTTCGGAGATTCTTTACTCTGTTTTATGGGCTCATTTCTTTTCTCCGGAGGGGTCCAAGTGCAAGCTGCTGTCAGAACGTCCTTCAGAGTGAATTTCTTCATTTGTGTCTCCTTTCATCGGGGCCGTACCGTAATACGCCGTTTAACCTTCTCAAATCGGGCACCCCAAAATATCAATCAGAACGGGCAATCGCCGGTCGGATCATCGTATGCCGCATATTTGTCAGCATAAGGATCATCATAGCGACGGTCTTTGATGACAGCATGAAGAATATCAAGTGTCAAGGTTGCAGTGGGTTTCCCATTATTCTGACGGCGATAAATGTGCGTTACTACATCTGCATCAAGAATTCGTGCACGATCGAGCATACCAACGTTACTTTCATGCAGCTCACGCTTTACTTTGTCCGTGTAAGTATTGATGATCGGCCCCCACTCCGTCCCATCATCACGCACGCCATATCTGAGCTTTACTTTCACATAAAACATAGGCGGTTCATCCGGGTCCTTAGAGGTAAAAGGTTTCACATTCAGACCTTTATCCGCCAAATATCGGGCTTCTTCTTCGTCGATTCGAATGGCAAAATCACGCTGCCCTTCGGTATGGAAATCATCTTTTTCGCCACCAAAATGCTTAAAGATAATGTCCGCATTATCAAAACGGACGCGCTCATCAGGTTCTCTCATATTCATGATGAATTTTCTCCTTTTCAAATATCATTGTCGCAGTCACCAGCAGGCTCTTTTACCGAGGGCCATTCCTCCGGCACAATTCTGCGACGAAACTCGTTTTTGTTGATAGGGCTCGACCCCAGGTTGTTTTTAAAGATCTTCGCCAGGGCATTCCATTTGTCGTTTTGCTCGCCAAGAATCGTCACGAGCTGCCAGTTCGACTTGATTTTTCTCAGGTCGATCAGCTCGTTCGTCTCCTTGATAAACTCCTTACGGATCAGCGCCCCAACTTCACTGTCCGTAAAGCCGTAATACTCACGATGCTTGTAGGTGTCGAGGTACTTCTTAAAATAGTCTTTTGCTTTCAGAAAATATCACTCCTTTAGTTAGGCGTCCGCCTGGTTTGAACAAAGCTCTTTGCAAGCTCTTGGATCAAAGAATGCGTAAGTGCTTTTTCAAGGTCATTAGCCGGATTATCCGCCCATGCAAATTTAATATGAAGAAGCTCATGAACTAACACTACTTCATAGTCAAAAGGCGCAAGTGTATCCGTGGCTCCAATATCCAGCTCGTCCATAATTTGTATCATGGCCGATTGAATTTCACGATTATAGGTACATGTCCCATAAGTATCTTCGAGTACCATGTTGGATTTCCGTACTGCCCAATCAAAAACAATATTCCAATTTTCAATCCCAAGAATACGGAGCCAATAGTTAAAAAGATCTTCTGCTTTTTCTTTAGTCAAAATACCACTCCATTCAAAATGAAAAGGCTAAGACCCCATGTTTCCACAGGGCCGTAGCCTTTGAAGTTAATCCTTAATCATCAGCTGCTCGGAATACTCCTAAGCGAACAAACTGCTTAAAACCACCACTATGATTGCGCTCAATATCGTATTTGGTAGCATTAAAGCCTGCCATCGTTGAATCGTGCAACGCCCAAGCGATATCAGTAGCTCCAGCCACATACGATAAAAAGCCAACAACCAGCATAGTTTCAGCAATCAGAACTGCTTTTCCAAGTTTATTCATTTCACAAACCTCCAGTTAAATTATTGGATTTCTCCATATGAGGGCCTGTAAAATTCGCGTCAGAACGGTACATCGTCATAAATAGGCGCTCCGTGCTCATCATAGCTGCACCCAATGTACGGCTCATCCGAGACGAACCACTCGAAGTCACCAAACTCGGAAATATCATGCACCGCCGTATCGCACATTTTCTGATAATACGATTTATCGATGCAATCTTCTTTCTCGAGTTTCTTGACCATCTCCGCTTCCATCCAGCGATAGCCTTTAGAGCCTGTAGCAGCTGAGTATTTCTTACCGCCGGTCTTCTTATCGTCAGACTCACGTACCAGAATACCGCCACCACAGCCGGGCTTCACAGGGCAGAACAAACCAACCTTACCCACGAATTTGTAGTCGTGCTGATCCTCCGGCATTCCTTCGTTCATATCCAAATATAAAGCCGAAGTTACCTGCTTGGTCTCGCACATGTCCTCAAACTTGATAGGCTCTTTGCTGAATAAGCTCTTGAATACATACGGAATCTGGAACTGTGTACCAGTAGCCGTCCATTCATTGGCATGTTTTCCGCCCTTGTTGATGATACCCTGCTCATTGTATTTGGCAATGTACACGGCATCATTTACAAGACAGATACGGTCATAAGTGGCCTCATGCTCAAAGACATACCCATATTCCCGGCCGTACTTGTCGATGAAGTCGAGAACATCATCCGTGACATCGGGCACTTTGATGGAATCAGTCTTGATGTGTGCCACGATAAAGCATTTCTTCTGGACTTCTCGTTTCAGCGTTTCCATAAAGAGAGCCCCGCGCTTCGCAACAATATTGTCGTTATTACGCGGATCTCTGAAGGCGTTACTGAATTTGGCCGAGGTCAGCCCATACACCGAGTTGATTGCAATTTTCAGTGCAAACGCCAGATCGTCCCAATCATACTCAGCCTTGCCAGCAGCAATCGCTTCAGCAAACGGCACCAATTTACCGTCCAGAATGCCCCTGAGAGCCTCTACATCGTGATGTTTGATGTCCACGCGAGCAGTCTTAAGGTCAGCGAAATTCTTCGTATAAGGGCCAAAATGCCGCTCTGCAATGAGGCTGGAAGGGTGCATCGAAGCAATATCATCCAACCCCACCTTGCCATACATGCCAGGCTCCGAATAGACGTAACCACCTTCACCGACTTCTTCGATAAGAATGATACGATTCGATGGATCACTCGGCTGGTTTTTGTCAAGTTCTTTCTGCCGGTCCAAAAGCTCATACAAATACTCAGGATTTGCTCGGCACCGGTCGGCATCCAAAATATCAGTGCACCAGTACGATTTTGCCCCAGTCCAGACATAATTCGGAAAGAACGGCATGATGCTCCAGCCAATCGGAAGCTCCTCGCCAGGTACATAGCTTCGATACTGCGGCTCGCCCTTTTCATTCCAGACACGGAAATCATAGTCGGCACCCAGTTTCTCGCGCAGCTCTTCGTATTTGGTATAAGGCACAGGTTTCCACAGCTCGCGATAATTGAACTGCCACTGCGGATTTTTCTCTCCACCAAATATAATTCTGGTGGTGTGCTGGTTGGTCGTATCATTGACCGTCAGGCCCGACAAACTCGCCAGGATCTGCCGTGCTACCCAGTCAGCCTTACGGGCATTAAAGACAGCCTCTGTTGCAATAACATCATTATCACAATATTCCGCCACCTTGCCCCAAAGCGATTCATCCACCGGCTTGTCCCACGGAAGGCCCAATTCCTGGTGATGGATGCCCAACTCGATCTCGAATTTCTTGAGACTCTGCTTTTTATTCGAGAAGTCGTAAATATCTGTGTAGGAGATATTGTACGCCTCCCCAAAGAAGGCATTCTTATCACCGGCAATGATGCGTTGCGAGAGATCGTAAAGTTGCTCGTTAGAATATCCAAGCATTCGGGCATAGATCATGTGATTATCGTACTTGCGGCAGTTAAAGCCAATTAGACGATACTTCATCAAATTTTCCATGTCCTGTGCAGTAGGGTTCACCATCCGGCCAACGGTCTTTCCCTCGCCTGCAACCTTCCAGTTGACTAAGAAGAGATTCGGGAACACCTCGCAGTCATAGAATGTGATAGGCGCCTCGTCATTGACAACCGGAGCAGAAGCCTCATCACTACAGAAGTGCAGTTTTGGCACAAGGTTCATGCAATACTCTGACTGGTGCGTAGAGTTCATGGCAAACACCAAAATATCATTGTACATGTCCCGCACATCATACTTAACGCCTGCATTGTAGGCATCGTCCAGCGTTTTCTTGATGAAATCCATCGAGCAGCGCGTATTGTCGTGATACTCTTTATTTAAATTCCTACGAATTATCGTTCGAATGGCTTTCTCATTTTTCACAGCTTCAAAATTAACCACTTTGCTTTCTCCTTTCAAGGGTAGTCCCGAGCTGATCGTCGCAATCGGGAGGTTATTGCAAAGGGTCAATTTTCTTCTCAGGCTGCTTTTGCCGGTAAAAACCTTCACTTCGATGTCTTCCTCATAAATTCTCATGAGTTTTGTAACATCGCCGGAATATAAATAGTGCAGATGAATGCCTTTTCCGGACTTGGAAAGTTCTGCGTAAGTCTTGGGCCACTTTGCAGCAGCCTCCAGATTGCGCTTAAACGACTTAAATCCGTCTCCTCCTTTCAAGTCAAAATCAATTACGATATGGTTTTCAGGTACTTTGACATAGTGGACTTTGTGGGTATCAAGGTCTTTGAGCTTCGTTTTAACTCCGTCCCACTTCCACTTAGGGGTCTCATCCTCTTTGGCATACTGGGCTGGACAATCAGCACAAATATCATCAAAGGCGGAGTGCTGCTCTTTAAACTCAATGGCAGGGGGTGGTTCCTCTTTGGGTTCTTCAACCGGCTTTTTCTCACCGCTGCCATCAAATTTATTGAGATCAAACCCTTCGTACCATCCACGAATCGTATTGCCATCGGGATCTACATGCTTTTCCTCGAAGACAGTAAAGTAAGCCTTCAGTTCCTCTTTAAAGAGTCGCTTGTTGTAGGGGTAGGTCACTTTAGCATCGTCGCAGTAGTTTTTGTACATCTCATAGGCAATTTTCAGAGTCGTGGAGTTTTCTTTCGAGAATATCAAGTACGAATCCGATACGAAGTTATAGAAGTCATTGGAAGCCCCCATCATATTCGTCGGCACATAGTCATCGTAATAATCAGGGTCCTCTTCGTAGATTTCCTTGCAGTGCCAAGCAATCCCTCCAAGCTCAAACGGGATCTGCTTCATGGCATGGCGGTATTCTTTACCGGAAAGTTTATCTCCAGTGGGCTCTACATCAATAAGTCGGCGCAGGATACCGGACCTTGCATCCGAGATCTTTACAGGCTTATTCGTACCCATAAACAGGAATGCTTTAAACCGATTGGCATAGGCAGATCGGAACTTTTCGTTTACGGTCATCAACTCGTGAGAGACAAGGCTGTTCAGGCGAGTGTTATCCTCGATCCGAGACAAATCGCCATCGTGCTGAATGGCTACCAACGGATTCGTCTTAAAGGACTCAAGTGCGAACGAGTTTGACGGATTGCCCAGTGCCTTAGCATCGAAGACCGAGTAATATCCATCAAAAAGCTGCTGGATAATGTTGAGCACAGTCGATTTACCGCTGCCCGGTGGACCATACAGAACCATAAACTTCTGCAAATCCTTCGAGTCGCCGGTAATGATCGACCCAATCGCCCACTCGATCTTGTGCCGCTCCGCCGGAGAATATAATACGCTCATGAGCTTATCCCACCCAGGCGTATTCCCTTCTTCCAGCGGATAGTTCAGACGCTTTGAGGCATAATCCGTCTTTTTCAGTTCCTGATTGGAAAATATCAATTTTTCGTCCAGCATGTGGAAGTTGTCTCGGCATTGCCGCTGGCAGAATTTGTGCCATTGGTCGATCATGCCGGATTCTGCGTCCCACATGTACAGCGTTTTTACGACATTTCCTTTATCCCGAATTTCCTGGCTCACCCTGCTTAGTTCCTGATCTACAAGGTACGTCAGGTCCATCTCATCCGTACTCCACAGCCCTCGATCTTCGAGCCAAATCGCGTAAAAGTCTCCGCCCCGAATCATCAAATCTTCAGAACGGCGCTTGAGAACAAACTTTGGGTATATTTCGGTATACCCCTTTTTGTTCACTCGGCCGATTTCGAGAAAGTCAACCATTACATTTCTTCGTCCTTATTCTCAGTATTGATTGCAGTGTTGTAGACAGTATTCTGGGTATCTTTGACAAGTCCCTCAAGAATATCAATCCGCTGGCGCTGAATGTCCATCTGCTTGAGCATGCCGCCAGTCACCGAAATTACCCCAAACAGTCCGAGCCAAAGAGCAAGGCCCGTGAGGTTATTCATTTTCATTTTGCGGCCGAGTTTACCAACTTTCTTTTCAAGAATATTCAGTGCCTTGGCTGTCACTTCGGTGTTTTTATTGAAGACAGGCAAAAGCTCGTCAATCGTATCGATTGCAACATTACCTCCGATTTTATACATGGTTATTTCTCCTTTCAAACTGTAAAATTAGCAAACATGTATCGATCAATCGCCCGCATTTTTGCGGCTTCAATTTCTTCTTCCGTAGGATCCGCATGTATATCACCGATGATTGCCACCGCATGATCGTGATAGGATGCTTCCTCCGGCAGTCCAGAAAGCAGAGAAAGAATATGGCGTACTGCTTTTTCGTCTTCCATGGTTTCCCCTTTCAAATATCAATCGTTCTCATGATTTTTGTAACATCACCAGAATATAAATGGTGTAGCTGGATTCCTTTCAAACCAAAATCAAAATCAATTACGATATGGTTTTCCGGTACTTTGACATAGTGAACCTTGTGGGCATCATCCTCTTTGGCATTACCTCCGATTTTATACATGGTTATTTCTCCTTTCAAATATCAATCGTTCTCATTGAGATACCAGTTCAGCTGTGTCCAGATTTCCACCCGGCGCATGTCCATGGGCGGCTTTCGGACAAAGAAAAGACCGCCATCTCCTTGATAGGAATACTGGCGGTCCAAAAAATGCTGGATGTGCTCTTCGACATAGAGCTCATCAAAATCGTCATCACTCATACATTCGAGGCCGAGATTCGAGATCATAGCCCAGAACCAAACTCCGGTGCGATTACCCGCCTCCGGGTCGTCCATGATGCTTTCTTCGCATCGCTGGGCCAATGCAATCATCATTTCCAGCACACTGCAGGGATGATCGTCCAAATATCTTGCGATAACATAGTCTCTGACATGTTTCTCATAGCCGAAACGGTATCGCAAATCAATGCCGTCTGCCTCTCGGTTGGAATCCAGCGGGATCGAGTAGCGGAAGTCAATTCGGTTCAGCGTGTTCAGTAGATTACGATACTGACGCCCGCCGTCTTTAAAATCTTTCGCTACAAGACCACACATCCAGTCGAAATAGGCGGCGTCAGTCTCGTTTTTCGTCATAAGTTCAGTTTACCTCCGGACGGTAAGGCAGTTCTCCGGCAACATCCTCGTATTTGCGCAGATCACGAGTAATCTCGTAGTAGCATTTGAGAATATCATTCTGTACATACACGATGTCCGCCTCGTACTCTCCAAAGTGATTCAGGCTGCCGAATCCGATCGTCTCCTCGACATCCCGAATGACCTCATCGTTCTCATCTGCCAGCACGTGGTCAGCATAATAGGTCAGAGTGATTCGGTCGTAGTGGTTATTCTCGCCGAATTCCTCCGGCGTAATCACATGGGGATTGCCTTCTTCCTCCTCGTGATTGGCTTTGTACTTGTCCCGTGCCATCTGGCGATAAGTTTTAAGATCTTCAGCCTTCTTCTGAGCCTCGGTCTTCGGCTGCTCTTTCTTGGGTTCCTTAGGTGCTTCCTTTGGCTTGGACTCATACTTTTCCTTGTAATAAGCCTTCATCTCGGAAATATCATCCGAGGCCTGCTTTGCAAACTTGTCCTTGGCATACACCCAGGTAGCCACTGCAGCAATAGCGGCAGCGCCGGCCATGATGCCAAAATATAAAACCTTATTCATCATCGTCCTCCTTGATGCTCATCACAGTAACAGCCAACCCGGCAAATAGGGTTGACATACTGATAAGGATTCCGCCAACAATATGGCGCTTGCGTTTTGAGTTGAGAATATAATCGAGGGTGGTCAGCAGATTGTCGAGATAGTCCATTTACTTCCCCTTTCCGCCGGAAAGGACCGCAATACCTCCGGCAAAGCAAACACCGGCGATTGTAGCAAAAGTATAACCAAGAATGTCACGCATACTGATTCCTCCTCAAAATATCATGTTAGATCAGGTCCAGAATGTTGCCCTGCACATTGAAGTCCAGCCAAACACTGGGCTCGTCACCGTTCATAAAGTCCTGGACCCACTCGTTTTCTTCGTTCAGGCCAAAGTCAACAAAGTTATCGCCTTCATCGCCCTTGAAAACCCAGCCAACGATTTGACCTTCTTTACAGCGAGGAATACCAAGAGAGTCAAGTACATCATTCAGGAACAGATAACCCTGACTGCGCAACTTGTCATTGGCAAACTGCTGACGAGACTTTAAGAACATCAGGCTGTAATCAGGATTCTTTTCCCAATTAGGGTTACATTCATCAAACAGTTTGGCGTACGGGCTTCCCAGAGGATTCGTGACCTTTACAGTCTTAGAAACCTGCTTCTCGTTGCCCATATCATCGGTCACAGTCTCCTGCACAACCTCTTCATGGGTGCCCATGCGCAGCTGGTTATCAACGTCCTTGCCGTACTTCTCCACCACGCGGCCACGATACTCCTCAAAGGATTTAGAAACTGTGCTGAACGCAGCAGCCAGAGCTACATTACGCTTACGCAGGATGTTGTTGGAAGCGAGAATTGCCGCCACGGACAGACCGCCTACGACCAGGCTCGGACCATACAGCTTGGCGAGCTTTACACCAGTCTGCACATAAGTGATGACAAGATCCTTCTGTGCATCCTCGTGAGAATAATCGGAGCCCATCGGAGGATTCGCCTCAACCTGATGAATGCTGGCAACATCTTCAGAGGTCTTATCCAGGATCTCAGATACCTTAGTGGTAGCTTTGCAGGCCATGACCGCACTCGCGACACCACCGGCAATACCGGCGATCAGCAGCAGTTCCGGGCTGTGCTTAGAAATCTTTAGCTTAGCCACAGACAAATTGCGGCCAGCAACGGACATAATGTTAGAAAGTTTCATAATCAGTTCTCCTTTTCATTGTTACGAGCTTTTTCCAGCTCCATAATTGTAAGAATACAGTAATTTGCCATATCAAGTAGCGTATCATCAATTGATTCATCGACCAAAGGTTTAGTGCCGAGGCCAATATTCATAAGTCGATGATACTTGTGAGAAATTTGCGTAAGAGCGGTAATGATACCCTTGTCACCAAACTCGTCCCAAGTTTCATGAAAACTATTACCGTAATCATGATTTTTCTTCAGGAAAGTTTCCCTCATTTTTTCAGTAATATTCCTAAACCGAAGTTCGTCATCTGTAAATTTAGGGCCGGAATAATCGAATGGGGACATATTTCTCTGCTGTTCTCTATTCTCTCTGATTGCTTCATCGAGTTCTCTGCTTTTTCTGCTCGATTCCTCGAGTAGAGTTCGAAACCATTGTTCTGTTTCCAAAAATATCATTCCTTTCAAATAGGTTTAGCCTTAGGCAGCTTCAGGGTATAGCCCTCTCGTACTCGGACAACACTCGAATCCGCCAGGTTATCCCATCCATAACGGTTTACCATGTAGTTCGTGGTCGTGATGCCCGCTGAATCGTAAAGGTCACCAACCGTCACAATATTGTACTGGTCCAAAATATCAATCAGATTGTCCAGCACCTGCTCACCCTGAATACGGCTGTCAAAGATAATGTCATCGTAATCAAAGGCGTTCCTGGGTCGGCCAGTACCCTTTCGAGGCTCCGGACGATTGCTGCCAGAATAATATCCGGAATACGAGATTCGGGAGCCACTCGAATAACTCGGCCTTCTGGATTCACCATACAGGAAAGTATCCACCGTATCATGGATGATATCCTTGATAGCTGGCACGATTCTCTCCCAGAAGATATACTCCTTAACGCTGGTAACATCCTCCGGCATGAAAATATCAGCCAGTTTCCGGGCATTGGTCTTCTTCTTGGTTTTGGCCGTGCCCTCAATCACCTTCTGGGTCTTGGGCTTTTCTTTCACCTGCCCATTTTTAAATGCGTGGCTGTTATTGGGCATATCGTATTCTGCCATCAGCTAACTCCTTTCAGAAAATCCATTTCGGATGTAAAATGACCCTCGAGAATCACTTTCGTTCCCCGAGGGTAGTTATTCTGTTTCTTCCACTGGTAATTCAGGTTCGACTTCGCCTTTGCCATACTCGGCGCAAATGTCTCCCCTTTCCAGTTCCGGTCAAGCATAGTCCCAAACTGGTCTACCACATGACCTTTGAAAATATAACGCATCACATAAATCACTCCAGTTTAATCGGGTCAGGAAGAGAAATAGACCATCCAGAACGGACTTTGACAACATAAGCATCGCCAATGTCCTTCCATCCATAATAAATATTAGAACGGTGGGGATCATTGAGTTCGGCCTCGTTATAGAAATCCGCGACCGTGACTGTTCCATACTGATCCAGAATATCAGCAAGACGATGAAGAACATTTGCAGCTTCTTTCCGACTGCCAAAGCTTACCTGGTCGATGCCAAAGCCACAAGTCTCCCCAAACTTATGGTAACGATCCCAATAGGAAACCTTATTATGTTTCTTCGTACACCCAAACACCATATTCACTATAGCTTTAGCCCCATGCTCGCTGAATTCGCTCGAGGCAGCCTTTACTCCGGCATCCACGGAACTGCGGACCGCCGTGTACAAAATGTCATTCTTCTTGAGTGCCTTGTACATCTGCCAGCCAGCAAATCCAGCCAACGCACCAGCACCGACAACCGCGCCAGACACGAACACAAACAAATTCTTACCGAAACTCATAATTCAATCCTCCATATCAAAATCAGGAACGTTGACAATGCCGCCATGCTTTTGAATAAGCTTCTCGACGAGCTCAATAGGAACAAAGCCGTAAACCGTTTCGGTCGGCTTATCTGGAGTCTCCGCATATTCAATAATTAAATCGTCCTTAAGATTCGGGTACCCTAACTCAACCTTTTTATAAAATTCCGCATTATCCCTTCTAGGGATGCAGTAATGGATGGCTGATGCCTGAACAGAAATTTCAAATCCGTCGGGGCAATGAATATAAGGTCGTGTGCGGGACCACATAATTTTTCGAGTCTTATTAAGATACTCTTGTACAGTCATTGCTTTTTTCTCCTTTCAAAGCAAAAACAAAAAGCTAAGACCCTGTGTTTCCACAGAGCCTTAGCTCGAACAATTCCTTAAATTTCTTAAGGTCTTTCACAGATTACTCTTCAGATTCGTCCTCATCGACTTCCTCTGCTTCGGCCTCCACTGCCTTGCCCTTGGATTTGCCGAACTTAGCCTTCAGGCCTGCAATGCCATTGCTCACGTGCGGGATGACATGCTTCTTTGCGAAGGTCACACCTCCGTAAATAGCTGCCACACCGCCAGCGATCAACAACGCTGCAGGCATAAAGCTGCTCGATTCTTCCTCATTGGTTTCGGTTTCAGTGATGGGTTCCTCCACATCGGTCATAGCCTCAGTAGTCTCGTTCATCATAATTTCCTCGTTTTCCATGATAAAGTCTCCTTTAATAAAATATAATTTTTGGAATCTTGTTCCATATAAGGGCTTGCAAATTTCGCGTGAGATTAAAACGCATCGTAATTGTAGATAGGGCCATACTTAAAGGCCACCACCATGCAAGGAGTCTGGGCCTCATCTTTGGTCAGTTGAGCACTCAGATCCAACTGTACAGTCGAATGATGGTCATTGATACTCCAGCCAAGGTCGTCACCAAGCATCCCATCCGGCAGGCCAATCAAATCGTAATACTGGTTGAGCGATACATAACCATCCTGAACCAGCTCCATATTGAGTTCATTGAGAGCACTCTTGAGCTTTTCAATACTCGACTTAAAATATCTTCCACAGATCGCGTCATAGCAGAGGGTATCGCCATTGCCAGTCTCAAGCACAGTCGAGGTATTTACAGGATTCTTGGTAATCTTCTCCTCGGCCACAGCATTGCGGATCTTTTCTTCCTTCTTCTCACCAACTTCCTCAAGTGTCTTTTCTCTATACTCCTTGAAATTGGTCTCAGAAAGCGCATAAGCCGCTGCCAGTGCTGCATTCTTCCGCAGATTCATCGAGTTAGCCCCGATCAGGCAAGCCGCGCCCAACACGCCGGTAATAAACGCCGGCGCATAGCAGCGCCAGCAAGTCTGCACGATTTCGAGTTTGGTCAACGGCACCCAATTCTGGAATCCATCAACAAAGGCGCCTTCCTTTTCATCGTAGTAATGCAACTTTTGTTTTTTAAACGTCCCGGCCTTCTTGTTTTTCTCAACCTCAGCCTTTTCTTTCAAAGCCAAAGCCTTCGGGGTAGCTTTCACTGCCCAATAAGTCGAGCTGGCCATTGCTGTAATGCCTGTGATAGTCAGGATTGTAGGCGCGTTTTTGGCCATTCCGACCTTGCAGGCATGGACAAACGGTTTTACATTGATTCGCGGATACTTGATTTTCATTGGAGTTCTCCTTTCATAAATATAAACCTGCTACTTCCTCAACCATGGCTCTACCAACACTAAATACAATATCCGGTGGTGGATATTGCCATGCTTTGATTTCATTCTTCTCATCGTACATCTCGCCGCACTCTGCTATGCCGGTATCGAAGATCCAGTACAGTTCTTCCAAAATATCAGTCATAGATTTGTGCTCGTTCGCCTTCTGGGCCATGTACTCACGGATTTGATTCAAGGCCCATCGGCAGGTGCTCTGATACTGAAATTCGTATTCCGGCCAATCCTTACTCGGCAGGAAGTAATGTTCGTTTTCAAATTTGTCCAAGACCTCGAAATCCTGAGTTCTCGGCATCTTATTTCTCCTTTCCAGAAAAAACAAAACCAAAAGGGGCTTTTACACCCCTCTGGCTACAAGGTCATCAATTGCACCACACATGCACCACATGAATACACTCACTACGATAAGAGAGATTACGCTCCAAAATATAATTTTCTGGATACCGCCCTTCCTCTCAAAGTAGCTTTCTGCACATTCTAATAAGTAATAAAGTGTGATCATTTTTTATACACCTCCATATAAGGATGTGCAATTTTAGCGTATAAAAGAAAAGACCCCGTGTTTCCACGGAGCCGTTTCTCGATCAGATGAAGACCTTAGTCCTCTTTCTTAGACTTTTCATCAGTTTCTTCTTTCCATTCTTTCATGGTTGCCCATTGACCAATTGCCGAGCCAACGCCAACTACGACAATAGAAACGAGGCTAATGACCTTAGTCATAGTGAATTTAGGCATCATTTGTCTTCCCTCCTTTCCATATTAGCCGGTGAAATTTCTGCGAAGTTGTATTTGCAAACTCTCGTATCTTTGCATTCCTTGCGGTACTTCAAGCACTCATACCCTTCGCGGTACATATTTTTGCCTTCAAACATCCAGGCATAGGTAACTCTCATGGCGCATGGACACATTTAAAACATCTCCTTGTATTTTATTTTTGGCATAACTTTGTAATCCATAACCACCAAAGGACGGCCGTTATCATCCAGCTGGGCTGAGAACCACAGATCGATCAGGTTAGAAGCATCAAACCCTAATGAATCGCCAGGTTTGATTTCATCCAGGCCGATTTCCATATAGAACTCATTCAGGCTCTTCCAATCGCCGCTGACCGCCATATCGCAGTTAAGATCACCGGCAATCTGCTTGATCTTACCAATATTGCACGGCCATTTTCGTCCGCTAAAGGTATCGTAGACCCAAACATTGCCGTCACCAAGCGCTGCAGACTCGTCCATCTGAATTTTCTCCATACGGTCCTTTGCCACAGCATTCTTGATTGTTTCATTCTTCTCCGGTCCGACTTGCTCAACAACCTTCTGTTCGTACTCCTTGAGTGCCGTAGAACTTACAGAATATAAAGAGGAAAGCGCGGCATTACGCTGGAGGTTGATCTTATTGGCCCCAATCGCGCAGGCCACAGTCAATGCGGCCATACTCACGGTCGGCACATAGCACTTCCAGCAAACCTTTACGACATCAGCAGGCTTTAAATGGTCGTCCAACCCTTCTTTACAACGACGTACTTTTTCTTCTTCAATGAGCGGAAGCGCCTTGGTGGTAGCTCGTACAGCCATTCCAACGCTCGTGAGCACTCCTGCTGCAACCAGTCCTGTAAGAATAGTAGGTGAACAATCTTCCACAAACTTAAGTCCATTCCTTGCCATCTCCTTCACAATTTTTCGGTTGAGTTTCAGATTCATTTTAGGTTCTCCTTTCAAATATAAAAACAAAAAGAAATAGACCAAGGTTCGAGCTTGGTTCTCTCGAAATACCGAGCGCTTTACCTTTAAGCTATCCATTTCCATATAAGGACTTGAAAATTTCGCGTAGCAAAAAGAAAGACCCCGTGTTTCCACAGAGCCTTAGCTCGGATACCTCCTTTTAATCCTCGTAGGTCTCTACGTCAGGTTCTTTCTTGAACTTTGCCTTGATCTTCTCAGGGATATCATATACACTCAGCAGGAATGATCCTACGATGGCACCATAAATGCCAACGCAGATACCAACCAGTTTCATGTAATCGCCCCAGGTGATGGGCTTGTTCCAGATTTTCTTAAACATAGTAAATACCTCCAAATTTTAAATTGGTTTTCTCCATATAAGAACTTGCAAAATTCGCGTAGCAAAAAGAAAGACCCTATGTTTCCATAGGGCCGTTTCCGGTCAATCCTTCTTTTCGGTCTTTTTCTTCCACGGTGTAAATGTCTTACACATGACCATGTACTTCAGGTCAGTAACCCCATCGGGCGTCGTATAAATCCGAAGTTTTGCCGCGTGAGACCAATTATCCAAAGGATCAGTGATAAGTTCGACATGAGCAATGTCTACAATACCTTTGACCCGGATGATTTCCTCGACATCAACCTCATAATTTCGATTGTCCGCAGTAATAGTAACCTGATTTTTAGTCTTGTCAAATACATACCGCATAGTAAAATACCTCCAGTAATTTATTGGATTTTCTCCATATTACCAAATGATTTTTTCGCGAAGATAAAAATAAAAGGCAAAAGCCCATGTTTCCATAGGCCGTGCCTTTGGTTCAATCACCGTGTCTTCCAAAAATGCAATCCACGATTCGTCCGATCATGCCTAGTACAAACTTAGCTCCGTTGACGAATGCAGCGCCAACTACCAGTAAGCCCAGAGCGAAAATCAACAAAATTACGTAAAATTCCATTTCAGAATCCTCCTTTAGTTTAATTTGTTCCATATAAGGAGGTGCATTTTTCGCGCAAAAAGAAAAGACCCCGTGTTTCCACAGAGCCGTTTCTTTCAGAGCGCTTTCAGCATGAAGGCAATTACTACAATTGCACAAGCCGTAACTGCAATTACATACGCAATATTTTTTGCATACTCTTCGTCTTTCATATTGCGTAGAAATTCCAGTATCACCTCTTTCATTGAGCCGCCTCCTTTCAAAAGTTGTCCATATTATACCATGAAAAATATGCGATGGCAAAAATAAAAGGGTCTATGTTTCCATAAACCCTAATATTGATCAGAAAGCAGTTACAGTAGCATTTCTAAAGCTCATTTTTGCAGTAAGTTTAATTGCCTCAATAATGGTTGCCTTTACAATGTAGACCGTCTGTCCATCCAAGCCTTCGTAGGCTCTCGGACTATAGTCCTGTAAAGTGTTCATATCAATATTATTGCCATAAACCGCATAAAGTTTTTTCATAGTAATTCCTCCTATTATGTGCTTTCCTTTCATAATAGGATTTGTGAATTACGCGCACCTACAATGTTTTTCTGTCAATAACAGTCTCCCAGCGCTCTCTTTTCAGCGGTTTGAGCCGTAATCGCCACATTACCTGACGTACTGTAACCGTTGGATAAAGCCCCTCGGAGCCTTCGGTAGCATACAAATTAAAGAAATCCCTAAATCCTGGACTTAGATACAAAATATCATTGAGCCACGGGTCGATCTCAGTCCAGTAGGTTGATTTTGTACCCTCATCAAATCGTTGCTGCACTATTGCTATTCCCTTATTACCAATTTGATATAAAGTACATCTATTATATAAGGGATGGTCACACTCATAGGTTCGGCCAAACATATGAGTTGTAATTTCCGGTTTCTCAATAAAATATCTCATAGGCAAAATAAAAGCCCCCCTGCCGCTTTGGCGAGGAGGTCTGCGGAATCAGCCAAACCGTACGACCATTCGATCGCTGCTGGCTTCATAATAAAGACTTAGTTCTGTTCCTTCGTCATTCAAAATTGTGATATTGTCTCCGCCATCGAAATCGACTTTTGAGAATCCAGCTTCTTTGCATGTATTGACGTATTTCTCAAAATCATCGAGGGAAACGTTATACACATAAACAAAGCCCTGATTCTCATCGTCGGAACTTACCAGCGTCGGGAACCCTTCTGGCTGAGGGATAGACAAACCAATATCCCTCGTCATCCACTCGTAGGCATTTTTGTACGGAGATACCGAGGTAAACGTCTGGGAATAAAAATCGTAGGTTGTCTGGTAATATTTCTCACCATCAAGGAATATTAGTTTTACCTGCCCATAATCCGCAAGGGTGCAATATGTTTCGTCTGTGAAGCAATCAAGAAAAAATGTAAAAGGACTTGGCTTGGAGCTTTCACCAATGTCTGTATAGCATTCAGTATTTGACTGAAAATATGCCCAATCCATTTGATCATCGTCAATTTCATGTTCTTCCTGGAGCTTTGATAGCAGTTCGTTATCTTCATCTGTTAAGTCGTCTTTAAGCTCGAAATAAAACTGGGCACTCAAAATCGGATGATTTGTATTGTTTGTGTAAGTCAGCATCAAACTTTTTTCGCCATAATCGGTAATACCACGAGAAATCTCGTAATCGATAGAGCCTTCCATTTCTGCCGAGTGCGTTTCTTTAGCATCATCTGTGCCTTTGGTATCTGTAAAAGCCGATCCCGGAGTTGTCGGCGAGGAGGATTTAGAGCTCGCAGCCGCACTCTGACTTCCGCCGCATCCGGCCAATCCAAATGCCATAACTGCAGCCAGTCCAATAGCCATTAACTTTTTCATGGTTTTCTCCTTTCTAATTGCAGGGATTTATTGCATTTTACCACACCCACCAATAAAAATAAAGAGCCCATGTTTCCATAAGCTCTTTTTCGAACCTCATTTCTTCAAGAATTTCGTACAACTGCGGATCGTGTCCTTAACGAACTGTGAGCCGATCGTACCAGTTTCCTCGAACTTAAGTCCGCCTATGATGAGAATGCCATACATGCCGACCTGGCCAACGAATTTTGCCACGTCCACCGCTGTATTCACAATAAGAGCGATTCTCTTTTCGTGAAGATCGGCCTGCGCCTGGAACATCTGATCCTGATGTTCAGATGTCTTTTGGCGGGCCTCAACCTCATTTTTCGTTTCATCGATCCTGAGCTTGTACAGCGTGTCCAGCTCCTTCACGGCCTGAGCACGTTCCTCTCCTTTCAGCGTCTCCAAATTTCCGAGGGTCTCCTCGATACGTTTGTTCAACATTTCGCTGTTTTGATCTGCCATTTTAATAATCTCCTTTCAAAGTAATAAATGGTTCCATAATAGCCCCAGTTATTTTCGCGGAATAAAATCCTCATGCTTTACTTTTAGAATTACAACGTCCATTTCCGCGAAATCCCGAAATCTAGGATCTACCTCCATAAAAACCAAAGGACCGTCCTCATCCGAACGGTCCACTCGCAGGCTGCCGATTGTGTTGGCGCTAAGAAATTCGCTGACTCCGTGCGATCTTCCAATAATATAAGAAGCCAGAATAAGAATCGCCGTAGCAGCAATATAAAACCAATCCATGTAAATTCTCCTTTAAACCGTTTTCTCAAATTTTCATCCCGGGGAATTTTATGATATGAAAATACCACTTCCTTTCGTAACCTGCGTCCTGGAAAATATAAAAGAAAAGACCCCGTGTTCCCACGGAGCCATTTCTTTTGCTCAAGAATAAATCCAGTTAGCTAAACTTCCAATATTCGAATGAATTTGAGTCTCATAAGATTCAATATCGTTGTCATAGATGCAAGTCACAAACATACCATCGCCGAGGTACCGAACGCCAATGAAGTTGCTGTTCGGATGGGCCTTAGTCCATGCCGTAACAGTAACAATCACAGCAGTCAATACAACTGCAATAACAGTAATGATAATCTTCCAAGTTTTATTGATTTTAGTAAACATAATTGTTCTCCTTTGTCATATAGTAATTTGGATTTACTCTTTCCATATAAGGACCTGAGATTTTCGCGCAAAAAGGAAAGACCCTGTGTTTCCACAGAGCCTACTCCTTTCAAGATACTTTACTCAGATACACAAATTCACCTCTTTTAAATGACTTGATTGGGTATCCGGATCTTTTGATGGCTATGCAGATGCAGGATGCCGCTACAGTAGAAGATTTATACCCATCAACGTCCAGTCTCACGACTTTAGCGTCCATAGCCATAAACTCCTTGAGCATCCCCTGCAAATCGCCATAGTGACCATTCTTTCCAGGTACTTTCTCAACAGGTGTCATTTTCATAAATGGTTCCTCCTTAAAAATATCAGAGTATTTTGTACTCTTTTCATATAAGAACCTGAAAAATCTGCGGAGAAAAATAGGACGCCATGTTTCAGACGTCCATTCCGATTAGATATTGATGTCAAGCTCAAATGACTTAGTATTGCAGTCGTATTCCTTGGGAATGCCCAAATCTACAAACCTGTCTCCTTTTGCATAGCTCCAGAAATGACCGTAGAGCTCTGCAAGTGAGAGCGGCTTATCCAATGTGATTCCCGTATCATCAAGGATCTCACATAGAGATATGTGCCCTCTCGCTCGCAAAACATCGGTAAAATAATTTTGCTTTGCACGAAGATACATAATGTTGTAGTCCGCATTGTCGGTCCAATTTATACTGCGTTCATCAAATACTGCTTTCATTCAGTATCACCTCCATAATACCCCATGTCATTTTCGCGCGTGGCTTAAATGCCAAAAGAATTTATGGTAGCGGTCATAGTAGGTATCTTTGGAGCATGGCATGTCTAACCTAGATTTGAGATAGGTGTAACCTAGATTAGAAGTGACCGCCTTGAAAATATAACGGGCAAGGTCCGGGTCTGCTTTCTCGCAGCACTCCTCAATTAAGACCATGTTCTGTGAACACTCGATCTTTCGCTCAGCACAAAGGGCTGTTCTATCTTCTACCCTATTTGTGGCAGATAGTTTCTCCCCCTGCTCAAACTCGTGAGCCATCGGGTCAACTTCCAGATATTCGCGCTTCCAGTCGGGATACTGTAAACAGAAATGCTTGAGTTCGTAGTAACGTTCTGGCGGTATCCAGTAACGATTCTTCTTTGATAGCTTCGACCGTATCTTAGTTGCCATGCTTTGCTCCTTTCCAGACGTAGCCAGTCTCCTCATAAAGTTTCTTCGGAGAAATATAATAATTTATACGTCCGTACTTAGAGTCCATGTCCTTGATCGATGTAATCTCTTTTCCGTTTCTTGTAGCGGTTCCGATAGGCAGCCATCCTTCAATGATTCCTGCCCGCACCCAGTTGGCATCTTTTCCGTAAATTTCGGCCACCTTCACAACAGGCACCGAGCCAATGCCAAATTCCATAATTTTCCAGCTCCTTCCAACTGCTATTTTAGCTTAGCTAGTACGATGTATTCTGTCGTACCACGCTTTTGCAGTTAGTAAGTTAGCATAGAAACTTGTAACCCCCGTCCTGAACTTACAGAATTTGATGGCCAGACACAAGATGTAGTATTGATTTATTCGTACATCTATAGTAAAATATAACGCACAGAGGTGATATAATGCTTATAAAATGTCCCGAATGTGAACTACAAGTGAGTGACAAAGCGCTATCATGCCCTCACTGCGGATATCCACTAAAGCCTGAAGCACTAAAGCCCAGGAAACCTCGTCAAAACAAAAGAAAGCGCCTGCCCAATGGATTCGGCCAGATAACCGAACTCAAAGGGAGGGCACTTAGAAAACCATTCCGAGCCATGGTTACAGTTGGCAAGACCCCAGAGGGCCGTCCAATCTGCAAACTGCTAAAACCCGAAGCTTATTTTGAAACTTACAATGATGCTTATGCTGCACTACTCGAATACAACAAAAGTCCATTTGATTTTACGGAGCAAACGACTGTTAAAGAACTTTATCATGTATGGAGCAAAGAGTTCTATCCGACTTTAAAAACAACTGCGGCTTATGTTGCAGCGTGGCGGTATTGCGAATCGATTCATGATATGAAACTCTATGAGGTACGTCCTATTCATATAAAATACTGTATCGAAGAAGCAGTGATTACGGATCAGAACGGAACACATAAGGCTTCTGAAAACACAAGAGTAAAAATAAAAGGTCTCCTTCGGAAACTATTTGATAGGGCATTAGAGCTAGGATTACTCACATCTAGTCCTGTTACTCCGGTCAAAGTCGATAACAATCCAGAAGCTAAAACCCACCATATGTGTTTCACGAATGATGAAATGAAACTATTATGGGGTCACTATAAAGAATATAATCATGTTGATATGATTCTGATTCAATGCTATAGTGGATGGAGACCAAGAGAACTTGTAGCATTGAAACTCTCAGATATCGACTTAAAAAAGAGAGCTATGACTGGAGGAATGAAAACTAATTATGGCATTAACCGTACAGTCCCAATTCATCCTAGAATTTATCCTCTTATAAAGAACTATTATGACCGTGCAAAGGAAGTCGGCAGTGAATATCTGTTTAATCATGTGAATCAAGATCCTGCTAAAAATCGATATGTCCCGATGACATACAAGAGATTTTTCCTCACATATGATTTGGCAGTTAAAGAATTACATCTTGATGAGCGGCATCGTCCGCATGACGGTCGAAAGCAATTCGTGACGATGGCAAAGAGGTACAACCTAGACGAATATGCTATCAAGAGACTCGTTGGCCATTCTATTGCGGACTTAACAGAACGAGTTTACACAGAAAGAGATTTTGAATGGTTGAGGGCTGAATTAGAAAAAATAAAATAGAATGTTATAGCCGCGAGGCCAATGTATGAATAGTGTAGGAGTGTCCTACTTTTTCATACACTTTATAGCTACTTACCGCTATAACATTCTACGTTATGCCGCTAAATACTTCTAATTATGCCCCTCAGCACTTTTTCAAAACGGCATTGATGTGTCCCGCTATCAGGGCAGCATCAACTGGACCCAGGTGGCCGCCGCGGGTAAGCAGTTCGCCATCGTGCGGGTGGGGTCCAGCAACAGCGGCGGCTTGTACGTAGATCCGTACTTTTTGCAGAATGTCACCGGCGCCCACAGTGCCGGGCTGCGGGTGGGCGCCTACTACTACACCTATGCCCGCACCCGCGCTGCCGTTGCCAGCGAATTGACTGCCTTTTTAAATATGCTGGAGGGCATCAAGCTGGAGTACCCGGTGTTCGTGGATGTGGAGGACTCAAGCCTTACCAGCCTGGGCCGCGCCGAGCTGACCAGCCTGGTGCAGTACGCTATGGATATTTTGTATCAGCGCAAATGGTATGCCGGGTGGTACAGTTACACAAACTACATCAACAGCTATTTGAACGCGGGCGCACTGGTTGATTACCCGCTGTGGGTGGCGGACTACCGCGCCACGCTGGGTTACACCGGTGCCTACACGATGTGGCAGTACAGCGGCAGCGGCACGGTGAGCGGCATCAGCGGCGCGTGCGATCTAAATCGCAGCTACAAGGATTTTTTGCCTGAAATACAGGCTGGCGGCTACAACAACTACGGGGCCGCCAGCCCTTCGGTGCAAAAAGTGGATGGGTATAAGCTGGTGGTTTTCAACGTCCGGTGCGAATATTTTTACACATCCAACTTAAATGACGTGGTGGGCTACCTGCCCCTGGGCAACTACTGCGTCACCGGCCAGACCACCGCCAAATATGAGGGTTACGATTGGGTGACCTTTAAATATCAAGGCGAAGAATACTGGACCGCCCTGCTGGGCGATCGCAACCGCCTGGAAAAATGCGAATGTAATTGCAACTGACCCTTGAAAACTAGGTTTTGTTGTGGTAAGATACAACTACAAGGTGTATTTCCATCTGTAAGATGTAGAAACGGTCATGAATCCAATTTGACAACCCACCACCATTTATGGTTTAATAAATTTATATGCCAAAATTCAGGCAACACCGCACAATTCAGGGGGAACCGCCGCATGGCAAAAAAACAACAGGAATACGGCAACGACAGCATCCGCCAGCTGAAAGGCGCGGACCGTGTGCGTAAGCGCCCGGCCGTTATTTTTGGCTCGGACGGCGTGGAAGGCTGTGCCCATTCCATCTTTGAGATCATCTCCAACTCCATCGATGAAGCCCGTGACGGCCATGGCAACCGCATCAACGTCACCCTCTACCCCGACCACGTCGTTGAGGTTGAGGACTTCGGCCGCGGCATCCCGGTGGACTACAACAAGGCTGAGGACCGCTGGAACTGGGACCTTGTCTTCTGCGAGCTGTACGCTGGCGGCAAATACGCCGAGGGCAGCGGCAACTACGATTTCAGCCTGGGCCTCAACGGCCTGGGCCTGTGTGCCACCCAGTACGCCAGCGAGTGGATGACCGCCGACATCTACCGCGATGGCTTCCACTACCACCTCGACTTTAAAAAAGGCGAAAATGTGGGCGGCCTGCAAAAGGAGCCGTTCAAGGGCAAGCGCACCGGCTCGGTCATCCGCTGGAAGCCGGACACCGAGGTCTTTACCGACATCGCCGTCCCGGCCGACAGCTTTAAAGATATGCTGCGCCGCCAGGCTGTGGTAAACGACGGTGTGACGCTTGTTTTCGAGGATAAATCCGGCGGTGACACGGAGAAGTACGAGTACCTCTACGAGCACGGTATCACCGATTACGTCAACGAACTGGTTGGCGATAAGGGCCTGACCCCGGTGCACTTCTGCTCCGGTTCCGCCACTGGCCGCGACCGCGCCGACCAGCCCGACTATCAGGTCAAAATGAACGTGGCCTTCGCATTCTCCAACACCGTGCAGGCGTTGGAATACTACCACAACTCCAGCTGGCTGGAGCACGGCGGCAGCCCCGACCGTGCCGTCCGCCTGGCCTTCGTCAACCAGGTCAACGCCTGGCTGAAATCCAAGGGCCTGTACAAAAAGAACGAAAGTGCGATCACTTTTGCCGATGTGCAGGATTGCTTGGTGTTGGTTTCGTCCAGCTTCTCCACCCGTACCAGCTACGAGAACCAGACCAAAAAGGCCATCACGAACAAGTTCGTTTCGCAGGCCATGACGGATTTCCTCAAGCATTACCTGGAGGTCTACTTCCTTGAAAAGCCGGAGGAGGCCCAGAAGATCTGCCAGCAGGTGCTGGTGAACAAGCAGAGCCGCGAGCACGCCGAAAAGACCCGCCAGAGCATCAAAAAGACGCTCTCCACCCAGATCGATCTGGCCAACCGGGTGCAGAAGTTCGTGGACTGCCGCACCAAGGATGCTTCCCGCCGGGAACTCTACATCGTGGAGGGCGATTCCGCTATGGGCGCGGTCAAGCAGAGCCGCGACAGTGAATATCAGGCCATCATGCCCATCCGCGGCAAGATCCTGAACTGCCTGAAGGCCGATTATGCCCGCATCTTCAAGTCCGATGTCATCGTGGACCTTATCAAGGTCATGGGCTGCGGCGTGGAGCTGGGCGGCAAGCACAACAAGGAGCTTGCCACCTTCAACATCGATAACCTGCGCTACAACAAGATCGTCATCTGTACCGATGCTGACGTGGACGGCTACCAGATCCGCACGCTGGTGCTGACCATGCTCTACCGGCTGACCCCCACTCTGATCAACGAGGGCTATGTCTATATCGCGGAATCGCCGCTGTATGAGATCACCACAAAGGAGCACACCTATTTTGCCTACACTGAGCCGGAAAAGGCAGCATTCCTGAAGGAGATCGGCGACAAAAAGTATACCATCCAGCGCTCCAAAGGTCTGGGCGAAAACGACCCCGAGATGATGTGGCTGACCACCATGAACCCCGAGAGCCGCCGCCTGATCAAGGTGCTGCCCACGGACGTGGAGGAAACGGCCCGGGTGTTTGACCTGCTGCTGGGAGACAACCTGGCCGGACGCAAGGAGCATATTGCACAGCACGGTGCGGAATATCTGGATGATCTGGATGTGAGCTGACGAGATAAACCCCTCCGTCGATGCTTTGCATTGCCACCTCCCCTAGTAGGGGAGGCCCTGGCGTTGCGGAACGCCCTGTGAGTTCCCATCTATGCCAAGGGCCCCACTATTAGGGGGGCTGTCGAGCGTATGCGAGACTGAGGGGTTTGGTTGCGCAGAGCTTTAACATTTTGAGATAGAGGGACAATAACGATGGCAGAACAACTCTGGAAGGGCCGCTTCTCCAAGGCGGTCGATTCGCGCGTCAATGATTTCAACTCCTCCATCCGCTTTGACCAGCGGATGATCGCGCAGGATATGCGCGGCAGTGGGGTCCACGCCGCCATGCTGGCCAAGCAGGGCATCATCTCCGAAAAGGACTGCGAGGATATCCTCAGCGGGCTGGCCTCCATTGCCGACGATCTGGCAAGCGGTGCGCTGGAGATCGACCCCAACGCCGAGGATGTGCATACCTTTGTGGAGCAGACCCTGACCGCCCGCATCGGCGATGCAGGCAAGCGCCTGCACACCGGCCGCAGCCGCAACGATCAGGTGGCGCTGGATATCCGCCTGACCCTGCGGGACTACAGCCACACCCTGCAGGCTTACATCGTGGAGCTCATCAAGGTCATCTGCAGGAAGGCGGCGGAGAATACCACCGCTGTCATGCCCGGCTACACCCACCTGCAGCGCGCCCAGCCCATCACCTTTGGTCATGCGCTGATGGCCTACGCCTCCATGCTCCTGCGCGACCTGCAGCGCTTTGAGGATGCCACCGCCCGCATGGATGCCCAGTGCCCGCTGGGCTCCGGCGCTCTGGCCGGTACCACCTACCCGCTGGATCGTCAGTTCACCGCCGAAAAGCTGGGCTTTGCCGCACCCTGTGCCAACAGCCTGGACGGCGTTTCTGACCGTGACTTCTGCATCGAGCTGGCCAACGCCATCTCCATCTGCATGATGCATCTGTCCCGCCTTTCCGAGGAGATCATCCTCTGGTGCAGCTGGGAGTTCAAGTTCATCGAGCTGGACGATGCCTTTACCACCGGCTCCTCTATCATGCCCCAGAAGAAGAACCCCGATGTCACCGAGCTGATCCGCGGCAAGACCGGCCGCGTCTACGGCGACCTGAACACCCTGCTGGTGATGATGAAGGGCATTCCGCTGGCCTACAACAAGGATATGCAGGAGGACAAGGAAGCCATCTTCGATGCAGTGGATACGCTGGAGCTGTGCCTCAAGACCGTCACCCCCATGCTGGACACCATGAAGACCCTGCCTGCCAACATGCGCCGCGCTGCCGCCAAGGGCTTTATCAACGCCACCGACTGCGCCGACTACCTGACCAAGAAGGGGATGC
>OLRS01000165.1_pt1 | contig 75555 bp, 79 predicted proteins | sample 1673171 | NCBI WGS metagenome assembly OLRS01 (sample SAMEA3136762, study PRJEB25190) | human gut metagenome | biome: human gut; feature: human-associated habitat; material: faeces | place: Austria | collected 2013
TGTTTAATATGGGTTTATGTATTCCTGCCGGTCCTTGGGTGACGGATGAAGATGTGGCTTATATTGTGGAACAGATAAAAGAATGTTGCAAGAAATAATAGGTGCGAAATATTACAGTTTTATTAAAAAAGCCAGAATGATTCATTGAGTTCATTCCGGCTTTTTTCTTTTATCTTCTTGTTGGTTAAATAATTAGTGCTATATTGGTATTTAGTATTAATAATGGTAGTAAATTAGATTATGAATACATCAGATGCCATTGATATATTGCGGAAATTTAAAGTCAATTTTGCTGATAAATATGGCATAAAGACTTTAGGCCTTTTTGGTTGATTTGCTCGAAAGCAGCAAAAGGAAACGAGTGATTTGGACGTAGTGGTAATTTAAGCTATCGTCTTTAGACATATAATACATTACAAATAGTTAATTTTTAAATTTTTCAAAAGTTTATCCTCTTGATTTTTAAGGAGGTGAATGTTGTTGAGTGCTTACTTATTGATACCTTTTCAGAATTCTTTTTGCCAATGTTTTGTTGTATTACAAAATTGCTTACCTTTGTTTTTGATACGTAAGTTTTGAATAAATAATATTGTTATATATGATAACTCAGATTACTGTAGAGAATTTTAAGTCCATTGAAAACTTGTCTGTTGATTTAGGGCGTATTAATGTTTTTATTGGAGCAAATGGTGTCGGTAAATCTAATATTTTGGAGGCCATAGCAATGTTGGCTTCGGAACGTTCGGGACTTATCGAAACCAAAGATATGATTTCAAAAGGAATAAGGATTGCAAAGCCGGATTTAATGGTTGGTTCTTTTTTTGGAAAAAAGGTAATTGAAGAGATAGGCTCCTGTATTTATTTCAATAATTTGCGTAATCCGGAATGTCCGCTGAGATATCGTATTTATAATCTGAACTATTTGGATGTTTTCTCAAGGTGGAGCTGCAATGTAAGTTTGCCTTCTAGAGGTGGGATGCCTACTGAGAAGCGTGTTGAAGAATATGATAAGGAAAAAGATGAGAAGAAAAACTATATTTCTCAGTATTTGATTTATTCATTGTCGACAAGTGCGTTGAGAGGAATAACACGGGAGAATTATGAACTTCCTTTAGGTATCAATGGAGAGGGGTTGGATGTTTTGCTGAATAATTTGCCGCAGGAGGAAATTGAAAGAATCAAAGAAATAGCGGAGGACTGTATTTCATGGATTGATGATATTTTGTTGGATAAGGAGGAAACTTATAAAATGCAAGGATATAAGTTAGGACGGAGTATTTCTAATTTATACTTCAGAGATAAGTATATGCAGAAGAAAAATAATCTTTTCTCTGCGGAAAATGCAAACGAAGGGGCATTGCATCTGTTATTTTATCTGACTCTTTTTATAAGTAAACGTACTCCTGATTTCTTTGGCATAGATAATATTGAAACGGGGCTAAATCCCAGGTTGTGCCGTTATCTGATGAAGAATCTGGCAAGCCTTGTAGAGGAAAATGATAAACAGGTTCTGATTACGACACAAAACCCAGCAGTTCTGGATGGGATGAATTTGCATGATGATAATCAGCGTTTATTTGTTGTCACTAGAAAAGATAATGGTGCAACCAAAATAGAACGGATAAAACTGAAACCTATGCGTGATGGCAAAGATGTGCAGAATAAACTATCAGATTTGTGGATGAAGGGATTTCTTGGTGGAATTCCTGATAACTTTTAAGTGAAAATGAAAGTAGGAATAATTGCTGAGGGATTTGCTGACATAGCTATAATCAGGGCTATATTGAAGAAATTAAAAGGGATTGATGGTTCTGATATCCTGAATGTCAGACCGGAAGATCAAACCGACGAGACAGAACTTAATGAGAAAAACTTTAGCAACTGGACATTGGTGTTGAAGGAATGTGCTAATTCTGGAAGTTTAAGTGATTTTTTTGATATGTTTGAAGAAGATCGGTATCTTGTCGTTCAAATAGATACAGCAGAACGTGGTGAAAGCGGATATGATGTGCTCTGTCCACAAAGAAGTGGAGTGTCTGACTGGAAGGTGTATAGTGAAGAGTTGCGGAAAAATGTGGTGGCTAAGATAGAGGGTGCTGTCGAGGAAAAGTACCGAGAACGTGTACTATATGCTATTTGTATTGAAGAAACGGATGCATGGTTAATTCCAATATGGGATAAACATATAAAAGATAGTTCGCAAAAAGTACGGCCTAAAGAAACTTTAAGTGGGCTAATAGCGAGGTTAAAGGACAAAGAAAAGAATAAGTTAGTGGATACTCGAAAAAGTAACTTGAATTACATTGAGTTGGGACAAGTATTGAAAAAGAATTTGGCAGAATGTCGTAAGAAAAGTGCAAGCTTAGATGCATTTTGTAACTCAGTAGAGGAACAATTGAAAAATGAATAAAAGCATAATTACTGAATAAACAAGCATGTTGAGAGCTATTTGGAGGAATTTTGATGAAACATGCTTCTTTGTATATACCCCGAAACTTCAATGACTGAAAGTTTCGGGGTTTTCTTTTTAAAATAGAAAGATGGATTTTAGGATATTTGGAGTGGAATTTTTTTCTATCTTTTGATAAGAAAATAAATCCTAAAGTTATTTATATCCCTGCGGAACGTAATTTTGTTTCTGTAGTTCCTAATTTGCGCAATTATGCAGAAGATAATGATAATCTTTTGGATTTTATAAAAAATTGGTATGATGCTAAACGCAAATATCCGGTTGACCACAAGATGAAGGTCTTGAATATGGGAATAAAATATTATTCAGGAGATGGTGATACAGACGTGCTACAAATGGAAAATGGTAAGAAATTAACTTTGCGTACTGCGTCTAGTGGGTTACAGTCAATTGTCCCTTTGTTACTACTAATAGATTGGCTCTCAAAAGGGATATATGAAGAGGAAAAACCTTACTCTTATGCTGAAAGTGAGAAGATCACCCAATTGTTAGAAGGATTGCAGACTGGTAACAACCGAACTTCAGATGAATTGGAAGAATTGAAAAGACGTCTGGCAGGTTTTATAAAAGGAAAGGTGTATACTCATACGCAGTTCATAATTGAAGAGCCTGAACAAAACTTATTTCCAGAAGCGCAACGTGATCTTTTATTTTACTTACTTACCGCTATTAATCATGGAAGAAATCATCGTTTAGTTATTACTACTCATAGTCCTTATATTCTATATGCATTGAATAATTGTTTAATGGCTTATGCTGTGAAGAATAAAATGTCGAAAGAGGAGTATCAGGAGCTTGACTGTAAAGCAGTCGTATTGGATTCTAAAGAAGTTGCTGTATGGGAAATTGAAAATGGAATGATGCGAGCGGATATTCACAGTGTGAATGGTACGATTCAAGACAAAGATGGGCTGATTCGAGCCAACTATTTTAATAGAATTATGCAAAGAATTATGAGCGATTTTAATAATATGCTTAATTATTGTGAGGAAGATGAATAGTTTGTTTTCACACATAAGTAGTATAGCTCCTTGTAAAAGACCGACCTTTGCTTTCGTTAAATCAAAGTGATTATGATCTTCGCTTATTGATAGACGGTATTGAAACGACCTTCCCCGCTTTTTCGGAATATCGCGCAGAAGTCAACAATCCGCTCCCTATGATTTATCAGAGTGGATATCTCACAATAAAGGATTATGATAGTGAGGTGGAATTTTATACGTTGAAGTTCCCTAATGATGAAGTTCGTTATGGTTTCCTGATTTTTTTAGTACCATATTATACCAAAGTCTCAGATGATGAGACCGGTTTTCATATTGCTAAGTTCATGCGTGAACTTCGTACCGGAGAAGTGGATGAGTTTATGAAACGTCTGAAAGTTTTCTTTACCGGTATTCCTTACGATTTGAGTGACGATACCGAACGTCATTATCAGGCTATCTTTTATATAGTATTCACCTTGATTGGGCAATTTGTGGAGACGGAAGTCCGTAGTTCTCATGGTCGTGCTGATGCTGTGGTGAAGACGCAAGATGCTGTTTATGTATTTGAGTTCAAACTGAATGGCACAGCTGAAGAAGCCTTGAAGCAGATTGATGACAAAGGTTATCTGATTCCTTATCAGCTGGATAATAAACAGTTGGTGAAAATAGGGGTGAACTTCAGTAAGAAGACGCGGAATATTGATGAATATATAGTGGTCGGTGTTTGATTTATGATCTGATTCATTGTTACTTATAACTTTTACCTGAAAAATCGGGATTAGGCGCAAAGAAAAGCAAAGTTTAGCTTAAAAATAAGCAGGTCAGCATCTTAGTAGCAAAGTGGAAAGAAACAGCCTCCGGCAAAAAAAGCCCCCAAAAGTAGGGTTAAGCCATAGTTCAGGTACTAAGTCATTACCTAACCCATGACACCCTACTGTAACGGTAACAAGTTCTGTTTCACTATTTTGCGTAATTCTTCATAACTCGTGGTAACGGGAAAGTAATTACCTTTACAAACGAATATTAAGAGTTATGAAAACAAAGAGAAGCACCTTTAAAGTCCTGTTCTACGTGAAGAGAACAGCAGCGAGAGTAAGTGACGGAAAAGCCCCTGTAATGGCACGTATCACCATTGACGGCGATATTGCCACGTTCAGCGCAAAGCTGTTCGTCACCCCTTCTTTATGGAACGCCGAAGCCGGAAAAGTAAACGGCAAGTCCGCCGAAGCCGTAGAAATCAATCCGCAGTTGGAAGAGATCAAAGCCCGAATCAACAACCACTATTACCAGATATTACGGGCAGACGATTTTGTCACTTCCGAGAAAGTGCGCAACGCCTTTTTAGGTATCGGCGTGATGGAGAACTGCATCCTGAAAGACTTCCAGACCATGAACAAGGAATTTGGCGACATGGTGGAGAAGAAACTCCGTGCGAAGTCCACCTATAACAAATACCTGACCGTTTACAAGCACCTCGAAGCCTTCGTATGGGAGAAGAAGAAGCGTACCGATATGGCTTACAAAGAACTGACGAAAGACTTCATAGACGATTTCGACAGCTACCTCCGCAACGAAAAGGGATTGAGCGCAAACACCCTCTGGATTTACACCATGCCCGTACTCAGCCTTACCGACAAGGCTTGGCGCAGGGGAATTATCCGTACCGACCCGTTCAGCGAGTACAAGCTCGAAATGGAAGAGACAGACCGGGGCTACCTCACGGAAGAAGAACTGCAAACCGTAGCCAATACCGTTTTTGTGGACAAGCAGACAAACCTCGTCCGTGACATGTTCCTTTTCGGCTGCTTCACCGGATTGAGTTACATAGATATAAAGACACTCACCTTTGACAAAATCCAGCGAATGGACTTCGACGGCGAGGAATGGATCATCACCCGCCGCACCAAGACCAAAGTATCGAGCAACGTCCCGTTGATGGAAATTGCCAAAGAACTGATCGAACGCTACAAAGGGCTTGCAAAGGATGATTTCGTGTTTCCCATGCCAAGCAACGGCACTTGTAACGACCACCTGAAAAAGATTGCCACGGTTTGCGGGATAAACAAGGAAGTCACCTTCCATTGCGCAAGACATTACGAATTGTCTTTATCGCTGAAATTGAATATTTTGCAAAGATTCGTTTCTTGATGGGTAACGATTTAGAAACAAGCGAAGTTCTGTATTTCACCTCGTTTTGCATTAAATCAAAAGAACACTTTTTCTAAATGCAAAGATAATACTATTTTTTGAAAAAACACACTTTTGGGATAGCCAAATTCAGTGAATTACCGGCTATGGTTGCTGAAATTTATACTTCAATCCATATTCTTCCAGTTTGTTGTACAGCGTCGTGCGTCCTATTCCGAGCAGTTCGGCGGCAACCTTGCGGTTTCCGTTCGCCTGCTTCAACGCGCGTAAGACACGCTCCTTGTCTTCCGCATCGTTGCGCAGGGCGAAGCTGACAGGTGAGGCCGCCCTTGTCACGGTAAGTTCCAGATGCTCTTTCGTGACAAGACCCGTCTGCGCCTGCAACACCGCTCCCATGATTTTCTGACGAAGCTCGCGGACATTGCCCGGCCACGCATGGGTCAGCAATGTCTTGCGGGCTTCTCCGTCAAAGCCGATGACATCACACTCCAGTTCCCGGTTCGCAATTTCACGGAAGAACTCAGCCAGAGGCATGACGTCCTCCTGACAGTCGCGCAACGGCGGGACGGTTATCTCGAAGTCATGCAGGCGGTATAATAAATCCTGCCGGAAACGCTTTTCATGGACCGCCTTTTCCAGATCCTCGTTGGTGGCGGCGATGATGCGGACATTGAAACTCCGGTCAGACTTGTCGCCAACGGGACGGAACCGTCGTTCCTGTATGGCACGCAGAAGCATCTGCTGGGTTTCCGGTGCGAGGTTGCCCACCTCGTCCAAAAACAGCGTGCCGCCTTCCGCCTCATGGAAATAACCTTTCTTGGCACTGTCCGCACCCGTGAACGCCCCTTTGACGTGTCCGAAGAACGCCGACGGCGCAAGCTCTTTGGTAAGCGAACCGCAATCCACCGCCACGAAAGGCTTTCCTGCCCGCTTGCCCTTGTCGTGCAGCAGGTGGGCGATATGCTCCTTACCCGTGCCGTTCTCCCCGAATATCAGCACACTCATGTCGGTGGGGGCTACCAGCCTTATCCGCTTCATGATGGCTTGGAAAGCCGAGCCGTCACGAGAGAACAGGGGCATACGGCTTCGTCCTATATTCCGTTCTTTTAATATGGTACGGAGCAGAGGGACGAGTTTGTCCTCCACAAGCTGCTTGGGTATGTAGTCCAGCGAGCCAAGTTTCATGCTTTCAACAGCCGTATGCACTTCGGCATAGTCGGTCATGATGATGAACGGCCGCATCATTCCTTCCTTGCGCATCCAGCGCAAAAGGTCGATACCGTTGCCGTCGGGCAGGCGCAGGTCGGAAACCACGATGTCCCCGTCTGCGGCCTGTTGCAGATATTTCTTTGCGGTCGAGAGGTGGAAAGCCTGCACGGTGCGGAATCCCTCGCGTGCCAGCAGGTTGCAGACAAACTCGCAATACACGATGTTGTCCTCCACCACGATGATTTTTGTCTTATCCATTTTCGTATTTTCTCCTTTCTTCTTTTGCCAGCCGGATGATTTCCGAACCCTTATCCAGCACAGCTTTTACAGCATTGCCAATTGTTTTATCGTCAGGCGTGCCATCGCTATGAAGCAATTTGTATAGTTCCCTTAACGGTTGGTCGGCACGGAGTATCTCCCATGAGCTGCGCAGGTGATGTGTAAGTGCGTCCAGTTCCTGAAGGTCTTTCTTTAGACCCGCTTCCCTGATTGCCTGCATTTCCTTTTCGGTTTCCGCTATCAGTTTCTCCAGCATGACGGATTCATTGCCGTAGGACAGCAGGGAGGTGAAATCCGGCTTTTCATTCCGGTTGCCTTTCATGGCGCATTTGTCTGAAACCTCCATCAGTTCCGATATGGAGAACGGTTTGAGCAGACAACCGGAAAAACCACGTTCCATAAGTTCCTCCTTGCTGCAACTGCCCGAAGCGGTTGTCACGACTACCGGGATAGTCTTTGAATTGCCAACGTTGGAGGTGCGCAGCAGCTCCAACAGCTCGAAGCCGTTGATTTCCGGCATATTCAAATCCGTCAAAAGCAGGCTGTATTCTTTCCGGCGTATCATTTCCATCAGTTCCGCTGCATTAGTGCAGGTGTCGCAGTGTATTCCTTCCTGAGCATACATTTCTTTCAGCATCAGTAGTAGCACCTCGTCATTGTCGATGGCAATGACATCATGGAATGTACGGTCATGATGAATCCGTGTCTGATTTATCCTTTCTGGCAGTTCCCCGGCTGTCTGCATGGGTATTCCTACCGTGAAACAACTACCTTTGCCTTTCTCGCTCTCCAGCTGTATCGTACCGCCAAGCATTGACACGATACGCTGAACGATGGAAAGTCCCAGTCCGAAGCCGTCTTTTGCGGCGGCGTTTGCCAGACGCTCAAACGCACCGAACACGCGTTGTTGTTCCTCTTCGGTCATTCCTGTGCCCGTATCTTCGATGATAAGTTTCAAGATTCCGTTATCGTAGTCCGTTGTCAGAGAAACGCCACCGCTATCAGTGAATTTGATGGCGTTTGACAGCAGGTTGTTGCCGATTTGCAGGATACGTTCCTTATCGGTCACTACAATTTCGTCCGTGCGGTTCGTCACAGTAAGAGCCAGTCCCTTGTTCATGGCAATTGGCATAAACTCCGTTTCAAAAATGTGCGTGATTGCTGAGATCCGGCAAGCGGAAATAACGAGCTGTTCCTTGCCGTTGTCCAGACGGAAGAAACTCAGCAGGGTGTTGAGCATTTCGCACATACGTTCGGAAGATTGCCGGATATTACGGACATATTGCTCTTTTTTATCCGCATCATTCCCTTTTTCCATCAACGCGGTATAACCGATTATTGCGGTTAAAGGTGTGCGCAGCTCATGGGTGATGGTATGCACTGCTTTCTTGCGGGAGGCTATCAGTACCTCGTTCTGTTCAACCGATTTTTGGAGTTCTCCGATTAAATCCGATGTTTTCCGTCGGTATCGCTTGATGCAGTTCGCATTTCGATGGATGATGATATAAGAAACGACCAAAATGAGAAAGAGAAAACCCGTCAGGCTACCGATTTGAAGGAATGAGCGTTCACGCATGGCCGCTATTTCCAATTCCCTTTTTTGCAGGTCTGCTTGAACTTTTCCATCTATTTGAATAATCAATCCTTGCAGCTGCCTATTCAGTTCTGCATTTCGTGCAGCAAGACTGTCGGCATGTTCCGACAAACGGCGGCTTTGCGTCTGTTGTTCCGCTATGATATTCCGGTTAAAGGAACGGAGCATCGTGGTGGTCACGGTTGGTTTCGCTTCCTCTTTTTTGCCGAAGATACCCCAGAATCCTTTTCGTTTCGGTTTCTTGGGCTGCTCCTGTACGCTTTTCTGCACGATTACAGGTAGTTGACGGACAATTTTCTCATTGAGGGCTTGTTGTTCATCAAGTAGCTTAACGATACCACGTATCGGCTGTTCCTTGTCTTTGAGAAGATGGCGCACGCTGTCGATACGCTCTGCCGGATAGATAGCCTTTAAACGGCAGAGCATACTATCCATTGCCATACGTTTGGTATGGTAATGTTCCAACTCTTCATCATCCCATTCCAATATCGTTTCACCCAATAGAGAAAACTCTATCAGTTTAATATGTACATCATTTATCTCTTTCTTTAATTCATCAATTTGTTTGTTTTCAGCTTCTAATATTTCTACTTCATGCCATTCAATATACCATGTATATGCTATTCCCACTACTAATAGAATAATTATAGTGTGACTTGATATTATTACTTTATGTACAAAATCCATCTACGTTTATATCTAATTTAACTTCTGTCGCCTCCCAGCGCATGATAAAGTTTAATAATACTCTGTATGCGTTCAAAATAGGCTTGTGACTGCAATGTTTCTGCTTCAAGCAGTGATTGCTGGGTAGTAAGCACTTCTAAATAGGTTGCGCCAGAATGGCACATCAGCAGTTCTGTCTTCCGTACAGCGTCGTTCAAAACAGAAACGCGCCTTTCACCAATTTCAATTTGAGATTTTGCCGTCTGCCATACGGCCAAAGCATCGTTCACTTCTTTTCCCGCATTCAGCAATGCTTGCCGGAACAACAGTTTGGCTTCTTCCTGACGGCTTTTGGCTATATTCAAGTTGGCTATATTCACGCTCCGGTTGAATAACGGCTGTGTAAGGGAACCGATGACGTTGAGCAACCATTGTCCGGGATTAGTGATTACTCCGCCTCCATTGTTAGTCCAACCAAGTGTCCCCGAAAGAGTGATATTAGGATAGAAAGCGGCACGGGCTACATTGGTGGCGTAAAACGCTTGTGCCAGTTCCATTTCAGCCTGACGTACATCAGGACGGTTAGAAAGCAACTGCAAAGGAATTCCGATAGAGATTGTATCAGGAAAAGACGCCTCAGTCAAATTATTCCGTTCAATCGAGTGTGACGGCATGGCAAGTATCGCAGACAAGGCGTTCTCTGTTTCAGAGATACTCTTGCGTATGGCCAGTTGCGATGATTCGAGTTGCATCACGTTTGCCTTTGCCTGTAATACGCCGGCTTCATTTGCCTTGCCCACCTTTTTCAATGCTTCAAGCGTGCGTACCGTAGCCCGCCAGTTTTCCAAAGTCCGATTGTTTATCGCCATCTGTGTATCAAGCATGGAAAGTGTATAGTAACTGTCAGCTATAGTAGCGACAAGTTGTGTCTGTACGGCTTGCTGATAGTCACGGCTCCCTTGCAGTGCGGCGACCGCACCACGCTTTGCAGCCGTGAGCCTGCCGAATATATCAAGTTCCCAACTTGTAGACGCACCAACATTATATGTCTTTGCCGTCGTCCCGTCATACCGGCTGCCACCACCTTCGGCATTAATCCCAAGTGAAGGGAGATATGAAAGCTTAGCCGTAATCAAAGCTGCCTCGGCTGCTTCAACCCTCAAACGTGCCACATTGAGATCAGTGTTCTGCTTAATTCCTGTTTCAATCAGAGACTGAAGTTTCCGGTCAGTAAACATTTCCCGCCATGACATAGATGCAATTGTTACTGTATCAATACCTGCCGGTAAGGTCCGATATAGATTCTCTGTCGGGATTTCAGCCCGATGATACCGGCTATATGTGCTACAGCCGGTAAACATCAAAGCGGATATTATATATATTGCTATCTTCTTCATTTAATTACGTTTAACACGTTCTTGAATATATTGGAATACGATGAATAATGAAGGTACAAGGAACAACAGGGCCAACGTACCTATAATCATACCTCCGATTACGCCTGTGGCAAGCGAGCGGCTGCCGTTGGCACCCACGCCATGAGCCATCATCAGCGGAACAAGGCCGAACACCATGGACAGTACGGTCATCAAGATAGGACGCAGGCGAACCTTCGCCGCACTGTATGCCGCCTGTGCCAGGGTCATACCTTCCGACCGCCGTTTGCCGGCATATTCGGTCAGCAGAATGGCAGTCTTGGCAAGCAGTCCGATAATCATAATCAGTCCGGTCTGCATATAGATGTTGTTCTCCAGCCCGAACAGCCATGAGAACAGGAAGCTGCCCATCAGCCCGCAGGGAACTGACAATAAAACCGCGAAGGGAATAAACACGCTTTCATAGAGGGCACACAGAATCAGATATACCAAAACCATACAGAATATGAATATAAGCGTGGCATTATTGGCAGTCTTGCTCTCCTCACGTGAGATACCCCCAAACTCATAGGTGTAATTTGCCGGAAGCACTTCGTGCGCCGTCTTCCTGATTGCATCAAGTACCTGCCCCGAACTATAACCTTGAGTCGGAGAACCATTTATCGAAATGGCATTGAACATGTTAAAACGGGTGAGATCCGACGGACCGTTGGTTTTGGTCAGGCGTACAAACTGGCTTAATGGTGCCATACCACCACCGGATGTACGTACATACATGTGATTAAGGGATTCCGCATTTACACGATATTCCGAAGGAGCCTGCATCGTTACATTGTAGAGTTTGGAGAATCGGTTGAAATCCGAAACATATTGTCCCGTGCAATATCCCGAAAGCGTAGAGAGCACATCGGACGGGGAAACACCCGACTGTTCGCATTTCGCCGCGTCAATATCCACCCAGTATTGCGGGTAGTCCGTAGCAAATGAGGAATAGACTTCTCCGATTTCAGGACGCTGCGACAATGCCTCGACAAACTTGTCTGCCTCTTTCTTGAAGGCGGCGATGTTACCGCCGGCCTTGTCCTGCAAGTAAAGTTCAAAGCCGTTCCCCATACCGTATCCGGCAATCATCGGGGGAGACATGGCGAATACGGTGGCATCGGGGATGTCTGAGGTGGCGGCATAAATTTTTCCTATGACATCATTGACCGACTGCCCTTTCCCCTCACGCTGTTTCCAGTCTTTAAGCGTCACGAAATACATAGCTTGTGACGGACCGGAGCCGCTGAAAGAAAAACCGGCTATCGCGCCACTGTATTCAATCTCGCTTACGCTGTCGAGACAGTCGCCGATACGCTTCATGACCTTGCCCGTCTGTGCCATCGAGGTGCCGGGTTTTGTATTCATGCTCACCGACACCGTGCCGGTATCCTCTTCGGGGATGAGCCCCGTCTTCGTGACATTGACAAATAGTACCAGCAACCCGAACGAGACCGCAATGGTGCCCCACAACAGCCACCGGCGATGGATGATGTATAGTACCCCACGCACATAGCGACGGCTCAGGCGGTTGAAGACCGCATTGAAAGCCTTGCGGAAGCGCGCCGCAAAATTGTTCTTCGTGTTTCCGTGCTCATCGGTATAAGGTTTCAGGAACAAAGCGCACAACGCAGGAGAGAGGGTGAACGCATTGATAGCCGAGATGCCCACGGCAACCGCCATCGTAATGCCGAACTGGGCATAAAAGGCTCCGGAAGTGCCGCCCACCATGGCTACCGGAAAAAACACTGCCATGAATATAATGGTAGAGGTAAGTATGGCCGAAGATACCCCTTTCATGGCATCATCGGAGGCGAGAACTGCAGACTGATAGCCCTCGTCAAATTTCGCCTGTACCGCTTCCACCACCACGATGGCGTCATCGACCACAGTCCCTATGGCAAGCACAAGGGCGAACAGGGTAAGCAAGTTGATGGAAAATCCAATCATGGACATTACGGCGAATGTGCCGATGATGGATACAAAGATGGAAATCGTGGGAATAAGCGTGGACTTGATGTCCTGCAAGAACACATACACCACCACAATAACCAGAAGTATCGCCTCGATAAGCGTCCGTATGACAGAATGGATGGAGGCATACAGGAACTTGTTGGTATCGGTAAGTACCACGAATTCTGTTCCCTCCGGCAGGTCACGCTTCAAGTCATCGAGTACCTCATGAATTTCTTTGATGGTACTTGAAGCATTGGAACCGGCTTTCTGGTTAATAAGCATAATGGCAGCCGGACGACCGTTCACCTCGGTAGAATAATTATAGCTTTCATCACCGAGTTCCACGTCGGCCACGTCCTTCAGCCTCAGTACATCGCCTCCGGACTGGGACTTGATTACCAGTTCACCGAATTCTTCCGCCGTGGAAAGACGTCCGCGATACTTCATCGTGTATTCATTGGCCGTGGGATGGTTTGCTCCGAACGAACCGGTGGCAGCCTCGATATTCTGTTTCGCCAGAACTGAGGAAATATCATCGGGAATCAGTCCGTATTGAGCCATCTTGTCGGGACGCAGCCAGAGGCGCATACTGTAATTGGAACCGAACAGTTGCGCCTTGCCGACCCCGCTTATTCGTTTCAAGCGTGGTTCGACATTGATTTTCATGTAGTTGTTGAGAAACGTCTGGTCGAAACGGTCGTCGGGTGAGTAAAGCGCGAAAGTCATAAGTTCGGCATTCTGCTGTTTCTCTGTCGTGACACCGCTTTTGGTGGCCTCCGCCGGAAGCTGGCTCAACGCACCGTTTACGCGGTTCTGAACGTTTACCGCCGCCATGTCCGCATTTGCGCCCTGTTTGAAATAGATGTTGATGGATGCGTCTCCCGTGTTTGATGCGGTCGAGGTCATATAAATCATGTCCTCCACGCCGTTGATTGCTTCCTCAAGCGGGACGATTACCGCTTTCTGCACAGTTTCGGCATTTGCACCGGGATAGGTGCAGAATACGTTGACGGTCGGTGGTGCGATGTCGGGATATTGCTCCACGGGAAGGGCCTTCATTGCGATAATGCCCATCAGGACAATCACCACGGAGATAACGCCCGAAAACACCGGGCGGTCTATGAAAAAGCGCAAGTTCATGGGGTTACGGTTTTAGGTGTGACAATCATTCCTTCCCTTACAAGTCCTACTCCTTCGCACACAATGGTATCACCGACAGAGAGCCCCTGCTTTACAACGAAGTGGTTGCCGTCGTTCAGACGGTCCGCTGTCAGGTAAGCGGCTTCACTCTTCCCGTTTTTAAGGCGGTAGGCGATAATTTTGTCCTGCAACTCGACAGTGGCGGTCATGGGAACCAGAATGGCATCCGTATTCAGTCCTTGCAGGATGACGTTGCCGATGGTCCCGCTCAGCAGCTCGCGGTCGGGATTGGGGAACAGGGCTTTGATTTGTACCGCTCCGGTAGTAGGATTCACCACACCGCTGACGGTCTCTATGTGCCCCTTCTGTCCGTAGAAAGTGCCGTCATTCAGTTGCAGGCTGATTTCAGGCATTTTGGAAATCATCTTGTCAATTGATCCGTATCGCGCCCTGAGCTGACGCAGCTTGTTTTCGGAAACGGAGAAATAGGCGTACATCTCCGAATTGTCAGATACCACCGTGAACGGCTGTGCCATGTTGGGATTGACAAGTGCGCCGATGCGGAAGGGCAGTGTGCCTATCACGCCATCACTCGGACTTTTTATCTCGGTATATGAAAGGTTGTTGCGGGCATCCGTCTCCTGTGCCTTTGCCTGTTCGAGTTCGGCAAGTGCCACAGCCAGTTGATTCCGGGCAAGAGATAGTTCATAATCGGATATGACCTTCTCGTCAAACAAGGCTTGCTTGCCTTGCAGTTCGATTCGTGCCGTTTCAGTCTTGGCTTGTGCAGCGCTGACGTTGGCCTGCGCCGTGCGTAGTGCCGCCAGATAAGGCACTTGGTCAATCACGGCCAATACTTGTTCGGATTTCACCCATTCACCTTCTTTTACACACAGGCGGCTGATACGTCCCGAAATCTGGGGCATGATGTCCACATCCTGCCGTCCGCGGATGGAGGCAGAATACGTTTCCTGAAATTCAATAGGCCGGGAAGAAACCACCATAACGGGCAGTGTCTGTCCCGTTTCCTGTCCTTTCTGTTCCGGTTTGCAGGCTGCCAGTGAAGCAGCCATAAGGGTCGTTGCCGTGACACCGGCAATCCATGTTCGTCGATTCATCATCTGTTCTTATTGTTTTTCCATTCTTTATTCAATATCGCATAGATGCAAGTATCCTCATACCGTGGTGTACCGTCAGGATGACATACAAACGATATGAACTCTTTCATACATCCTTCACACCTCATTCCGAGACGTTCACACAATCTTTTCGACCGCAGATTATCGTCTTCGACAAATCCGTAAACACGTCGTGCGCCGGCATCACGGAAAAGGTAGTCCAAAAATCCTGTTGCCGCTTCATACGCCAATCCCTTGCCTTCGAAATGTTTGTTGAAATGCCAACCAATGCTATAAGTGTCAGTATATTCGCACAGAGCGAAAACATCACCGATAATAAAATCGTCCTCTCGCAGACATACGGCATAGCGCAGCATATCCTCGGAAGAATGGAAAATATAAGCCAATGCCGATTCTTCAGAATACAGACGGTCACCAACAAAGCAATTGACGCGTGGATGAGAAAGGTATTCCAACAAACCTGCGGCATCCTTCTTCTGAAAGTCCCTGATGATAAGATGTTCTGTTTTAATGATCATATATCGCAAATTTTAGATGCAAAAATACTTCGTACCCAATATGCTGACAATCGGAATACAATCGAAACGGAGAAAACCGCTTCCAGAACGACGAAAATAGCTTCCGAAATATCGGCTATCGCAAATCCTTCAATTTGTCGAATCGTATTATCCGGTCAGAGATTACCTGAGACTGCCGCATTCTCAGAAGTTCCTCGCGGGATAAAAACATGGTATCTCCCTCTATACTTCTTTTCGGGCTGATGGCAACACCCGGCTTTCCAGAATCGAGAATACTTTGACCGATACCGCTCCACCGATAACTTTCCAGACCGAGCAAGTTCAAAAGCGTGGTATAGATGTCCACCTGTCCCATTACTTTTGTATGATACATTGCTATAGGAGAGTTTAATACAATAAAAGGGGTGAACTCGTTCTCCGAAACGATTCCTTTCCCTGCTTTTGTACGGCACAAATCTTTGCGATTGTCCGCCAGTCCTTCGTGGTCGCCGGTTATCACCACCATTGTCCGTCCGTATTCGGGACGTGTTCTCAGATATTCCACGAATTTCCCGATCGCCTCGTCCGTATAATGCGCCACGGTCATATAGTCAGCCATGACTTCGGGAATCCGATTGGAGAAATGGACGGTTTTTAGAGATTCTGGCATCTTGAACGGCGAATGACCGGAATATGTGACCATCTGAATAAATACATTTTCATCGGAACGCCAAATCTCCCCGTTTTCCATTTTTTCCCTGCATTGGCTGAAAAAAGCGTTGTCGCCCAACCTTTTCCGGTTTCCGAATGCTTCCGTCATCCGGAAATCAGGATAAGAGACAATGGTATCTATTCCGAAACTCCGGGCCACCGCCCCCTGATTCCATGTTTTTGTCTTATCCACTGTTAAAAGATAATTGCGAGTTCCCTTAAGTTCTTTCATTGCCTTGGGCAAAGTGTGGTATGTATTGAGAGGAAACCGGCAACTGTATGCGCCGGTCTGCAATGGCAACAGACCGGCGAGCACAAGCAACTGGGCATCAATGGAACGCCCTCCGTTGACTTGTGTAAGCACATGGGGGGCATACAGCGTGGACCGTTCTTTGAGAAGTTTATTGAGATAGGGTGTGATTTCCTGATTCTCAACGGTGAGATTCAGTACCCAGCTCTCCAGTGATTCGGCCAGAATAAAGATGCAGTTGTCCCTGGATGCAATGTCCGGCACAGGAACAAGCGCAGGTCTCTCCGAAAGCCAATTGTGAATTTCATGTTCCTGTTCTTCCGTTAGTTCAGGTAGTTCGTCGGCATAGTCAAAATAGAGTGTGCCGAACAGTGTATAAAGCGGCGGACCACTTGCGTGTCGATGGGCAGACGATTTCATGTTCCTATAGACTGTAAGGAAACCGCCTCGGATAGAAAGATTGACAGCCAACAGTGCACATAAAAATATGAGCAGTGTAAAATAAGCGTGTTTGCCAAACGGAAATATGATTTTCGACCGATGGTTTCTCCAAAGCATAAAAAACACGACAGCGGCAGTTGAAGCAGGAAATAGTCCGTCGCACCATCGGAATGAAGCTGCCACACTCGGTAGAAAATCGGTCAGATTTCCTGCCAATAGGTAACTTGATAAGGGAATGGCGGAAAAATAGCTCCGATAATATAACAAGTTGGCTACCATCCATATATCCAGTACCACCATGACAAGTATGCTTGCCGCTATACGTCTTGTCAATATGTAGGGAACGGACAAGACAAGCGTGGCTGCAAGAGCCGTGGCATACGACTCCCAACATGAGAAAGGTGTAAAGGTGGTGTAATAACACCATATTGCATTAAACAGGAGGAATTTGAAAAATACTCCCGCTATTGGAATGGCAGGCTGTATTCTGCTGCCTGCAACATTCCCTTCTTGTTTGTTAACAGTCATTGGCTAATTCAGTTTAGTGGAATTCTTCCTAATTATTTTTACTTCACTGGGAGCGATAATATCTTGTTTCATAAGATAAAATATATCACTACCGATTACTTCAATCTTGGCTGCTCTCAGAACAATCCGAAATGGTCGCGTTCACACTGAATACGTTTCATCATTTTCCTCTTCGCTTCATCTGCTGTTTCACGATGCGGCTGTCCCCCATTTCAAATGAATCCGATACGGTTTCTTCCGCATATTTCCTGCTTTTTCCACCAAACGTGTAAGTGATGCCTATGGTGATGTCCTGCATGGGTTCAATAAGGCGTGATATGTTCGTGAAATCCCTGGTGCTGGATACCGACTCCCAATACATTTTGCCACCATGACCTAAACCGCTCATGCCACTGATAGCCACATCCAGTTTGTCATTGAGGAAGGAGCGCGCGAGTGTTGCACTTATCATCATCATACCCGAATCGTAACCTTGGAGAGAGTACCGACGCGACATCCATTCCATATTACTACTCCACTTCAACTGCCAAGGCAGATTCTGTTGCCACCCCAGATTCAGGTTACCATGCCAACCATAGTTGCAGGCATCAATCTCCCGGCTTCGCATGTCATTGTAGCCCACTTCTCCATTAAACATCAAGCGGATTGAATTTCTCAGTGTTTCACAAATGCTCCATGCCAATCCGAACAACTCCTGATAGGTATAAGTCTGGTTGTCAAGAACCAGTGCCGGACGCATGGCATAATGATTCGAGGCTCGGACAATAGCAGCCAGCATATCTGCATCATTTATCTTCTTCATAATTTGTATTGTTTCTATTTATATTTTCTTGTTCTGTTTGCGGTTCATGCAACACTGCTTTTTCTTTTGTGGATACTGGTTTGGTACCAAGCATCCACAAAAAATGAGGAAAAGGCAATACCAATTTCACTGTGTTTCCGTTTTTTGTTGTTTCCATTTTTCTCTTCAGTATAATGTAACTATTCTCTTTTGAAAATCTGCCTTTGGGAGAATGCGTTGATGACACCAGAAGTTCCAACAGTTTTTCAGATGACTCTTGTTCTTCTTTTATAAGTCTCAAAGGAAATTGGTTCTCCATCATTGCTTTATTTCTCTATTGGATTGAAATATCTCATTAACTCAGCAGACTGTCCAAAATTACTTACTGGAACAAAAAAGAACCTGTCTGAAACGGCGAAAACAATTTCCGAAACGGAGTTTTTAAACATTGAAAATAAATTAATATAAACGCTTATCTTATAAACAAAAGCAATATCGTTACCTTGTGAAGAATGTACTTCTAATACTCACTTTGATTAAAGAAACCGTACAAAATGGTCAAAAACAGGTTCTTCCAGAATATAGCCTTTAATCATATACCATAAATAAGGAACCGTCTTAAACTGTGCGATGCTATTTGAAAGTATAGCCAAAACTCAGATAAGGATACAATAACGGGGTTTTATGTAATCCGTATTTATCTCTAAAATTGAATGAAGGACTGACACCGGCACGGAACATAAAACCATTTTCCCGTTGATACCAGTATCCAATATTAAAAAAGACATAGTATCTGAAAGTATTCCGCGATTCAACTATCTGAGTAACTGGTTCGATAATGCTGACATTTCCCTCGCTGTTTACCCAATAGGTTTCCTTTATGGAATACAGCCCCATATTGATGCCTGTTCCGGCTTCAAACTTGCTGCGCCGTTTACCCAAAATGCAATTAAACTCCAATGGCACGGAAAAACCATGCCCTTCATAGGAATTGTAGTTCGTCCCATAAAAGTAGGATATTCCGGCACGATAGCCGAAAACTGAACCGGGCTTTATTCTTAAACGCCAATCATATTTGAGGCGCCCAATAGTTCCAAATAAATGCTCTTGTACGTTTTATCCTTGTGCGAACTTTCTATCTCTTGCCCAAAAGCAGAAAAAGCGAGAAAGCATATTAATACGCTCATTACAATATTTTTCATTGAAAATTTATCCGTATCACTGGATCTTATCCACAGCAGCATGAACGGCAACTTGTCATGCAAACAGCTAATAATATGACTATTGCCAATACGACAAGGATAGATAATTTACTTTTTCGATATCCCATTACTCAATTTATTTTTGTTGACATACAATAATCCATAACAATCCTTTTGGAAGAGAAAAAAGATATGCGTTTCTTCTACTCCCAAAAGGATTCTCTGATACTTTATTTTACTGTAATTGAAATAGTTCCAGTTTTCTTGTTCTTGTCAGTAACAGTCACTGATGTGCTACCAGCCTTGACACCTTTGATAATAATCTTTCCATCCTTGACTGTGGCTGTGGCAATTTTCGTGTCCTTGGCGGTTGCTGTATAAGGAGCGGAACCATCTTTTACAGTGACAGCCTCTTCCTTCCCAACAGTTACGGATACAGACTTTTTATCAAAATCAAGTCCGGATGCCGCAGCCTTGACCACCACAGGAATCTTTCCTGTAAGCTTCTTTGAGTCGGAGATGAGCATGGTTGCTGTACCGTCTTTAAGACCGGTGATTGTAATGGTGTTCTTGTCTGCTTTAGCCGTCGCAATCTTGGTATTGCTTGAGGTTACAGTAAATGGAGCAGTACCGCCACTTACAGTAACCGTTGCAGTTTTGCCGGGAGCCACCTCTACTTTAGAGGGGGTACACTTAAGATCTGGAACTTTGGGGTCATCATTCTTATCGCAAGAACCCATGGCTACTGCTAGAACACAGGCGAAAAACGCCATAGTGAATTTAAGAAACTTTACTTTTTTCATTGTTGTTCTTTTTTTTTAATTAAAAACTTTATTGTTTTGTTGAACGCTCTTTTATGCAATTGCAGAACAAAAGTAGCACTTCAGTGTAAACTCTTTAATTACATTTTATCTGAAACGGCGAAAACGGCTTCTGAAACGACATTTTTATTATTTGAAAAGAAATCACTTTCTTACAGGTTTTGCAAACTTGTTTTAGACTAATCCGATATTCACAGATACTCATATGAATTTTATCTTATAGGCTGTTTAATAGTTACCGTCACCTGTTCTGCCTTATTGGACGGATTATAAAGCAGACTTCCGCATGAACTCATGCACATCATGCAGCCGTACAGCAGAATCCATATTGCAACAATCATTATTTTGCTTTTTTTCTGTTTCATATTATCAATGATTAAAGAATAGTCCTTTCACGATTTGCTGGAACATTCCACCAAAATCCGCATTTATTTCACGCCCGTTATGCTTATACAACGGACGTATTATCGGTACAGTCGATTGCTGGTGAAACCCATTGCCGCCATAACTTCTCATGCCCACATCCATTGCCCATCGTTCTGCCAAATCAAAAGAAAGGTAACCGCCATAATGGTAGCCGTCCAGTCTCCTCATCGATTGCACACCCAGCAAATAGGTGCGATGATATGTACCAAAGAGATGGAGCGATGTTTGGGGAAGGAATTGATAGGAAACATCGGTGCCGATTCCGAATGTGTTGCTGCCCGAACGGGGAATGCTCAGTTTGTGCGCATAGAGGCACAGCCCCAATTTCCATTTCTCGTTTGGAGAATACACCGTTTTTACTTCAACATAGTTTGACACACCGACTCCTATGATGTTTTCCTGTCTGCCACGTCCCCAAATATCTATCTTGTCAAACCGATGAATAATCCCACCGACATTGTATTCGCCTTTATGCAAAGACGAACGGTCAACGGGAAAGTTCTGTGTATAATCAGGACGAAAGTTCAAAAGCGTTTCAGGCATTTTGGGAATGAAATCAAAATGTGGAGACAGAAACGACTTCCCATATTCATAAATCGACAGTTTAGTAGTGTCTATGTTCGTCACGGTCAGTTTTGCACGGCCGAAGAACAGCATAGAATTTTCCTGCCCGTATAATCGGGAGCAAACGGACAACAGTATCATGATGACAAAAACCACACTATATGCTGTCAGATTAATGCCGCAGATTTTCAATTTTTGTTTCCACATAATGATTATAGTCTAAGTTTGTATTCTTTCTCAGAACATATAAGCGCAGGATGCCACAAATGTCCTGTTCTTGCTGTCCACACCCATCTTGTTTATATTCTTCATGCCCCAATCATACCCGATGGAAAGCTGGACGCGGCGGGCAATCTCCGTTCCGGCACGGAATCCCAATCCCCAATCGAAGCGGTTGAGCATTTTGTCGCTGAATACGTTGCCTGCCGTCTCCTTTGTCGTGGCTGTTCCCTTGTCGGGAGTAATGGTTTCCTTTGCTTTGCCAAACAGACCGATGTTAAAATAGGGTCCGGCATTGACGAACAAGCTGACGTTCTGTCCGACGCAAAACTTGTAGCCGATGTGGACGGGAATATTCAGATAGTAAGGAGTACACTTATTGTCCGAAGTATAGCCCAACGACGGCTTATCCGGTTTTTCTCCGGTAGCGGGGTTATAGTTGCTGTTGTAGTAGTACCCCGGACTCTTCCATCCATGCGAAGAGAGCATCAGCCCGAAATCCATATACAGGCCTTTTGCCACCTGCGGAAGTCCAAACTCCCCCTTGACACCGACATGGAAACCGGATTGCGATTTGTAACCACTCGGAGAACTGAGGTTGTAACCTCCCGTCACTCCCATTCTGAAATCTTGCGCTTTCGTCGCCATGCAGAATGGCAGGGCGATAAGCAATGTCAATAGAATCTTTTTCATACTGAAATTAATTGTTAAATGAATAAATCTGTTTTACTATTTGGGGTTGCTCTGAGAAACTCCCCGTTTTTCTTTTTCTTCTTTAGGCTTGAACGTGTATTCCTGATAAATTCGTTCCTGACCGGAAACGCTTACTGGGTCTTCATACGTCAGGTATATGCACAATTTATTGGCATCAATCTTGTCTATCAGCCAATAACGAGGATAGTCCATGTAGATGACGTTGAATTGCGGAGTGGTGAAAGCCCAAGAGAAGTAGGTCGTGGTATCTCTTATCCCTCCATCCGTATAAGTCGTGATTGTTCTCCACGACCCTTTCCCATTGTCGCCAAAGCGCCATATCTCGTGTACGTCATAGCCGTAGTACGTCGAGCGGTAATCCCTTTCCCACTTCTTGTTGGTCAACTGTTCTATTCTCTTTTTCTGACCGGCATCATAATAGCCCGACTTCTTGATACATCCAGATAATACCACAGTTGTCGATAGTATTAGGATAAGATAGACGATTGCTCTCATATTGTTTCCAGCCCTTTATAGGTTTCTACTATTCGTTAATCGATAAAATCAATCCTAATCAAGCAAGCACCTGTTGCCGTAGGATTATAAAGGTATCCCTTAAATTTCCAATAAGTATTAGGATTGCTGCCCGATGCTTTCCATGTAAAATTCCATGTCTCCATAGAACCACTTCCAGACATTACTATCGCTCGGTCATTGTCACCGTTACCGGAAGGATAGCCTCCGCTTTCCGGGGTCTTCTTGGCATCTGTTTTACAGCCAATCTCAAAATAATAGTACTTATACCCAAACATATTGATATCAATCTTGGATTTGATTTGAGTGCCGGCATAGAAATTGGCTTCATTCACTGTGTCTGCCTGTAATTGCAGAGAGGCTCGAGTGTCTCTGGTTACGACAGTACCCACTTCTTCCGGCGAAGTTTTCTCTATCGTGACTGCCGCATCATGGTTTATCGTCCGAATCCACGTCTCGCCACCATAAGTACTGTAAACAATCTGGCTGACATCCTCACGCTTGGCTGCTACAGCCAGCTTGGAGTTTAATGCTTTCAGTTCGTCTTCAAACCTGGTTCGGTTGGCTGGAGATACCTTTTGAAGCTCCTGATAATCGGAGTCATAGATATAGGCCAATGGGGAGTTCTTTTTGTTCACGTTGATGTAATACTCTCCCAACGATTTATTCACATCAACAAACTTTGAAAGTACCTCGGCGTCAGTCTGGTAGTCACGCATCGCAGGCATTTCGTCACTCACAACAGTAGCATCCGAACATGATGCTACGCATAGTCCTGTTGACAATAGAACGGCTAATGATAAAAATAAATTCTTCATACTAAAATTACTATTCTCAAGTTACTTCTCATTCCTTATGGTCTCATTATGAACCAATATGTACATACAATACAGTTGTCCGAATATCCGCTTAGATAAACGCAACTCTTCTTCGTCCTCAACATTTAATCTGTGGAAACCTTGGCTATCTTTTATTAAATGTTTCATAAAGCGTTGTTTCGCAATTTCCCATTTAAGGAACAGACCATCATCCAAAGAAGGAGGTAAACCCAGTTTCTCTTCAATATCAAAAAAATCAATATCAATATAAATGTTATTATTCTTTCTGATACGTTCTTGGAAACTGTGATTAGTCATGGCTATAGCTTTCCTCTCATCCTCTGCTATATGCAGATAATGAAGTGCATACAGGCACAATAGCCGATAGTATTTCCGATAAATACTATCAGCTATCTATTTTTTCAAATTTGGTTGATTCAGACTTTATCATATCATAGTGGCATTTACCTTACAAGGATGCAAAATTATCCGTGTAGTATCAGTCATAATAGTAAAATTCGACTGAAACGGATAAATTGATATCTGAACCGCCCAAATGGGCGGTTTATTACACAAAAAACTAATTTCCGAATTGGCATTTCGGCAAACGTAAAGTGTAACACTGTTCGTTTCAACATTCATTTTAATCATTTCGAAAGTGATTTTGTCCGTTTCAGCCGATTTTATCTTATCAAATAAAGAAGCAAATCCCTATCTTTGTGGAATATGAAGTAACTTTGCATCTGATATGACAAAAGAAAATATAAAAATAATGAACTGGCGGAACGGGCTTTTATTATCAGCCGTTTCCTATGTGCTCTACCTCATTATATGGTTAATTCTCGATGATGAAACAACTGACCAATCTCCGGGAATGGCGGCTGTCGATTATATCGTCGATTTTTTATTGTGCATACTCTTTACCTATATATCTTTGGGGTTCTCTTATCTTGTTTTTAGGATTTTGCCTTTCAGGACATCTTATGTGTGGGTGATTGTCTATGCCTCATGTCTTTTGACTCTGAATAATATTGTCGCATTCGGCATGATATCTTTATTCAATTTCTTATGGGATGAAACCGGGAACGGACTTCTTGACGAATTACTCAACATGAAAGGTGTATATACTTTTGCAATGATATCCACCTTTATATCAAGCGTTTATGCCAACGCATTCTACCTTCAATCTTACATCAAGGCACGTGACGAGAAGCAAACACTTGAAATGGCACTGATGAAGGAGAAAGAGATCGCCCTACAGTCACAACTCAACTCCCTGAAACTGCAAATCAATCCGCATTTCATGTTCAACAACTTCAACAATCTGCTGGAATTGATTGAAGAAGATACCGGACTGGCTGGCAAATTCCTAAGCAATCTGTCGAAAGTGTATCGGTACATCATTGCTAATTTGGACAGGAATCTGATTCCTGTTACTGATGAGATAAAGTTCCTTGATTCATACTTGTATCTAATGAAGGTACGTCACGCCGGAGGCGTCATTACGAAAATCAGTCCAGAGGTTAAAGAATGTAAGGGGTTCCTTCCTCCGGCGGTGTTGCAGCTTCTTGTGGAGAATGCAATAAAGCATAATAGCTTTTCAATGGAACATCCGCTGTTTATTGCCATTGCGTTGTCGGATGATTATATCACTGTCCATAATCTTAAATCGCCTTTGCTGTCAAAAATGGACTCAACGGGTTTAGGCCATAAAAACATCATAGAACGATACGCATTGCTCTGCGACAAAAAGGTTAAGATAGAGAATGCCGAAAACTTCTATTCGGTAAGTTTGCCAATAATTAGAAACATCATTTCCCATGAAAATATTGATTCTTGAAGATGAACAGCGCAATGCCATGCGCCTCATAAGATTACTAAATGATATTGATGCAACGTTTGTAATTGAAGGACCATTTACAAGCATAAAAGAGGCGGTCGAATTTTTCCAATCAAGAAAAACAACAGACCTCATACTTGCGGATATCCGTCTTACTGACGGTCTAAGTTTCGAGGCTCTTAAATACGCTCCGGCAACCGTACCCATCATATTCACTACTGCATACGATGAGTATGCGGTACAGGCATTCAAGTTCAATAGTTTCGACTATCTCCTGAAACCTTTGGATGCCGATGAACTTGAAGCAGCCATAAATAAAGCAATCAAAGCTGGTAAAAATTATACCGAGGAGAATTTTCGGCAGCTTTTCGACGCGTTACAAAAGAACCAGTTCCGTTATCGGGAACGTTTCCTGTTACCTTATCGTGACGGATATAAGACAGTACGTGTCTCAGACATCAATCATATTGAGACTGAAAATAAGAATGTGTATCTTCGCCTTAATAACGGCACTTCAGAAGTTGTCAATGTGTCAATGGAAGAACTTGAACAGCAACTCAATCCAGACTGTTTCTTCCGGGCAAACAGACAATATATTATTAATGTTGAACACGTACTGTTTCTCGGTAATTATTTTGGTGGAAAACTTATTGTTCGCCTAAAAGGTTATCCTAATACAGCAATAATAGTCAGTAAGGAGAAAACTCAGCGACTTAAAGGATGGATTGATAGATAAGGCTTATGTTACAAAATTATATGCTTTACAAAAGTTTTCAAGAGCCGAAATTTACACATTTGTCCCTATCAAGCCGATTGTTCATCCCAGACATATGGTTCTAATGCACGATGTTGATATGGTCAGTAATGAAATTGCCTGACGGACTTCTTTCATCTACCGGGCTGCGTATCTGCGAGAATTATTCCTTCTGTTGTTCCCACTTGGCATACATCTCCCTTGAAAGTTCCACAATCTCCCGGCTCAACTTTACGAGGTCGATGGTATGTTTCTCCAACTTGTAGAGCAACGCCATCACCTTCTTCTCCGAAAAATGGATGCGCAACTCTTTAACGACCTGATTGTAGTTCGTACCGATGGCACGGAACTGGGCGTGGAAGTCCGACAGTTTGGTGTAGTAGTCCACCAGCGTCTTGTCCACTTTCAGCACCTTGAACTTCTGTCCGAAGAAATGCGCCTTCAGAAAGACGGCTTTCGCATACACGTTCGATTCCTCGTACATCGTGAGGAATCTGTTCCATTCCACATCATCGAAGCGCACCATCACACAGTGCGTCTTCGGATTCAATTTGGGATTTCTCCCGTACTTGCTCTTCTTTTTCATTCTTCTTATTCTTTTAATTTTATGGCTTGTCCATTGTTTAATCTTTGATTAAGGAACCCCGAAATTATCCGACTGCGGAGGATAATTCTGCCCACGGCGGTGAAGGTGTTTTCAGTTACTTAGAATTATTCGGGTAACTGAAAATATATCTTGCTGTGTCTTTGAAGACACAAGAATCCTCCGCTTGTCGGATTGGTTTGTGAGTATAATAACTCATTTGGAATATCGGTCAAGCCGATGGAGTGTATCCACCGGCTTGACCGGTTCTACCGTAATCCGCTCAGAGTTTGCGCCACTGCTCGATATCCTCCCGGTAGGTTTCAAGATGCAGGCGGGCGAGATTCTCAACGAGTCCCGACGCACTCATGCCACGCCCGCCGAGACGGCGGACAATCCCGTCCAGTCGGTCACGCACTTCACCGCTGACGAACACGGGTTTGCGGTCGGTTATCTTAGGAACTTGCAGGTAAGCGGTACGGTACTCGTCCAGCGACAGCCTGCGTTGCTTGCTGCTGACACGCTTCTGCGGCACTGCCACTTCTTCGGGCGTTCCGCCTGACGGTTCATCCACCGTAGCTGTTTCCGCTTTTTTCGTGACGGTCTTGCCGGGTTGTGCCAGCTGTCCCGAATCCAGACCGATGTTCTTGTAGAAGTCGTCCATAGACTTCTCACTGCGGGATTCCCTGCGTCCCATTCTTTCCACGATTTCACGAGCCTGCTGCTCACTGATACTTGGTTCTCTTTTCATTGTCATAAAACAGATTGATTAAGTTATTACTGTGGTCTTGGTCAGTACCTCGACCGATTGTTGCAAGCAAAGTAAGACGTTTTAGTACAGTCAGTCAACAACTTGGATTCGATTAGGCAATTTTGTGTGACTTTGCTTTATGGTGACAGAGGCACTGGTGTGGACTTCACAGATTTGCCGGAAATGAATAGCCGGAAGAACAAAGGTGCGATTACAGTCAGGTTTGAATTAAGCCCCTGTTTTCTCTCTTGCCACATTGCTGATTTCCGGGATTAAGAATATACACCAAATCTGTGCCAACCTCTACCAACCTGTGCCACATGCTTCCACTTCCGGGAAATCCATTGCCGGATAACAGATTATGTATTCCTTTGCGGCAAAAGAAGGAATACATAACGAAAAGAAAGAGAGTATGGAAATCCCGGTCATAGGCTTACTCGCAAATAATCGACAGACAGCATCCCGGACAATAATTACCATATCGGCGCAACACGCTGCCACTTTCTGGAAATCCATTGCAAGGTAGTAGATTATATATTCCTTTGTGGCAAAAGAAACAGTAACAATAAAAAAGTATGTATATGGAAATCGTATCAATCGAAAGAAAGACCTTTGAGGCAATGGTCGCCAAGTTCGACCGTTTCGTCAGTCGCATGGAAGCCATCTGTCATCGGCACGGAGAGAAGACAATGGCCGAGTGGATGGACAATCAGGACGTTTGCCGGATGCTCAACATCAGCCCACGCACATTGCAGACGCTTCGGGACAACGGGACGCTGGCTTACTCGCAGATAAACCACAAGACCTACTACCGTCCCGAAGACGTACAGCGCATTGTTTCTGTTGTGGAGGACAGGCGCAAGGAAGCAAAGTTCAAGGGCAGGACGATTTAATCACCTGCATATAGTAAACAAAGTAATTACACTAAATCCAAAGTAACATGAATGAACTGATTAACAAGGACAGCGAGTGGATAATCCACTTCATGGGCAGTCTTGACCGTCTGCTTGACGGCTTCGAGCATCTGACCGCCAATTACCGCCCGACATTGGGCGGTGAACGTTTCTTCACCGACAAGGAGGTGTCGGCACGGCTGAAAGTGAGCCGCCGGACACTTCAGGATTACCGGAACGAAGGGCGCATAGCCTATATCCAGTTAGGCGGTAAAATCCTCTACCGTGAATCCGACATCGAAAGGATGCTGGCTGACAGCTACCACGCCGCCTATCGGCTGACAGACACATGATTTTCTTGAAGGAGCGCAGTTTGCCGTCTGCCCTATGATTGCGGAGCAATGGACTTTCGGCAAAAAGAAAAAGGAACGGCTTACGGATGGAGCGTCAAAATCCCGCTTCGTCTGTAAGCCGTTCCTCTCTTCTTTCTTCTGATTTCCCGCCAGTCGCTTGTTTCCGTTGCCGGATGCTCTTCAAACGTATGGCAGGCAGTGACAAGGTTTTCGGGTTGAATACGCTCCGCAGGAGGAAGATTCTGCCCGAAACGGCTCTGCCGCCCGACCTTGCCGCTGCCATCAAGCCATACGCTACCTTTGCATCCGTGCATCGGGAACAGGTGGCTGACGGAATGAACCTCAACTATACCATCGATTATTACCTCTGACGCTGGCAACAAACAGTGTAATCGGTGTAGCTTTCTTAATGGTGCTAATTTCATTTATTATAAACCGTCTGAACAAGACACTCTCTTTACTGCATATCCTGAATGCAACGGCTATAATCACTTCAATGTTATAGACATCGTAACTGATGCCATCCGGTTGCTTGAGATACTTCATCGTGCCAAGTTCGTTCAGTTCCTTGTTCTTGTAGATGGAACGGATCGCCTTGCGGACATCGCATGAGAACATTCCGAACAGGTCGGCTATCTCGAATTGTGTCATCCATATAGGTGCTGTCGGCATAATGACTACACCCGTTTCACTGATTGTTATTATTCCTCTGCTCATAATGCGTTTATTATTTGGTGTTTATTCTCTGTCCTCTTTCTTTTCGCCAGCTGATATTTCCTTTCTTCGCTCCATCAGCTTGTCCATATCTCTGGAGATTTTATCTTCGGTTATCCGTGCATACCCCTGTGTCGTCCGGATATTGGAATGTCCCATCATTTTAGCGATGCTCTCGATAGGTATATCCGATGAAATCAGGAACGTACCGAAGCTATGCCGACTTTGATGATAGGACAAGTTGTCTTCTTTCCCTATGATTACACCCAGCTCATGAATCTCAAACCACAGGGCATCCCGATTGGGAAGCGGGAACACGGGATGTTCATCGTCAGTCGTGTTATACAGCGACAATATCCGCTCCGCTATGGGATGCAGTGGAATGAACGCCTCTATCTTTGTCTTCTTGCGGTTGATGCGGATGTACCGCCTACCATCCGCATTCGTCCCGATATGATGTGGATGCAGGAGCATTATATCCACATACGCCAGTCCGGTCAGGGTCGAAAAGATGAAAGCCCGTCTTGCCAGTTCCATCCGCTTGTCATACATCGGGGTGGAAAGTATCTTCTTGAACTCCTCACGGCTGATGTACCTATGTCTTGCTCCCGGCTTTGTCTCATACTCCAAGTCCTCACAGGGATTCACACGGATAATCTCCTTATCGACTGCAAGATACAGCAGGCGGTTCAACCAATGCAGGCAATGGTTGGTTTGGGAAGCCCCGAAATTCTTGCATCTCTTCAAAAACGCTTTGTAGGCTTTGCCGAAGTCTTCCGTGACTTCTTCAAGGCCTATGTCTTTCTTGCCCAAAGACATGAGATAATTTGTCAGGTACTTCTGGTAATACATTGAACTCCGATAGGAAGAAGTTGAGTCTATTTCCTCGGAATGTTTCTTCAAACGCTCCCTTTCCCATTCCCCCATTTGCAGGAGGGTCGTCGGATGGATGTTGTTCAAGGTGATATGGTTCTTCAGCATCTCCGCACTGACCACACCTTGCGATTTCAATATCTCATTATAGGCTTCTTCCATCAGGCGCAGGTATTCCCGTAAACGGTTGTTCTCCCTTGCGGACTTTATCTCGTTCTTCCTGCCGTTCCAGTCTTCCGGTCTGCAATAAATTCCGGGACTGATGACGGTCTGTTTGCCGTCAATGGTTATACGACACAATACGGCGGTCGTACCGTCAGCCTTTACCTTGCTGCGGTTGATGTAGGGTAATAATGAAAATGTACTTCGCATATTATTCTTTAAGTGTTAAAGAGTGAGTTTGAAATCTTCGGTCGCTTTAATGAACTTGTCCATGTCCTCAAATAGTTTTTTCGGGCTTACACGGGCATATACCTGAGTGGTGGAGATATCGGAGTGTCCCAACATCCTGCTGATGGTCTCTATCGGAACGCCTGCTTCAAGCGTTATCAACGAGGCAAAGCTATGGCGGGCCTGATGGTAGCACAAGTCATCCTTGATTCCTGACAATGCCGCCAACGCTTTCATGTGCCTTCTGAGATTTGACCAGCGAAGTAAAGGAAACAAGGTTTCCCTGTCCTCACTATGGTACTTATTGATAAGCGCAATAGCTTCGGGCAATAGTTTTACGCTGGCACGGAGTTCGTTCTTCTTTCTGCGGTATTTCAGCCACAAAGCCCCGTCCTTATCCGTATATAAATTGGTATGAGTAATTGAAACGACATCTGCATAAGAGACTCCGGTATAGCATCCGAAGAGAAACATATCCCTTGCCAGCATGTGGGATTTGCGGTAAGCAGGTATTTCCACATCCCGGATTTTCTCAAACGATTCACGGCTTAATGCCCGTGGTGTCGTTTCAGTCTTCTTCGGCAAGGTAAAATGCTGGAAATGGCTCCTGTCGGCATACCCCTTCTTATAAGCCAGACGGCATATCTTCTTCAGGATGGCAAGATGATGGCGGACGGTATCTATCGCATATCCCTTGTTTTCCATAGCGAATGCCTGATAGTCGTGGATGAACTGTTCCGTCAGTTGCCCGAATGACAGGTCCTTGACCTTGTACTGATGCTCGATGAACTCTCCGAGGGTCAGACGCATATAGTGATAGCCGGGATAAGTTCCTTTCGCGCGGTCTATGCCGATACGGGCTTTGAGGTCGTCACAGACAATATCCGTCATTTTCATGAGAGTCATCTGTGTTTCCATGCTGCCTTGAAAATGATTCTTCACATCAGTGGCTTCAAAATCCACTTTACGACTCACAAGGCTGTTGAAAGCGTTGTTCACCGCCAACAGCAGTTTTTCAATCCTGGCATTGGTTTCCACCGCTTCCTTGCTCTTGCCGTTCAGACGGCTTTCACGTGGATTCCACAGTTCGGGAGTGCAGGATAGCTTAGATCCGAACTGCGCCATCGTGCGGTTCACGGTTATGCGTCCCATGATGGGAGCCTTGCCCGACTTGTCCAGTCCGCTCTTTTTGAGGTAGAGCAGCACCTTGAATTTTTCTACTTTCATACGCTTATATTTTTTAGTGCAAAATTACTTGCCGTATAAGCGTTCCTTGATATGCAAAACACTGTGTATGAGCGCAAATAAAACGGTGAGGGTTTCTTTTCATTGCCTGCCGTTACCTATTCCTGTTTCGGTAACTGCCCGGCTAACGGTTTGGTAACTGAACATCCTCAATATTCCGTTGCCGTTTGCATTTTCTCTACTTGGCAGAATGCTGAAATACCGTTCATTTCAAACGACTTACGTTTAATCTTTACCTCTCTGTGTTTCTTTGCATAGCCTATCACTTTTCATCTTTCCCGTCATACTTTTGCCACGACGGTTTATCTCTGCAATGGCGGTACGATTGAGGCACTTTCAAAGATACTCGGTCACAAGCATATCAGCACCACACAGATTTATGCGGTGGTAACGAACAAGATGGTTAGCTCCGATTTCCGTGCGATCTCCGCCAACCTTGCAACCATGCAGAAGAAAGTCCTTGACAAGAAACAGAAAAAAGTCAAGAAGCAGCAAACAGCCGCCTTGCGTGAAACCGCCTGATTTCTTCCGGCAAGGCAAAACGCAGCAAAGGCAGGAGTTCCGTTTGGGAGTTCCTGCCTTTGCTACATTTATCCATGCACCGCCTTCAAAAGTTAAGTAGGACTTTTCCCACGTTTGCTTTTTCGCTTCATCTGCACATAGTTTTCTTCCAGCATACGCAGTATGTCCGATTGCCGATACAGCGTTTTGCCCGGCAACGCAATGAATGGGATAATCCTTTGCGCCCGGTAGTCCTGCAAGGTGCGGGTAGTGATATGCAATATCCTGCACACGTCTTCCCCCGTCAGGTACACCTCGCCGTTCATTGCCGGACGGAAGTTCGCCGTCACGTTATCCACGTACTTCATACTCCGTTCCAGAGCTTCAAAGTACGCCTGTACCTCTTCCATGTCCTTTGTTATCACTTCCATCTTATTCTTCCCCTATCAGTTCCTTGCTCATTGCCGTTATAAACGCTTCCACATCTTCCAGCCTGTAATATATCTTGTGGTTGATCTGGCTGTATGCCAACAGCCCGCCGTCACGGTATGTCTGCAACGTCCGTTTGCTCACGTTCAGCTTCTCGCACACGTCCGCATTATCCAGCCAGTTCATTTTCTCCGGCGGTCTGTACCGGGAACACAACTGCCGTAAATGCTCGCTGAACTGGTTGAACCTACTTTTCATTTCCTCAAATGTTTTCTTCTCGATAGTCACTATTTCCATATCCGTTAATTTACTGTTTCCCGCAAATATACAGACTGTTGCAGGTGTGTCCGTGCGTTTATGTACCGCTTGTCCGTGCTTTGCTTCATGCTTGTAACTTTGTCGTGTCCCATGCGGTGCAAACCTAAGCAGACGGCAACATATTTTTTTGCGGGCAGCATATTTTACCCGTTTTTAATTGCCCGGTTCTCCGATAATCCATTCCTTTGCGGCTGAACAATACATTTAACTATGGAACAACCCGTTTTTGTTGCACAATATACCTTCCTTGCCGTTCCCGAAACCATCGAGGAAGAACGCCGCATTTTAGGCAAGGTCGCCCTCCGGTGCGAGTACGTGATCCGTTTCGAGGACGACGGCAAATTCTATTTCCTTCTCGAAACCCGTTCCGATTACGAGGCACAGTTCGCCCGTTACGGCTGGTACATCGTCAGCCAGACCGATTTCAACGAAAGGCTCACTATCGGCATGGGCTTGTACGAGAGCGGGCATTTGGCAGGTTTCATGTATTACTTGAAATCCGGTAGCGAAGACGAAGCCCGTTTGTGGAATAGCATACTTATTTTTACCTTCTTCAAGGACTTTCGCAAAGCCTTTTTCCCGTTGGATAACCGTTTTCAGGGTTTCTTCCGTCTGGACAGGAGCCTGTGCCTTTACCTGTATGATTATTGCCCCGTCCGTCGTAACGACAAGATCACGTTTGAAGGCAAGAAGATTTCCAACCTTATTTTCAAATTCAAGTCCGGACACGAAACCGACCTCACCGCCAAACTCTTTTCCATCGCTATCAGCCGCATCCGTGTCATTCAGGAGAACAAGCACCGTACCGTCCTGATACCTATCCCCGCATCCACCCGTGAAAAGAACCGCATCCGCTACCAAGAGTTTTGCCGTAAACTCTCGGCGGACATCGGGGTAGCCGACGGCTACGAAGCCATCACCCTGACCGCAGACCGTCCCCAACTCAAAGGCACGTACGGGCAGGACAAGACCGCCAACTTAGATTTCCATCCCGAATATTTCAAGGACAAATGTGTTCTGTTAATCGACGATCTACTGACAACTGGCGAAGGATTCATACAGACACGCCGCAAGCTAATCCAGCACGGGGCGAAATTTGTAATCGGTCTGTTCCTTGCCAAGACCATAGCTTTCGAGGACGAACAAAACCGTTAGTTTACCCCGAAATAGACTCAAGATAATTTATGATATTCTCAAATTCCTCTTTTTCTATCGAATTTTCACCTTCTTCAGCCCCATTATGTAAACATCCTCCAGATAGGCGACTATGGTAGCTTTTCAATCTATTAATTAGTATTGGATCATTATTCATTTTTATTAAATCATCCCAGCTTATTCGACTATTCTTATTCGACATTTTTGTGGGTATTTGATGATTAAAAACTACTTCATCTATTATTCGTTCAATTGCATATCGCAAATTTGCTGAAACTTCTAAACTTTCTGTAAATGGCGATTTTTGTAATTTCTTTTTCGCCTCATTTATATAAGATTGGGATGAATCTTCATTTTTAGGAGTAATAATTCCTTTTAGCATTTTACTTTCAGATAATACATGATACAAAAAAATATGCTTCCCCTTATTCTTGTTGCAACCTCCATTCATATTTTTACATATATGGGCATCGTTAGAGCATTCAAAAGCATCAAGAAATAATTTATTGTGGGTGAATATAATAAGCTGGTTATCCAATGATAATAATCTTTCTGCTAATTGGGCTGCAATTCTATGATCTAAACTATTCACTGGATCATCAAAAATTATAGGATTTGACGTTTGCTGCATCTTTGCTTCTGCAATAAATAGAGCAAGTCCAACTCCCTTCTGTTCTCCTTCACTTAAAACTGTAGTTACATCATCAAATCTTTCTAACTTCATTTTCATTGAAGAACTTCCTTTTTTAGTGCCAGCACTTTCTAATACAACTTTTAAATTAGAAAAACCGATTTTTATTAATTCTTCTTCAAATTTTAGTCGTAAATTATCTGTTATCAATTCATTATACGCTTTGTTTGCTAAATCAGAAATATTCTTTGTATTGATTTTCTTTTCTATTTTTATTAGTTTTTCAGCCATAGAACAGTGCGTAAACCATTTTAAAAAATCATCTTTATGTTCTGAAATATATTTATGTTCTTGTAATGGTGCTATTTCATTTTTTAATTTGGAAATTCTCTCATTTCTCTTTTCTCTATCAGATTGATATCCTTTAATTATATTTTCTGAATTTGCGATATATTTTTCTAATTTTTCTATAATATTTTCCGTGTGTAGATATATATTACAATCTATCGCATTTTTATCCAATAAATATAACATCATTTGTTTAATTGAATTGTAATGCATTTCCAAATTTTCAATCATATATAAGAAGTTATCATCTTCATTATGCATCAAAATATTCTTTATATTTTCGCTTATTGGTAGGTTGATACTAAATCCATTTATTCTTATCTTTTGATTATTTACTTTGAGTTTAAGAGAAGATAACATTTTTTCAGTATCATCATTAATGAATATGCCATATGCCTTAATAATATTCAACGCATTCTTATCTAGTAATTGTCTGCAATAAGGGCATCTGTCTTCATCATTCCATGATGAATCAATAAGATATTTATTACCAGCTTTTATAAAAGCTTTCCAACTATCTGAATCTGTATTCCCAATTTCGTTTAGAATACTCAGTTTATCTTTTACCTTTATACTTTCATATTTGTAGAATTGTAAAGAATATATTAAATCTTTTATTTCAGATAAACTTTGTATAACCCAATTATTATAATCATGTACTTTTTCTTTTAGTTGTTTGAAATTTTCAATATTTATTTTTTCTAATTGAATTTTATCCTCCAAATTAACCTGTTCTATATTTTTTATTGTTCTAATCTTTTCTTCTATAATATTATCTATTTCATTAGAATAAACATATAATTTTTCTATATCACGTTTGTGTTTTTCATTGATTTTCTTAGATGAAAACATTTCTTTATATCTTTCGTTCAAATGAGTAATATCAATATTGGGCTGCTGGCTAAGTTCATTTATTCTTTCAACGTCTATTTTTTGTTTTAACTCGTCCAGTTTTTCACTGATATATGAGAAAAGATGTAAACCATAAGGATTTACTAATGTTTCGTCTGTACTTCTTTTGTTTAGTAATCCATTTAAATAAGATGAATCAAAAACACGAATGCAATTTAGAGGTGCAATTGATCTACTTTCATTATACCAATGAATTATGTTTTCTTTACCATTAGGCTCTATAAAATTAATTTCAGTATCTACTTGCGTAGCTATATCTTTATAAATATTCCCTTTTATTTCTTTTTTTTGGTTTCCGCCGACTATTTCATTCAAAATTTTAAAATAACTACTTTTTCCGGTACCGTTCAATCCATATAAAATTGTGATTTCATTGGAGAAATGAATCTTTTGTTCTTCTTTTAATGCACAGACACCTTTGTGATGAATTAATTCCTTAAGAAGTATTTTATTATGTTCCATTTCTGTGCTTGTAATAGTAAGAAGTGGAATTTTTGTACAATCTTCATTTCTTAACATCGAATAGATGGTGGTCATATCTGCAAGTGAAACATCCCCATTTGTCTCTATTGCTTTCGATATAAGCAGTCTTAACCAATCAGGTGTTCCATTATTATTGGCTAATTCAATTAAATATTCTTTAGAATGTTGTTTCATGGCAATATTTTCTTCCAAAATTAACATATTATTTTTATATAAACTAAGAAAATAATCACCTTTCTTTTCTATCTGAGAATGATTTCGGTTTGTCCCAGCAGCTCCTTATTGTCTTACCCGTTTTTCCAACCGTTATTTTCCTCTTTTGAGGCTTTGCCGTGACTAACAGGATAATCCTTTGTCTGCGGAACTTTCCGCCCGTTTCCGCCACTACCTTCGCACGGCCATCCGCAAAAGCCGGATAGCTGATTGCTACGTCCGTTTACCGTAACCGGACGAAAAGCACCTCGCCAACCCGCACAACACATTGTCACACAAGTATCCTTCTTTCTAACCCGATAAATCGGCAAAAGAAGAATACTTGCGTGGCAAAGAGTTGTCTTTTCACCCCCGCAATCACCAACCCGTATATTTCTTTCTTTTCCGGAAACCGGAGTTCCCGGTTTTCCAAACAGGACTTTCCCGTCTTGTACCGATAAGTAACCTATCATTCATTTCATTTACTAAAGGGCTGAATTTTTCCCTTAGGGCTGATTGGAAAAACATTGACGAAGGTAGGCGGGGGAGAAAGCAAATCTGCAAAAAATGCCAAATCTCCACCCTGCGGGTAGTATTTACCATTTTTTCAGATGGTTGCAATTCTCCCTTTCCGCTTTCTATGATTGTCAATGTTCTTCCCAATCAGCCAAGGGAAAAAAATTGGTTGGGGCGGCAAGCGATGATAACGAAAACAAGTAGTAACAATTTTAAAGCGTAAAGTTATGGTAACGACAACGAACAACACTATCGAAAAGATTGCACCGATGTTCACGGAATTATTAGTAAAGAAAATCGAGTGCTTGAAAACGGATTGGCAAAAACCGTGGATAACGAGCCTTAAACAAGGTTTGCCCCGTAACATCAGAGGGACGGTCTATAATGGCGGCAACGTCTTGATGTTATTGTTTTACACCGAGTTTATGAAATTCTCTTTGCCCGTGTTCCTCACGTTCAACCAAGCAAAGAAGGAAGAGGTGAATATCAACAAGGGCGCACGCTCGTTTCCCGTTTACTATTGGTTTAAGTTCGTGGTACACAAGGAAACGAAAAAGACTATCAAATACGAGGAATACCGCAAGTTGTCCGCAACCGAGCAGGAAAATTACAAGGTCATTCCACAGATGAAGTATTACAACGTCTTCAATATCGAACAAACCAATTTTGCCGAGAAGCACCCCGAACGCTACGAGCGGATGAAGAAGAACGAGCAGCCCGATAACCATTCGGACGGGATGATGTTCGATGCGCTGGACGAGTTGGTTTATACGCAGAATTGGTATTGCCCTATTAAGGTAAAGTATTCCGATAGTGCCTTTTATGTCCCGTCAGCCGACTACATCGTTTGCCCCGAAAAAGGACAGTTTCCGCAGGGAGCGGAGTTTTACGGCACGCTCCTGCATGAAATGGCGCACAGCACGGGAAGCCCCCAACGGTTGAACCGCACGTTCGGCAACTTTTTCGGTGATGCGCTCTACGCACGTGAGGAACTTGTTGCAGAACTCACATCCGCCCTTTGCGGTGCGTTCTTCGGCTACGCAGCCGCACCGCAGGACAACAACGCTGCCTATCTGAAACACTGGCTCACCAAGCTGAAGGAAGAACCCGCCTTTTTGGTGGAGATATTGGGAGACGTGAACAAGGCGGCAAAGATGATAGCCGAACGGGTGACAGAGCCGATAAACGAACCCGTAGCAGCCTAATAGGGAAGCAAGGAACAAGAGTACAAACAACGGGCGGAGCAATCCGCCCCCAAAAACATAGGAAGATGAAAACACTATCAGAAAAGGAATTTAACGAGTTCAACGCAAAAGGATTATTCACGGACGAAGCAGAAAAGGTAAAGAAAGCCCTGTCTCCCGTCATGCAGGAGATAAGGAAGTATATACCCCAAGCGGAATATGGCTATCGTGTGATAGGCGGTGAATATCCCGAATTTTACGGTGTCCAAATCGAGTTCACACAAAACGGCATCCGTTTCCATGTGAGCAAGATATACAAGGAGAACAAATACAAGATAGCTGCCGATATGGAGCACTTTAAGAACGTCAATCGCTACGACATCGAGAGAGTAACCAAGCAATATGAAAAGCCGTGCAATATCGGTACGTTCACCGCCAAGAAAGTGAACGACTGGATAAATTACTATACTTCGGTATACAACCAAGTAGCGGAAAAAGATACGGAAAATGCGCAGAAAGTAGCGGAGTTTCTCAAAGATATTGAAAATGAAACTATAAGGTGGGAGAAACAAGACCATTCAAAAGGAACGATTACCCGCAACGGATTATGTTTCACTTTCTACATAGAGAAAGGACACCTTTCTTACGAGTTAGCCCTTTGTTATTGCGGTACGACTGATTATAATAAATTTAGGCTAATGGCTGATAACCTATATATCCCGAAAGGAAACTATTAAACAACCACGGGCGGAGCAATCCGCCCGACAATACCCAAGAACATGAAAACGATACTCATTTCCAAACTGATTTACCGCCTAATCCTTTGGGCTGTGGTGGTTTACTTTCTTACCACCACCGCAGGGCAGTTTTTCGCCTTATGGCTTGCCGTGGCTCTGTTCTATTTCGTGGCACGGTTCATTCTCGCCCTTGTTTGGCGGCTGTTTGTCGGTATTGTGTTCATCTTGATAATCATTCTTTTAATACTCTAAAATTTACCGATATGGAAACAAAGACATTCATTAGGAACGGAGCAGCCGAAACAAAACTTTTTGGCGAAGAAACGTATAAACAATGCTGTTTGGGAGCATTCCGAGGGGAAATCTATTTCGATTACAAATACCGTCATACCAACGGGCAGGAGTTCACAACCCTACGCAGGACGTTGATACAATGCCGTGCCGAGCGTGATTTTTGGTTAAGGGAAAAGACCGTCTCTTTTTCGGGACACCGAGCCGAAAGGATGACAAGGAACAGCCCCGACACGCAAAAGAGATTGACAGATATAGGCTTCGACACCTATACAGCGATAACTGAACTTTGCAAACGTGACTACCATACGTTTTTATCGGGCATGGCGAACGGCTTCGACCTTATCGCAGCCGAGGAAGTTTTAAACGCAAAAAAGGTATTCCCGTACATTCAGCTAAAAGCCGTTATCCCGTTCAAAGGGCAGGCAGACCGATACACCCAAGCGGACAAGCAGCGTTATAACGCTATTTTAACCCAAGCGGACGAGGTGATAATTTTGCAGGATGAATATTCAGAGCGTTGTTTTTTGCATCGTAATAATTACCTATTGGATAACTCCGCCTATCTCGTGGTATTTTACGACAGCACCCCGACGGGCGGAACTGTCTACACGTTGCGCCATGCGATAGAGAGGAAAATAGAGTTTCAAAACGTATGCTATAACCGCAGATAAGGCTCACAAGGGCGGAGCAGTCCGCCCGCTACTTTCTTTCGTGAGCCGAAGCGGAGAAAGAAAGATAGCAAAGAAACCGATTTTACAAACCTATAAAATTTACCGATATGGAAATCAAAATTAAATGTATAAACGAAAATATCTGTATGGCTTTTGAAGAACTGCAATGTTATGGGGAACATAGGGGACTTGTACCGCAGGAAGTGTACGATAACGGCTATTCCTATACCAGCAGTGAACCGTCCACTTTTACGGCTTTGAAAAATGCAATAGAATATTACCAAGCCAATTACGAACGATATAAAGGCGGGATATGGCTTGTAAAGGGCTTCCACTTCCATGACACGGAAGTACACGCCTTTCTTGTACCCCAAAACACCCCCCGTTACAGCGAGGTGAGTTTTTCCTAACCCCGATAAATACGATTATCATATTAATAAACTTCTAAAAATAAAAACATTATGAAAACTAAAGCAAATCAATCAGCAGCAGAGAGAAACATCACATTGGTAGCATTGGCAAACATTCAGCCGAGCGGTTTTAACCCCCGTAAGCACTTCGATGAAGCGAGCCTTTACGAACTTGCCGAGAGCATCAAGCAGCAAGGAGTATTACAGCCTATTACCGTGCGCCCCATTGCCGGAACAGACCGTTACGAAATAGTCTTCGGGGAACGCAGATACCGTGCGTCCGTCATCGCTGGCAGAGAGGAAATTCCGGCTATCGTTTCCGAGTTGTCGAACGAGACAGCCGAGGAAATGGCGATTACCGAGAACTTGCAGCGTAAGGACGTGACACCCATAGAGGAAGCAGCCGCTTATCAAAAACTGATAGAGAGCGGACGTCACACCGTACAGACGTTGGCGGTGCTTTTTGGCAAGAACGAGAACTACATCCGTACCCGTTTGAAATTTACCGCCCTAATCCCCGAAATCGCCCGCCTTTTGGAGACGGACGAGCTGTCTATCAGCGTGGCTGCCGAAATCTGCCGATACGGTGAGGACATACAGAGGGAAGTGTACGAGAAGCATTTGCAGGACGAGGGAACGTATAACAGTTGGCGGGGACTGAAAGCTGCCGATGTAGCCAAGCGCATCGAGCAGAACTTCACCACTGACTTGAAATACTACCACTTCGACAAGACCGAGTGCGCCACGTGCGCCCACAACACCAACAACTTGCTGTTGTTCTGTGACGGTGGGTGCGGACATTGCGCCAACCGCACGTGCCTTGCCGAAATGAACGCCTCTTTCCTCATGGAGCGAGCCGTGCAAATCATGCGGAACCAACCGAGCGTATCGCTCTGCCGTGACCGATACAGCACCAACGAAACGGTAGTAGAACGGCTAATCGTTTCGGGCTACGAGGTCGAAACCCTTGAAAGCTACACCGCCTTTCCCAACAGCCCCAAAGAACCCAAAGCCGAGAACTTCAACAGCCCCGAACGCTACGAGGAAGCCCGCACCCGTTACGAGCAGCAGTGGGCGGACTACACGGAGCAGGAGGAAGAAATCAGCCGCAGGAACGAAACGGGAGAAATCACCGTCTATGCCAAGATTGGGCAAAAGGAGATTGATTTCTGTTACGTGGAGAACGTGACCGAAGCGCAAGGAACGGACGGGACACCCGCAGCCGCACCGCTCTCACCCGTTCAGAAGTTGGAGAAGCAGGACGAGCGCAACAAGGAGATAGCCCTTGAACGGACGGTAGAGGACACCAAGAAGCAGATACTCACAGCCGACATCACGGGCGGCAGGTTCAGTGCGGACGAAGATACCATGTTGTACTTCTTCCTCTTGTCCTCACTCCGAAAGGAACACTTTGCAGCCGTGGGCATCGCAGAGGACAAGCAGTACATCACGGACGAGGACAAGATAAACATTATCGGCAACCTCACGGTAAAGATGAAAACCATCATCCGCAGGGACTTCCTTGTCGCCAATTTCAAGGGCGCATACGGCAACAACACCGTGGCAACCCTCTTACTTGACTTCGCACGCAAGCACATGCCCGAAGAACTCGCCACCATTGAGAACGAGTACAACGAGGTGTACGAGAAGCGACACCAGCGCATCGAGGAAAAGAAAGCCGTTCTCTTGGTGCAGGAACGGGCAAAGGAGCGCAAGGTCACGCAACCCGAAGAACAACCGCAACCCGAAGAGATTGCAGCCTAAAGACAAAGGGCAGGGCGGAGAAATCCGCCCGCTACTTTCTTTCGTGAGCCGTGGCGGAAAAGAAAGATAGCAAAGAAACCGATTTATCAACCTATAATTTTATAACCATGAAGCAGGAAATCAGACAAGATAATACAACCATACTCCACAGCGAGGACGGTTGCAGTATTCCCATGATATTCAACAACCTTATCGGGAAGAACTTCAAAGGTAGGGAGTATTCGGACTATATCGCTTTCGTAGCTATTCCTGACATGGAATTTACCTACGGGAAGATAGAGTATTATTCAGACGGAATTTTAGTCGCAACGGGAGAAATCACGCCATAACATTCCCCCTTGTGTTTCATCGCCGGAAGTCCGGGACGGGTAACGATCCGCCCGGACTTCTATTTTTACCACCCGTGACAATTCCGACCACCCCGACATTTGGGACGGACTTCTTTTTCTTTCAGTGAGCCGGAAGCGGACAAAGACAAAGAAGCAAAAGGAAACCCTTTAACCCACCGGATTTTTAGCGGCATACGCCTCTTAGACCACATCTATACTGACTGAGGACAGTTATCTTAGCTATCCGACAAGAGAATGTTTTAAGAACTCCCTTTTTATTCATCAGTTATTTGACTGATTAAAACAAAAAATAAAAGAAACTACTATATAAATTTTAAAAGGATATTTTTAGTCACTCAATATTTCGGGATTCTATTTTTTACATTCTCCATTTTTTTATAATATCATCAAAAGTGTTATTCGAATGCATATTAAATACAAAAGGAGAAGATGGCATATTTTTAATATTATATGTCATAGTAGAGATTATGTGGTTATGAGGAACAGCACTTCTCAATAAACCATCTTTATAAAAATGATGTCCTGCTTGTGGAAACAAATTTGGTTCCAATGGTATTTCTGCAAATGGATTATGAAAAAATTGAATACCATCTGCCCATGTTTCATTACTTGATTCATCTATAATATTTCCAACAACATTGGGTAGTATTGCATTCGGATTATCATTATAGCAAATTTTTACTTGGAATAATGTGTTTTTTTTATTCCCATATCCCGCTTGTACCCCCATTCTATTAAACTTAGGAAGCGTTCCACAAGGAGAAAACATTACTGCACTAATATGCTTAAATTGGTCATCAAGAAACAAGGGCTTAATAGAAATATTACCTTTAGGAAAAATGATACCAGATTCATTTTCCAAACAGATATGACCATTTAACTCTTGATATATAGATTGTTCAATTCCGTATAAAATACTGACAATTCCAGGGAAAGACCACGTCATTGACATATCCATATGAAAATCAGCAATAGCATAGACTAATGGACATCCCTTTACATGATCTAAATCCCAATAGAACTGATTTTCATAAGTATGTTTTAATTTTGAATATAAAGAAGAACCGTACAATAATGGTATTTCGTTTTCTAGTTTTTCTTGTATTTCCTCTATAGAAAATATTTTTGTAGTTTCGTCTAACTTTTGTCTCCTATTGATATGGACTGCTTCAATCGCAACTGTATTTCCATTTTTTTCAAGAATGAAATCTGGCGCTGCATAATCATAACAAAAATTAAAATCTTCTTCTCTACAATAGCACCATAAGTACAACTCCCAAATACGTGCATCAAATCCATTTTTAGATTGTAATTGTTCAACAAAATTTCCATCCCTATCTTGAAAATGATAAGAAACTTCTTCAATTACAGACTTTGCTGCTGCAAAAAAGCCATTGGAGTCAAGAAGCATATTAAAATAAGGGTGTATTTGTTTTGGGTTTGCGGTTAATGTAAAAAAATCATTAGCCGGATTTTTTTTATTAAGACACTCATTACTACGCCTGTACATATCCATTAAACGCCCCAAAGCAGTTCTTGCTTCTTCGATAGTTTCTAAATCTATATTATAGTTTACTAAGCAATAACATTTTCTTGAGTCTCTGTCAAATAGTAACGCATGAAAAGTTTTATCTATCTTATCAAAAGAGACACAGCCAATTAATAACTCATCATCTGAAGTATAATATTCTAATTCTTCACATGTCACTTTTATTATAGGATTTCGAGTAAATAAAAGCAATAATCTTGCTTTATTTGGATTTAATTCTTTCATATTTAAATTCCGTATTGTTCTGTCAATCTAACCAACAGCTGATGTAATTCTAAACTTGTTATTTGATGAATAAATACAGGATTATAATCTAAAGATTTTTTGATAATTTTGTTCAATTTGCAAAATCTTCTAAGTTGATCTTTGTCAAATTGTTTGATATAAGAATCCATTAAATCTATATTATAATCAATCGCATGCAAATATTTAGCCACAATGCCTACAGCTATATCAGATAGCTGTATCATTATTTCAGATTTTGAATCAACAAATTTATAATTTGATAAAGTCTTTCCATCAACAACAAATGTTTCATCATTTAAAGCATTGATTACATCTGCCTCATTATCTAACACAATGTTACTATTAATAAAGGTATATATTTTAGCTTTATAAAAATGAGTAAATTCCTTTACTAAAACAGATTCTTCTTCATCTTGAATAAAAATGGCTTTAGACTGTGAACACCCTTTATCTAAGAGATAAATAAGTAAGATAAGTATTCCTTTTTGATTATCAGGGCAATTTTTCATATACAATGTGCATAAACTTTTCATATCACTCATAAAACCATAAACATCTTCGCTATTTTTTAAATCAGGATAAGTATATTTATTAAATAGTTCAATTATCTGTTTTATATCTGATTTTACTACTCGATATAACATGGCTTTCAATACATTGATTATGGGAAGATATGCGCTAATGCCCTTGATTGAGTCCAAAATATCCACAACAGACCAATACACCAAATTAAGAGATTGGAAATGTATATGCCAACCTTTTTCTATTATTAAATCAAAAAACGCCTCTAATTTTACAGATTTCAAGCAACATTCTAAGGCTCCATTATATATATGTTTTGATTTGATTTCTTCTGTAACCGATTTCTGAATGTTTAAACGTTCTTTCAATTCTTCAAAAGAAATGGAATTATCTCCTTCTATTCCTCCCAGTACAAAATGAGTATTTGCATCTACGTTAAAACAGTCTTCTCTTATTAAGAATTTCTTAACATTTCCTGTTTCATCATAATACAAATTATATTTAATATCAATCACAGAAGGATCGATACCTTGAGAGTGAAGAAGAATTTTACTATATTTTCTAATTTCTGTATAATCCATTTGATTTAAAATTATTTTCATTTGTAAATATGATATTTTTTTCCGAAATAAACAAGTTAATTCTGTATTCTTATATGGCTTCTATTAATTTTTTTGCATTATTCTAAACTTGTCACCCAAATTAAACTTGTGTCTTTTCCTGCATGAGCTAAATAAGTCATGGAGTCAATACATTTTTTCTTTTGTTTACCAATAAGAAGCACCCCGAAGGGTGCTTCTTGCACATTATTCCGTCTTTCAACTTACACTGTCCATATCGCTTGTCCCTTTCAAACATCCACAGCCAATACACACAGCCATTTCCCGCTCTCTTTGTCCTGCCTCCAGCACCTCGCCCGTACACGGCAATAGTCCTCTTCCTCTATCCAATCCAGCAGTTTTTCCGCTTCGTCACATTCCGTTTCAGCCAGCAGTCTCTTATCAGTTTCCGAGAGCAGCGGTTTTATATGCACATATTCCCGTACCTTCGGGTATTGTGGTAATGTGTTCGGTACATCGACATGGACAAAGTATTTTCGGAAATAGAACCTGATTTTCTCTGTCCTTTCAGTTCGCTTTTCCGCACGGGACATGGAGTACCTTTGCAACATCAGCGAACAGCACAGTTTCCCGTCCTTGCGAAGGCTGAAGCCCCGTTCTACCACCCGGAACAATCCATGTTCCACCATCCACCGCATGGTCTGGTCGCACTCTTCCATGTCCGCCCAGACTTCACGGACGGGAACCAGTTCCAGCAAGGCAAGCTGTTCTTCCGATAGCAGGTTTTCCAACCGGATATTGCCTCCTGCCTGCGGTATCATATAGTCCGGCTTCCACCACGGGCAATATAGGGCTTCGGAAAATTCCGGTATGTCGAAGTATAGAATCATGTCATTCCGTTCCATCCCCGTCCTCCTTGTCATTGTCCACATTGAAGTCGAACTCCAGTTCAACCGATTGTCCGAACGAATCTTCCACCCACACTTTTAAACTGCTCTGGTCGTCCGATAACGAGGTATAGTACAGCCGGAACGTTTCTCTCTCCAGTGGATAACGGTCATTTGGCAGCAACACCGTGCCGTCCTCCGTTTTCAACGTCCCTTTTCCATCATAGAGAAACCACCGGATAGTGTACCGGGTATCTTCCCAGCGTCCTTCCCGTTTGAGTTCACAGCGGATTTCCGCCGTTTCGTTCACCTTCAGTTTCTTCGGAACGGGCATCGTCTCGACGGTGAACGGGTATTTCGTCTGAATATCCAGCTTGTCATTACAGGCAGCGACAAGCACGAGGGCGGCCACTATGTAGCATCCAACGAGCATTTGATAAAATCTTTTCTTCATATACATTATTATATTATAGTTATTATCGAATCATAAACCGGACGCCCACGCCTATCTGCGAGTGGAATCTTCCGCAATCGCCCCCGAACAGCATCCTTTGCCGTCCGTTTACCAGCAGTACGACCTTATCCGTCAGGTAGGCGGAAAGTTCCAACGTCAGCGCACCGCCATAGATGAAATGATCCCCGTCCGTGAGCAGCGAACCGTCCGGCAGACGGCTTTCGCCCCAGTTCACCGTTTCATACCCTGCAATGGCGGACAAGCCCAGTGCGGCGAAGAATGTCTTTTTCCTGTCCGAAAGGATGTTCAGGTAATACCCGCCTTCCCCCGTGAACTGGCTTGCCGGATAAAGGTTTCCCCGGTAGTCATACCGTTTTTCCAGATACTCCGCACCGATCACCCAATGGTGGGCGTTCTTCGTGTAGGTACTTACCGCTATTCCTGCATGGTAGCCGAAACCGTCGCCGCTTTTCCAGCGCATATTGTCCGAAAGTCCGCCTGTGAACTGGATTCCCCTCATTCCGGGCAGGCATCTTTGGGCGTATGCCTGGTTGGAATGCAGGCACACCCCGAAGAGCATGATAATGAACATTACTCTTTTCATCCGTTACTTTATTTTCAGTTCGTTAATCACTTTTGCCGCCACTATATCCGAATTTTCCACCCGGATAGTCTGATGCCTGCCGCCGTTCTTCTCGAAGAGTTCGATTACCAGAATCTTGTCGTCCGGTATGGTGAACTGCGGAACGACATACACCGTGCGCACGTTGCTTTTTCCGTTCGTCACCAGCACTTCGTTATAGCTGCGTACCGGATCGAGTACCCTCTCCTGAATGGCGGTGCGCTTCGGTACTTTCTTGTCCACGATCTTGAACTTGATAAAGTCCGTGTTGAAAGCCACGTTCGACCGATTTCTCGTTTCCGTGTGGAAATAGAACAGCCCGTTATGCGAATGGATGGACTTCAAAAGGAACTGCACCCCGAAGCGTTTGCAACCTAAATGTCTGATTTCCCGCTTGTCCGCTTTATAGATGCCCTGCATAATCAGCTTCACCAGCAGCGGGCTTTCACTGCCCAGTTCACGGAAATAGATGTTCATCCGGGTATGGCTGAAATCCGTCGTGTCCTCATTTTCCAGAAAGTCCTTCATTTCGATGTTCAGCATTTCCGGCTCATGGGCGTAACGGGCGTTGAAACTGTAAAAACTTCCGTCCTCACAGATAACTGAAAAGTTTGTTTCCCCCGGAAACCCTTCGGTGGTCGCCTTAACCCGGATCACGTTCTCCGCCCCGTCCGCTTTCCCGGCAATAATCCAATTACTGCCCAAGTCCACGTACTTCACCGCTGACGGGAAAATGATATGCACCGTTTTTGCAAACGTCACCTGTACCCCGTAAGGTGTCACCATCTGCCGATAGGGTAACTTCTGCGTTATCCCTTGATACAGGTCATTTCCGGCAACCGTCTGTACCGTGTCATTCACTTGTGCGTTCGCACCCATCACCACGCCCATAAGCAGGGCGACCAATCCTAAAATCTTTTTCATTGTCTTTTCTTTTTTAATTTGGTTCATATTCTGTTTCCTGTTATTGTTGTTTGGCATACAGCATCAGTTCGTAGCCCGCTTTCAGATGCACTTTCACCGTGCGGAATTTCTTGGCGAGGTATTGGCTGCCGCCCTGCATCACGCCCCTTGTCAAGTCCATAGCGATCTGCTGTCCGGCACTCTGCGCAAACGATATGCTTGTCCCCAGCCCACCGCCGATGTTCGCGAGGGCTTCCTTTGCCGCTTCCTGTTCCAGTGACGAGGGCACGGACAAGCCTTTTTGCCCGTCGCTGTCATACACCGCCAATTCCACGGGCAGCAGGTTACCCCGGTATTCGATGGACGATACCACGATGTCCAGCCGTTCCCCCTGTACCTTGCCCGTTCCCGAAACAAGGGTGTTCTGCGGGATCACAAGGTTTCCCGCTTGCAGCGGTTCGAGCAGCCGGAGCTTCACCGTCTGACCGTCCATAATCGTCTGGTCTTGGTGGATGCACGCCCGGATGGTGTTCTTTCCCATAGCATAACCGTCGCCCACTGCCGTGTTGAACCCGTAGTTTCTTGGCTGGCTGTACGCCCACATGAACTCCGCATTGCTCATCGGTTGTTGCAGTCCCGACACCGTTTGCTGCCGTGCCGCCTGTACCGCAACAGCGGGCTTTCCCGTCCGTTGCCCGTTACTCTGTCCGGTAACGGGAACTTGCACGATTGTGCCGTTTTGTCCCGTCTGCCCGTTCTGCCCCATATACTTGGCGGCAAGCTCGTAGCTCTTTTCCATCAGGGCGACTTGCTCGTCTATGCCGCCCGCCTGTCCCTGCTGTGCTTCCAGTTTCGCCGTCAGTTCCTCCACCTGCTTTTTAAGTTCCTCCTTTTCCTCGTCCACCTTCGGCGTTTCGTAGAACGTGCCTAATTGTCGGTTGATGTCCCGGTAAGCAGCCGTTGAAGAACTTACGCCGCCTGCCCGTGAGCTTCCCGAATAATCCTTGAACGGCTCCCGTTCCGGTTCACTGTCCGGCAGTTCCAATTCCACCCCGTCCGCATTGTTATTGCCCGAAAAGGCGAAGTCTTCCAACGAACGTACCTTGTCCGCCTGTTTCTTTTCCAGCCCGGCTTGCTCGTAGGCTTTCCGCTTGTCGCCAATGATCCCGTCATTCTCCGGCAAGGGAATGTCAGCGTTGAACGCCCCCACGGTTTCCCCGCTTTCGTCCTTTTTGTCCGAAGGTGCGAAGATCAGCCACATCGAGCCGAGGAACAGCAAGCCCATTAACGGGTACACCAGCAGCTTTTTCCGTTGCTGCATCTGTTTGGGCGTTAGTTCTTTGGCAGGTTTCCTGTCCTTTTCACCGCTTTTCTTCCCTTTATTTTCCGTCCCCGTTTCCGGGGCTGCGGCATCGCTCACCGTCACGTGTTGCGTTGCCGTTTCTTTTTCCTGATTCTGTTCTTCCATGATTTACTGATTGTTAAAAGGATTGATTATACTGTCATTCTTTAGCCGGATTTGGTCGATATGTTCTATCCCCAATTCCTGACCGTCACTTTTGCCGATGTTGTAGATGGCGGCGACGGTCATATAGACCGACAACCCACCGAACACCACGAACATCACAAGGATAACCACCACCCGCTGATCCGGTGTGATACGCCCGCACAGGCGGCGGAGCTTTACGTCCGCCCAATCCTGTATTTCAGCAATGACCTTCGCCATAAATCTTCCGACCATGCCGTTAGCGTTTAATGGTTTGCAAGTCTTTGTTTTCGGTAATCTCGAAGCCCTCGATGATGAACCCCTGCGGGTTGTTGTCACTCCTGACGGCATCCAACAACCGGCAGCGGGTGACAAGGCTTCGCTCCGTTACCGAGCTTTCACGGAGGATAATCTGACGAGCGAACGTCCGCACGTTGTACGGGTACTTGTCAAAGTCGCACCGCACGCTGTCGATCTGCACCATCTGGTTGATATTGCCGCTGATTACCCGGTTATAGTACCCCTTTTCCGAAAGGTCTTTGTAGTAGTTGAATGCGCTCTTGTCCGCCAGCATCAGCGAGCGTTTGATATTGCTTTCGATAGCCGACTTGTCGGGTGACAACGTGAAGAACAGTTCGTGAAACCTGCGCACGTGTTCCCGTGCTTCCACCGGGCGGTTCTGCTGCACGTCCTGCGAGAGTGCCAGCATCAGCGACTTCCCGTTATCCAAGACGTATATTTTCTCCCGTTGCGCTTCGGCGAAACTGTACGATTTCCAAAGGGCGAAACCCGTCACCACCGCACACAGGCAGATGAACACCAGCGCAAAGAGCCGTATCTGCCTGAAACTCGTTTCGATATTCTTTAATGACTTAAATTCCATTTCTTGATTGATTTTTTAGTTACTTGATAAGTTTTCCGGCAACATTGCCCACGGCAGCACCCGCCCCGGCAGCGGCGACATTTCCCGCTTTGGCGGCAGTCGTGTTCATCGCACGGTTCGCACCGCTTACACCGCCCGCCATGATGATCCAGTTCGCAACGGTCGGTATTGTGAAGTATCCGAATATCCCGATAATCAGGAATACCATGTACACCGTATTCGTGCTGTCCGGTATAAAGGTGGGATCGCTCATCGCCTCTATGTCTTTGGTGAGCATAAGCACCTGAATCCTTGCCAGTACCGAACTGAACAGGTCGCTCACGGGTAGCCACATATAGACGGAGATATACCGGGTTATCCACTGTGTCAGGGTGCTTTGGAATCCATCATAGATGCTTATCGCAAAGGCGATAGGCCCTAAGATGGAGAGGACGATCAGAAAGAACGTCCGTATCGTGTCTATCACCAGCCCGGCGGATTGGAACAGCAGTTCCAAGAGTTCCTGAAACCATTTGCGTATGTTCTGTTTCATCCGGTACTCGGCACGGTCTATGTACATGCCGCCCATCGTTATCAGGTCGCCAGCCGACCAGCCGAGTTCATCCAGTTTCTTGTCGAACTCTTCCTTATCCACGAGATACGCCGTTTCCGGATTCCGTTTGTTCGCTTCATATTCCAGTTTGTCCTTTTGTTCCCGGTACTTGTTCATGTCGAAGGTCTGTGTTTCCAGCATCCCGTGGCAGCCTTTTACCACGGGCGAAAGCACCGTATTGATCGTGCCCAGTACAAACGTCGGGAAGAACATGATACATAGCCCGATGGCGAACGGGCGCAGCAGCGGGTACACGTCGATAGGTTCGGCACGGGCAAGGGCTTGCCACACTTTGGCGGCGACGTAGAACAGCGCACCCAACCCGGCTATCCCTTTAGCTACGCCCGTCAGGTTGGAGCATAGCGGCATCATTTCCTGATATAGCGTGTGCAATATCTGGTGCAGGTTCTCAAAGTCTATTGATAATAACATCATCTTACCTTATTATATATATGTACAGGAATCCGTTCTTACCAGTAGCGTTCGTCCGCCGAGCCGTACAACGCCATCACCCGGTCGGTGTCCTTCTTCTTTTTCGCCCGCAGGTAACTCACCGAGATATTCTTGTTCGTGTAGTATTGCACGAGGTTGCGGTATTCCAGCAGCCTTTTATAGCTTTGGTCGATAATCGCCAGCCGTTCCGCATCCGAGAGCGACATTCCGGTGATATTCACCACGTTTTTCAAATCCTGCAACACGTCCGCACTCTCGTTCAGCAACTTTGCATATCCGAAAGAGATCGTGCTTAGCTCGTCCGGCGTATAGTTCGGATCGCCCAGCATCTTTTGGTAGTTCCGCACATAGATTTCCGAAATATCCGCCACCAGTTCGATGCTTTTCTTCACCTTTACACCGCCCTTAATCACGTCGTGTACATCCTTTAGCGCATCATAGTACCGCTTTCCTTGTTCAAAAACTTTAGCGGTTTCCTTGAATCCGTCCAATGTGTTTTTCGCCGTCGTGGAGGTCTGCGCAATCTGTTTAACGGTATTGATAATCCCTTGCGCCAAGTTTCCCGGATCACTCACTACCCACTGTGCGTTAGCCGTACCCGCTGCCAGCAGGCACGCCAACCCCATGACTATCGCTTTTATCTGTTTCATACTTTTACTTGTTTAATTGATGGTTACTCCGTTTATATTCTCCGCCGGGCGACAGGTGTATGCGGTCTTTCTCCTTGTCGTAGGTCAGCATCACCGCCAGCCCCGTTTCGATAAACAGACACCCGTCCGTCTCCCGTATCAGGTACGTTTCCGTCCGGATGCTTCCCGCATGGCTTTTCTTTATCACTGTTACCCGGTATTGCCCGTTTTCTTCCGAAAGGGTAAAGGGCGGTTTGCTGCCCGTGCTTACCCAGTCGCCCCGCATCTTTTCCAGTTTGTCGGCGTTCGTTTCCTTGCAGGAAGTGACGAACGCCAATGCCACCGTCACCGCTGACAGTAGCAGGATTAAATTCAATCGTTTCATAATGATTTCGTTTTTAATGATGATTTGTACAACCAGCCGTTTGTACGTTTAGCCGTTTAGTCATTTAGCCAACCAACCGTTTAATCGTTTAGCCAGCCGTCCGGCTGTTCAACCGTTCAGCCGATTAACCAGCCAGCCAATCAACCATCCGGCTACCCGTACATCCGGTTATTCATTTATTTACCCATTGGCATATCGGCACATTGTCCCATTGGCACATTATTTACTTGTACTTCGTTTCCGCCAGCCGCCTGATGGCAAGCTCCAAGTCGCCGCCCAACTCTTCCGCAAGGTTGAACACCTCCGTTTTCTCGCTCTCTTCCGTGGTGTACGTCAGGTATTCCGAAGGGCTTACTTCTGTGGCATATACCGCTGACTGCACCCCGTTCAGCCCGATCCATACCTCTTTGTATTTCCGTCCGGGATGGTTGGCAAGGTTGATTGACAAGATTTGCGCTTTCTCCTTTTCCGTCAGTCCGAGCATCGCCTGTATGCCGTCGAACTTGTTCATGTACTTTTTCTGGTCGAGCAGTATCTTGCAATCCGAGTTGTTGATGATAGCCTCTTTTACAATGGGCGACGAGATTATATCGTCCACCTCCTGCGTAACTACCACTGCTTCACCAAAATACTTGCGGACGGTCTTGTAGAGATATTTTAAATATTCTGACATACTCGGCGAGGAAAGGGCTTTCCATGCTTCCTCACAGATAAGCATCTTCCGCACCCCTTTAAGCCTGCGCATCTTGTTCAGGAAGGCTTCCATGATGATAATCGTTACCACCGGGAAAAGCTCGGAATTATCCTTCACAGCATCAATCTCAAAGACGATAAACCGCTTGTTTAGCAGGTCGATATTCTCCTTCGAGTTCAATAGGAAATCATAACGACCGCCTTTGTAATATTGCCGTAGCGTGGTAAGGAAGTTGTCTATGTTGAAATCATCCCGGCTTACCTTGATGTCCCTTTTCGCCAGTTCCGCACGGTAATCGTCCAGCATATACTCGTAGAAGGTATCGAACGAGGGGACGATGTTCCGGTCTTGCTGTATCTTCCGGATGTATGCCGACACCGCACTGCCCAGCTCGCCGCTTTCCGTCTTCGTGATTTTCTCGTCCTCGCTCTTCCATAGGGTGAGCAGCAACGTCTTTATACTGTCTTTTTTCTCCACGCTGAACTTGTAATCGTCGGTGAAAAAAGGATTGAAACTGATGGGTTTCTCTTCCGAATACGTGTAATACACTCCGTCCTCGCCCTTTGTCTTGCGGTGTATCAGTTCGCACAACCCCTGATACGAGTTACCTGTGTCAATCAGCACTACATGGCTGTTCTGCTCGTAGTACTGCCGGACTAAATGGTTCATAAAGAAGGATTTTCCCGAACCCGAAGGCCCCAAGACAAACTTGTTGCGGTTCGTGATTACGCCTTTCTTCATCGGCAGGTCTGAAATATCCAGATGCAGCGGTCTGCCCGTTACCCTGTCCACCATCTTGATACCGAAGGGCGATAATGAATCTTTATAGTTCGTTTCTTCCGTGAAGAAACACAAGGCTTGCGGGATGAACGTGTAGAAACTTTCCTCGAAAGGGAAATCCCCCTCGTTCCCCGGTATGCCCGCCCAGAACAGCGTCGGCACGTCCGTCGTGTTATGCCGGGGCTTGCACTCCATAAGGGCAAGCTGGCTGCCCACGTCATTCTTGATGTGTTTCAGTTCTTCCCGGTCGTCCGACCATGCCATCACGTTGCAATGGCAGCGTACCGAGGTCAGCCCCTTGCTGTGCGCTTCGTTCAGGTATTCCTCTATCCATTCCCGGTTAATCTGGTTCGACCGGGAGTAACGGGATAGCGACTGCATATTCCTTGCGGTCTGCTCGAACCGTTTCAGGTTTTCCGTTGCATCGTCTATAAAGATATACTGGTTGTAACAATGGTTACAGGAGAGCAGCACGCCCACCGGGGCGGCGAAACTCAACCTGCAATCGCTCCGGTCGGTGGACAACCGTTCATAACGGCTGTCCGTACCCACCTTGCCCGGCAAGTCCTCTGCGTCCGAAAGGGTGTGCAGGCAAAGGATGCCGTCGCCAATGCGCATTTCTTCCGGGTTCAACTGGATGTCCTTCAATACCGTTGTCCCGCTTTGCGAGAGGGAGAAATATTTCTCCACGATACCCGCCGTCGTTTCCGTCCCGGTAATCTCGTCCGTCGTCAGGCGTGTGAGCGTGATAAACCCGCTGTCGTTCATGATTCGCTCGAACTGCCCGACCGCTTCAAGGAATTTCGTTACCGTTTCCTTGTCCTCGATTTCCTTCGGGATAATCTTTCCCTTGCACAGCGTGCTGAACGTGCTTTCCTGACGGCTGCGCATCTTCGTTGTCTTGGTAAGGAACAGGTAGCAGAAGTGGTTCAGGAACGGACGTTCGTTGAAGTGCCTCTCAAACGAGCGGGACAAGAAACTAAGGTCGTCCCTGTTAATCTCCGGCTGGTACTTCTCCTCGATAAAAAAGTCCTGCTTATGCACGATGGAGTAGTCCGGCAGTACCTTTACCGCCTTGTGCCATGCCGAATGTATCGCCTCGTACTCCGTTTGGGTGACGGTGAACAGTTCCGGCAGTTCCACCCGGAAGGCTACCGTCACGTCCGCATCCTTGCTCACGATGCAGCCGTTCTCCACAGCCAAGAGCGGGAACTTGCTTTCCAGCGTTGCCGCTTTCATTACGTTTCTCATTCTTTCTTGTTTTTGGTGGTAAATAATCGGGGAATTTTCAGGCGGTTCAGCACGTACCTCGGATGCCGCTTGCGGGCGGCGGCTTTCATCAGCCCGTGTGTGCCGTACTTGGCGTTCAGCCGGAAGGTGAGCCATACCAACAGCGTAGCCGCAACCACGCCGAAGCCGATGCACACCCACTGGTTCACGTCCGCCATGTACAGGATCACGAAGACCACGAACACGGCTAACAGCCCGACGGCAAACACGAAAAGATACTGGCTTTCCAAGCCCTTAAACTCCACGTTCCTGCCAATCCCCTTGTTGATCTCAAAGTTCATAACCCGCTTGTTTACAGGAAGAAGGAACGCAGGATAGTGGCGGCTACAATCAGGAAGATACAAGCCCCGAACCACGATGCGGCAGTCTTCGACGTGTCGGGATCACCGCTGCTGAACTTCCCATACACTTTCACGCCTCCAATCAGCCCGACCACGGCGCCGATGGCGTAAATTAATTTCGTCCCCGGATCGAAATAACTTGTCACCATCTGCGTAGCTTCGGTGATACCCGCTTGTCCGTTACCCTGTGCCATTGCACCTGCGGCAGCCATTACAAGGCTTGCCATCAAAAAGATTCTCTTCTTTGTCATTGTCTTAAAAAATTAAATTAATCGTTGTTGTTATTCATCAGTCGGGCGACACGCTGCCGTGCCCCTTCAAATTCATCCAGCATCTCGTCCCACACGTCCGAACCCATCACGGCGGGTAGCACTTCACGGGCTTGTTGTTTCTCCCGCTCGTTCGCATCGTCCGTTACCATGATCCGGTGTACCTTCTTCAAGTCCTCGAAGGTGTACCCGGTGGCAAAGTCGGGATTGCCGTCAGGGTAGTAAGCCCCCAGTCCTTCTTCCTCGTCCACCTCTTCGGGCGTGGGTACATATTCCTCTTCTTCCGCCTCGTCCTCTTCCGGCTCTACCTCGATGTCGGAGTAGTCCGCATCATCATCATCCGCCGTGGCGGTTTCTTCCGGTTGTTCCGTATCGTCAGCCGCAGGTTCTCCGGTAGCCGTTTCCGGCTGTTTTTCCGTATCGTTTCCGGGCGTTCCGGGTGCGAAATTATCCGTTTTATCATCCTGATTATCAGTGTGTCTTTGCTTGTCTTCCGGCTCGTCCGTTTGTCTTTTCCGGTAGGTGCTTTTTCCGATAACCGTGTACGGTTCTTCCGTTTTTTCCTCCGGTTTGTCGTCGGCTTCTTCCGCATCCGTTTTCCAAAAAGACCGCATCAAATCGTGACGGAAGTATTGCCACAGCACGGCAAGGTAGTAGAGCAGGATTACGGAGATTATCATTTTCAGTATCATGGCAGTTCCTCCCGGTGTTAGAATAAGTTTTCTATTTTTCCGGCGTATGCCGCCTCGATTTCTTCCCGGTACTGCTCGAAGTGCTGTGCCAGCACGTTGTCTATGTAGGCGGAAAGCGACACTTTGCCGCCCGTCAGCATCATGGAGATTTTGGCAATCCTCTCGTGGTACTCACGCCGCACGTACACGGGCTTGCCGTAACGGGCGGGTATATCCATCCCTTTTAGAAAGGTCGTGTCGTAGTCCGCCGTCTGCTTTGCCTTGCGCCGCTTTCCGTCCGGCACTTTCCCGTCAGCCACCTTTCCGGCAACCATATTTTCCGCAGGCACGGCAGTTTCCCTTTTCTCTGTTTCCTGTTCCTGTTCTTCCGCCTCTTGTCCTGTTTCCTCTGCTTCCTGTGCATCACCGTTACTTTGCAGCTTTTCTGTTTCGCCAGCCATCATCCGCATAAGCAGTTCTTCGTCGATGGGCTTATCTACTTGTCGCTTTTTCATAGCCTGATAGTTTGAGGATGGATATTATTTCATGTGCCAGTTCGGGTATGCCGCTGCCCGCAATCATCCGCTTGTCGGGAGCGAACAGCGTGGAGCGGAACACCGTCCGGTTTTCCGCATCCAGTTCCTTGCGGAAGCGTTTCGTGTCCGGTATCTGGGTAGTGAGCATCGGCAGCCCCATTCCGGCGATTACTTTTTCATACCGTCCGTACAGTTCGCTTTTTTCCCGTTTATCTACCAGATTCCAAAAGAGGTACAAGCCTTTTAAACGGCTTGTTTCCTTGCCTAACATCATCCGTTGCAGCACGTCCAAGAAAGCGAGCGTGCTTTCCAGTACCGTTTGGTCGGCACTCACCGGAGCAAAAATGTAATCCATTTGTGCGATGGTGCGCAATATGCCCGACGAGTTCACCGTACCGGGCAGGTCAAAGAACAGCAGGTCATAGTTTCCACTGCCCGCCAGTTCCGCCGCCATGTCCGGCGCACGTTCCACCCGGCACTTCTGCACCGGATAGGCGGCACGTCCCGGCTCACGCATCTGCTCGTATGCCATCCGTTTCAGGTACTCGTTTTCCAGTACCGCCCGGCTGTCCCTCTCCCGCATCTCATACAGGCTGTGTTGCGGAAAGTCACAGTCGATCACCGCCAGCGGACACCCGCAGTTGTAGTGCAGGTAACTCGCCACCAGCACCGTGATAGCCGTTTTCCCGCTACCGCCCTTTTGTGTGGCGAAAGCCACGTTCAAAGTCTGTTTATCCATATCGTCAATCAATTAGTTATTCATTCGGTTGCCTAAGCAATCGGTTATCTGTTCATTCATTCAGTCACTCAATCGGTCAGCCGTTCGTCCGGCTGTTTGTTCATCCGGCTGATTCATCATGCGTTCAGCCGTTTGCCCGTTCATTCGCCCAATCATCCGGCTGTTCATCCGTTTAATCGTTTAGCCGTTTAGTCATTTGGTTGTTTAGCCAATCATCCGGCTAACCGTTCAGTCATTCGTCCGCTTATTCGTCCGGCAAAACCATCATCCGTTTAACTGCTCGTTTGACTAATTATCCACTCGCTTGACCGTCCGTTTGTCCGTCCGTTCGGATAGCCGTTTTGCCGTTTTCACGGCGCAAAGGAATATCAATTTATCGGTAGATTATACGCTTGATTATCAGCGTGTCACGCATTGTCTTTCTACTTGTATAGTTGTCGCATCCGGGCATAATGATCGGACGGGAAAAGGGCTGTTACTTTGCGGCGTTGAACCCAAGAACCATGAAAATGAAGAAGAGTAGTAACCGCCCGAAGGACTGCCCGGTCAGTCCGCAACAGACAAGGGCATCCCCAATCTGTCCGGTAGGACGAATTTTATTTTCAACCGAAAATAGCAAGTTGTGTGCTGCGGCACTCGCTTCGCTTTCCGTGCCTCACCACCACCTTGCCCCGCTGGTGTAAAATCCTCCGAAGTCGGATTTTTCTTTGCGGGGGAGAGCCGTAAGCATACGGCAGCTTCAACCCATGTTTCACTTAAAATTTGATAGGACTATGGATAGTCAGAAGAAGTATTCCAACAACCACGGGCGCAAGCCCAAAACCGACAAGATGCGCCACCGCTACGTCTTCCGTCTGGACGACGGGGACAACGCCCGTTTCCTTGCCCTGTTCGATGAATCCGGCAAGGCAACCCGTGCGGAATTTATCGTTTCCGCACTCTTCGGCAGGGAAATAAAGGTCGTGAAACTCGATAAGGGCACGCAGGATTTCTACATGCGCCTGACCTCTTTTCACTCCCAGTTTCGCAGCATCGGCGTGAACTATAACCAATGCGTGCGTGCGCTCAAATCCAATTTCTCGGAGAAGAAAGCACTCGCTTTCCTTTATAAATTGGAGCAGCACACCCTCGAACTGGTGGAACTTAGCAAACAGATTTCCGCACTGGTGGAAGAGTTTCAGACCAAATACCCGGTGCGATGATAGCCAAGATTTCACACGGCAGCAGTCTATACGGCGTGCTTTCGTACAACCAGTTGAAGGTGGACGAGCTTCATGCCGACGTGCTTTTCGGTAATCGGATCATTGAACCGCAGGGCGATAACCCCTACACGATAGAGCATCTTTCCCGTTCGTTCGAGGATTACCTGACCGCCAACCGCAAGACCGAGAAACCCATCCTGCACATTTCGCTCAACCCCGATCCGAAAGATTGCGTGAGTGAAGAACAGTTTATCAAGTTGGCGGAAGAGTATATGCGGCGCATGGGCTTCGGCGACCAGCCTTATATTGTCTATCGCCACAATGACATTGGTAGGGAACACCTGCACGTCGTTTCCGTCCGGGTGAACGAAACCGGGCGTGCCATTTCCGACAGCTACGAACACGAGCGTTCGATGGCCGTCTGCCGGGAACTGGAACAACAGTTCAGCCTTACCCCCGTAACTAAGAAAGAATGGAAGGAAGGGCTGCCCTTGTCGCCCGTCGATTACGAGGGCGGCAACCTCAAAGGGCAGTTGGCGGGCGTGATCCGTCCGATAGCCCGTGAATGGCGTTTCCAGTCGCTCGGCGAGTACTGTGCCGTGCTTTCGCTTTACGGCATTTCGGTGGATGAAGTCAAAGGGGAATATGGCGGACGGGAGTATCACGGCTTGTCCTATTCGGCAACGGATAAGGAAGGTAACAAGGTAGGCAAGCCCTTCAAATCTTCCATCTTCGGCAAGGAAGCGGGCATCGACGCACTGGAAAAGCGTATGCAGGTTTCCGCTGCATGGGTGAAGAAGCACAAGGACATTGCCACTGATACCGCCGCCCGCATAGCAGCAGCCATGCAGACCGCCGGGCATGACCGGGCACTTTTCGAGCGTGAACTGCTCCGGCAGGGTATCGGCGTGGTGTTCCGTCAGAACGAAGCCGGGCGCATCTATGGCGCAACCTTTATCGACCATGCCGACAAGACCGTTTTCAACGGTTCCCGTCTGGGCAAGGAGTTTTCAGCCAATGTGTTCAACGACCTTTTTGCCGGACAGGACAGTACGCACCCCGTACAGCAGCAGGCACATTCCGGCGCACCTGAATGGCAGGAACGTGATACAGCGTACCAGCCCGACCACAAGGACAGCACCGCTGAAAATATGGCAAACGCTTTTAGCCTGTTCGCACCCGTGCAGGGTGGTGCATCCGGCGACCAGTCCGCACCGCAACAGCGGAAAAGGAAGAAAAGGCGCAGGTACGGCAGGCAGCAGTAGCCTTCCGTTTTTTAGTTTACTCACTATTTAAAATTTAGATTTATGCAAAACGAAGATGATTTGCGTGGACTTGCCAAGGTCATGGAGTTCATGCGTGCTATCAGTATTTTATTTGTCGTGATTAATATTTACTGGTTCTGTTACCAGTCGTTTCGGGAATGGGGTATCAATATCGGCGTGGTCGATAGAATCCTGCTCGGTTTCCAGCATACCGCCGGGCTGTTCTCCAATATCCTTTGGACGAAATTCTTTGCCGTGGTGTTCCTCGCCTTGTCCTGTTTAGGCACAAAGGGCGTGAAAGAGCAGAAGATCACTTGGCGGAAGATTATTCTTTCCGGTGTGTCGGGCTTGCTGCTGTTCTTTTTCAACTGGTGGCTGCTCGCACTACCGTTGCCGCTATCGGCAAACACGGTGTTCTACGTCGCCACCCTCACGGCAGGATATATCCTGCTGCTCATGGCAGGGCTGTGGATGTCCCGCCTGCTCAAAACCAACCTGCTTGAAGACGTGTTCAATATCGAGAACGAGAGCTTTATGCAGGAAACCGAACTCAAAGAGAACGAGTATTCCGTCAATCTCCGTACCCGCTTTTGGTTCAGGGGAAAGACGTATGACGGATGGATTAACCTTGTTAATATTTTTCGTGCGACAATGGTATTGGGAACTCCGGGCAGCGGGAAGTCCTATGCAATTATCAATCAATACATTAAGCAGGTAATCGAGAAAGGTTTTTCCGTTTTCTTGTACGATTTCAAATATCCCGACCTTTCCGAAATTGCTTACAACCACTTGCTCAACAATTTGGACGGTTACAAGGTCAAACCAAAATTCTATGTGATAAACTTCGATGATCCGGCGGGTAGCCACCGATGCAATCCCATTCACCCGGACTTTATGACGGACATATCGGATGCCTACGAGAGTGCGTACACGATTATGCTTAACCTCAATCGCTCGTGGATTTCTAAGCAGGGCGACTTCTTCGTAGAATCGCCTATTATCCTGTTAGCCAGCATTATATGGTATTTGAAGATCTACAAGAACGGCAAGTACTGCACCTTTCCCCATGCCATCGAGTTCCTGAACCGGAAATACGCTGATATTTTCCCCATACTCACCAGTTACCCCGAACTGGAGAACTATCTTTCCCCGTTCATGGACGCTTGGGAATCCTCGGCGGTGGAGCAGTTGCAGGGGCAGATAGCCAGTGCCAAAATCCCGCTTTCCCGCATGATTTCTCCGGCTCTCTATTGGGTAATGACGGCGGATGATTTCACGCTCGACATCAACAACCCGGAAGAACCGAAAGTGCTGGTTGTCGGCAACAATCCTGACAGGCAGGGCATTTACGGTGCGGCTCTCGGTCTGTACAACTCCCGTATCGTGAAGTTAATCAACAAGAAGAAACGGCTCAAATCCGCCGTAATCATAGACGAGTTGCCCACCATTTACATGCGTGGACTGGATAACCTGATTGCCACCGCCCGAAGCAACAAGGTTGCCGTCATGCTCGGCTTTCAGGATTTCAGCCAGTTAAAAAGGGACTACGGAGACAAGGAGAGTGCCGTTATTTGCAATACCGTCGGCAATGTCTTTGCAGGTCAGGTAGTTGCCGAAACCGCCAAAACCTTGTCGGAGCGTTTCGGCAAAGTCTTGCAGAAACGGCAGAACATGACGATCAACCGCAACGAGACTTCCGTCTCCATCAATACCCAGATGGATAGCCTTATCCCGGCTTCCAAAATCAGCAACTTGACACAGGGAATGTTTGTCGGGGCGGTAGCCGACAATTTCGACGAGCGCATCGAACAGAAGATTTTCCATGCCGAGATTGTCGTGGATAACGAGCAGGTCAAACGGGAAACCGCCCGTTACGTGAAGATACCGCAGATTATCGACTTCACCGACAAGGACGGCAACGACACCATGCAGCAGCAGATTGAACAGAACTACTACCGCATCAAGAACGAAGTCAAGCAGATTGTCGCCGACGAAATCGAGCGTATCAAGGCTGATCCCGAACTCTCACATTTAATTGAAAGGATAACAAGATAGCAAAAATATTAATAAATTTGAATTTACATTTTACTACTACTGTTTCAAGCAAAAAAATAATATATACGATTGTTAACATTAGGAATCTTCTATAGTATTACATTGGGAAATAAATCTCTATTTTCAGCAACAATAATATACTGCTGAAAGTAGGGATTTTTCACATCTATTCTCTTTTAACTACTATTTTATGCACCATCTCATTTTCCTCAATGTAAGCTCTGTTTGTAAAAGGAGTCATAAATATTCTATTAAATTCAAGCAGGGCATCTCCAATCCTAATACATAGTTTTGGTGTTATAGTATTAATGACATTGTCCTCAATATGTATATTAAATTCAACTTTTTCATTTTCTATAGGAACAAATATACCATCATCCATAATTGAAACCCCTATATCTGGAAATTCAAATGTTTGTATATATTCAGAATTATGTAGTAGCTTATTTCTTAACTTTATAAGTTCGTAAAGAGCTTTTATATTATGACTATCCTCATTAATTACATATTTTCCATCAGATATAATATGGGGAAGAATAAATAATTTCTCCTTAAATCGTATATTCTTATATATGTCTAAATAGCGTTTATACTCCGGTACTTCAAACTTATGAAAGCAATACACTGCTAACATATAATTTAAAGAATATTCTAATGTTGCTGACGCCAATGCAATAAAACTAAAACACAAGTAATCACATTTTGTGTCATTTTTTATATCAGAAAGAGCTTTTTCTAATTGCTGATAATATGTAACTACATTGTTTGATAATATATAACTTTCACCACCAGTCAAACATACAGACATTAATGCACGATGTTGATCTCCATTTTCTAAAAAATCTTCCATTATTTTTTTTGTTTTTTTTGATTAAAACTTAATTTTGGTGATATAAACTCTACAAAATCAGAAACAAAATCCTTTAGGATAAAATTGATTTTTAAGATTTAAACATATCACAAAATTAACTAATCTGATATTATTCTTTTTCAATATAAATTAAATCAGTGATGTTATGAGAGTATGTACTTCATTATTCAGATCATCAAGACTAATATTCTTTATTTTTTGAATTTCGTTTAAAATAAAAAGACTAAATGGCTCTAGTCCATTTATTTGTTTTGCAGGGATATTCCCTACTGCATAATAGGTGGAAATATAACCATTCAAACAATGGTTTAGTTTTAGTTTTTTCTTTTTAAATAAATTCTGATATAAAATAAATGTATCAAGATGAACCATTATAACATCTTTAATTAGTAAATCATTATCTAATCCTTTTTCTTTTATTATCCCTTTAAATTCATTACGTATTAGATAATTAAAACCAGGATTAGAAAAGGCCTCATCGCTATAAATCAATATCGGATAAATTATAGTTTCTTTATAATTAGATTTATCTATACTTTCATATTTCCCTCGACGATAGTTAACTATATTATTTGCTAATTGAGTAACACCTTCATCATTTCCTCTTTGATCTTTAACGAACTTTATTTTTAATTCTTGCTTTATTTTGTTTATATCGTTACTACTTTTTGCTGGATATGAAAGCCAAACATCTTTATATTCAAATAAATAAACCTTATTTTTGTCACGTATATAAAAATCTGAATATCCATCTCCTGCCAATGCTTTCATCTCATCACCAGTTGTAAGCACATATGGAAGACTACTAAAACTATTAATTAATGCCCTATACATTATTCCGGTCTCTGATACAGACTGACCATATATTGATTTAAAGTCAGGGAATGAAGCTATAACTTTTCCATTGTAAGTTGCTTTATTGTTTTTTAAAATCCGGAAAAAGTCAAATTGAATACCTTGAAATAATTTATCAATTAAAAAGTTTAAATTTAAAAATAGATATTCTCCTTTTCTTATTTTTAGAACAGGTGTATTGCGCAATCCCTTAAAATCCACTTCACAGGAATAAGTATCTAAGTTCAAACAATAATTATCCAAGAAGTCAATAACTAATTGGTGGCTATCATTAAAAAGTAACGTAGAAGGAACAGCCATTTCCTTAAAAGGACGTATATATAGCGTTACTAAATTAAGCAAATAGTCTTGCCAAGATGATAATTTATATTCATTAAGAAATAGTTTTAAATACCCAGAAAAAATCGGATTACTCTCACAAAACTGAAAAAAATAGACAGCTTTTATTACCTGCGCCCTAAAATCCTTATATTTGAAAAATTCAGAATAAGGGAGTATTAATGGCAATGAAAATGCAATATATTCATCTAAAGAGGAAATAGAAGGTGGCACTTTTTGTTCATCTGTCCATTTTTGAGCTTCCCATAAGTATAATTTAAAGAGAGATAATTCTTCTTCTGGTAATAGTTTTCTATCTTCTTTATTTCTATTATTTTTGAGAATCTCTTCTATTGTAAATAGAGAAGTGATATTATCAAAAATAGATGGATTATTGACTTTCTTTATTTTGTTAGAAATATGTTCTCTTATAGCTACAGGGAAATTTATACTCCATAAATTGAATAGTTTTATGTGTATTTTCCAATTTGTTTCATTAATGTGTAATTGAGCATTAATGTAAGATATATATTTTAACGCAGTAATAGTAGGAATATCTTGTAATAATTTCTCTGGAGTTATTACATCATAATCATCAAATATTGATTTGTAACTAATAGCTGTAAAAATAGCAGGCATACTTTTCTTTATTATTATGTTTCACAAAGTTATATCTTTTTTCTTTTTTTCTCTCTTATTTGCTAAAATAGTTTTTTCATACGACAAACCTGCGAACCGGACGACAAGTAGCGACAGTCCGCCCGAAACTTGCTAATAATCAACATATTCCCCTATATATTTACGTCCGGTTTCATTGGAAACCATTAATATTCACCATTTAAAAATTTAAGTTTATGGACGAAAGACCGGACAACAGCCAGCAGTTGATGGACATCCTTCTTGTCATGGACAAGGAAGAAAAGACCATCCAAGCCGTCAGCGGAGTGCAGGACGGCAAGTTACAAACCAAGAACCCGTTGGAGGACAACAACGACCTTCTCAAAGTGGATCGCCACGGCGATATGTTCTCCAACTTCTTTTCCAATCTCTGGAACCAGATTAAAGATCCCACCCGTTTTCATTTTTTCCGTGTCCCGGAAGAGGAAGTGCAACGGGTAGCGGCAGATTTCCAGCAGACCGTGAAAAATCCCACGCCCGAAGGACAGGCACGCATGGCACAGTACGAAGTACAGCCGCCCCAGCAGGCACAGCAGCAGAGCCAGCAGCAGGCGCAACCCGCTGCCGGACAACAACAGACCGATGCAGCGCAACAGCAACCACAACCGCAGGAACAGCAGCAACAGCCGCAGTACAAGTACGACGTGAACAAGATTGACTGGGAAGCCGCCGCATCCATCGGCATCAAAAGGGAGCAACTTGAGCAGAACGGTATGCTCGACCAGATGCTAAAAGGTTTCCAGACCGACAAGACAGCCCGTGTGTACTTCAATCTCGGTTCTCTTTCCCACAGCAACGACAGCCAGCTTTCCTTGCGTGAGAACGCCGACGGCAAGCTCGTCATTTGCAGCCACGGCATTCTCGACCTTGACAAGATGCAGAAACAGTTTTTCGGGTACGATCTTTCCCAAAAGGACATGGACGCCGTGAAGCTCTCCGGCAATATCGGGCATCCCGCCGAGGTCACCAACCGGGCGGGCGAGAAAATCCCGTCCCTTATCAGCCGTAACCTGAAAACGAACGAACTGGTGTCGTTCCCGCTGGACAAGGTGCGCATCCCTGCCGAAAAGAACGGGCATACCTTCACCCCCGATGAAATTACCAAGTTGAAGCAGGGCGAAGCCGTCGTCTGCCAGTTCCAGACCAAAGCGAAAGAGGGGCAGAAGCCCAAGACCTATTTAGCCCCCGTACAGTTCAGTGCCGCCCGAATGCAACTCGAACTACTCTTTGGCGAACGGGGCAAACTGGCGATGGACGAACACCGGGAAATGCAGAAGCAGACCGCCAATCAGGAAGTCCCCAAGACCTTCCGCAAGCAGGAACTCACCGAGAAGTCACAGCTTGAACTCTCCGGTGGCGGAACGGTCAAGGTTTCCGGTCTGGTGGATAGACAAGGTAAAGCCTACCACGGCTATATCACATGGCAGCCCGGACAGAAATATCCCGCTTTCATGTTCCCGAAGGATTACAAGACCGCACTCGAAGAGGGGCGTATCAAGCCCGCAGTCGAGAACGAGGTGCAGGTGGCGGTCAATTCACAGGGTAAAACCAACGAATCCACCAAGAGCCTGAAAGAAGCCCTGCAATCTGCACAAACCCAGCCCACCGGGGAACAGAAGCAGCAGAAAGACCGCAAGGAGCAGCAGAAAGAGGATAAGAAACAGGAACAACGGCAGGAGCAGAAGCAGGACAAGCCCAAGCAGCGCAAGGGCGTCCGCCGTTAATCCTTTTCCCCCTTTTTATTACGATTCGGTTGTCCCGCCCTAAGTGACGGGACACTTTTTGTCAAACCATTAAAAATTGAACATTTATGATTACAGCAATTATCGCCGAGAAACCTTCCGTGGCGAAGGATATAGCAAACGTGTTGGGAGTTCGTGAACGTCACGATGGCTACCTCTCAGGCAACGACTACCTCGTTACCTGGGCGTTCGGCCATCTTGTCCAGTTGGCTATGCCCGACGCTTACGGCTACACGGGCTTCCGCCGGGAAAACCTGCCCATCATCCCGCAGGAATTTAAGTTCATTCCCCGCCAGATACGGGAAGGCAAGGAGTACAAATCCGATCCCGGCGTACTCAAACAGCTAAAGGTGATCCGGGAAGTTTTCGCCCAGTCTGACCGGATCATCGTGGCGACTGATGCAGGTCGTGAAGGAGAAGGTATATTCCGTTATATTTACAAACACCTCGACTGCCGCAAGTCCTTTGTCCGCCTGTGGATTTCCTCGCTGACCGACCGTGCCATCCGGGAAGGGCTGGAGAACCTCAAACCCGGCAGCAGCTACGACAACCTCTACCGTGCCGCTGAAGCCCGTGCCATCGCCGATTGGGAAATCGGACTAAATGCCACGCAAGCACTCTCCATCGCCGCCGGGCAGGGAATCTTCTCGCTCGGACGGGTACAGACACCCACGTTGATGATGATCTGCTCCCGCTATCTGGAGAACAAGGATTTCACCCCGAAGACCTACTACCAAATCCGGGTGACGGCGGCAAAGGACGGCACGCCCTTCTCCGCCTTGTCCGAACACAAGTACGAAACCCTTCCGGCAGTCAATACCGCACTTAGTGCCGTAACCGCAACAGGTACGGTTACGGTTGCCGACGTGCAGTGCAAGGAAGTCAGTCAGGAACCGCCGTTACTGTACGACCTGACAAGTTTACAAAAAGAAGCCAACAGCAAGCTCGGCTTTTCAGCGGACAAGACACTCAACATCGCCCAGTCGTTATACGAGGCGAAAGTTTTGAGCTACCCCCGCACAGGCTCCCGTTATATCTCCGACGATGTTTTCGACGAAATACCGTCCCGCATCGCCCTTCTGGAACAATACCCGGCTTTTGCCGCCTATGCCACCACCCTGAAAGGGACGGCACTCAACCGTCGCAGCGTGGACGATAAGAAAGTCACCGACCACCATGCGCTCATTATCACCGAATGTCTGCCCGGTGAACTGCCGGAAGACCAGCGCAAGATTTACGACATGGTGGCAGCCCGCCTGCTCGAATCCTTCTCCGCCCGCTGTGTCAAGGACGTTACCACCGTCCACCTGACAGCAGGTAACAGCGACTTTACCGCCAAAGGTACGGTTGTCAAGTCCGCCGGATGGCGTGCCGTGCGTGGCGAGCGGGACGAAGAGGAAGAATCCGCCGCCCTTCCCGTTTTACGGCAGGGCGAAACTTTCCCCCTCGAATCCGCCGAACCGTTGGAGAAACAGACCAAACCCAAGCCCCTGCATACCGAGAGCAGCCTGCTTTCGGCAATGGAGAGCTGTGGCAGGAATCTGGACGAAGTCGAACTCCGGGACAGCCTGAAGGACATAGGCATCGGCACGCCCGCCACCCGTGCCTCCATCATCGAAACCCTGTTTTCACGTGACTACGTGCGCCGGGAGAAGAAGAACCTCGTGCCTACCGAAAAAGGGCTTGCCGTGTACAGCACCGTCAAGGGCAAGAAGATTGCCGACGTTGAAATGACCGGGCAGTGGGAAACCGCCCTTGCCCGTATCGAAACGGGCGAAATGGATGTGGCAACCTTCCGCAAGGGTATCGAAGTCTATGCCGCACAGATCACCGAGGAACTTTTACAGGTACAGGTGTCCGTGGCGGACGGTGAACGAATTCCTTGCCCCAAATGCCAGTCCGGGCGCATCCTCTTTTATCCGAAGGTCGCCAAATGCAGCAACGTTGATTGCGGGCTTACCGTCTTCCGTAGCAAGGGCGAAAAGACACTCACCGACAACCAGATTACCGACCTTGTAACCAAAGGCAAAACCTCCCTTATCAAAGGCTTCAAGAACAGGGACGGCAAGGCGTTCGATGCGCACGTCACCTTTGACAAGGATTTCCGCACCGTGTACGACTTCTCGCCCAAGCCCAAAGGGAAAGGGGGCAGACGATGAACGGCTGGTTATCCGTGCAGGAAGCCGCCCGCCTTTGCGGTACGGACGAGCAACGTATCACCCTTTGGATGAACGGCAACCACATCGCTTTTGCCCGTTTCGATACCGTCCTGATGATTGACGGTGCATCCCTTTTCGCCCTTTTCGAGCGCAACCGGGTAGTCACCATCTATGACGATGCGCCACGGCAGAAGAAAAGGGGCAGACCGGGCAAGCACAGCGAGCTACTGAATACCCCGCTGGACAGGCTCGGCTTTTCGCAGCGTGTCGTCAAGGCTTGTCGGGAACTCGGTATTTTCACCACCGAACATTTGCTCATGCACCTGAAAAGGTATCGTCTTTCCCGCCTGTATTGTGTCCGCAACTTCGGCAGCCAGTCCGGTACTGAAATTCTCCGCTGGCTTCACCGGAACGAACTCATAGACGACGGAAACCCACGGGATTTTCAGGTTTTATTCCCGTAATCCCATAGTAATAAGTGCCTTTGCCGGTCGGTCACTCCGAAAGGGCGAATTTGCCTTTTCCCGTGACCGGATGGCAGGCGTTCAGGGATAACAATATCCCGAACGCCTTTAACCAATCAAAAACAATAAATATGGCAACTATTTTGTATTTTAAGAGAATTGTTTTATCTTTGCAGCAACATGCTTACCCCGCTTCCCGTCAGATCAGCGCGCTCAGGGTAGGCTTTTTATTTTTATACTACTATGACTAAAATTCCTTACCCTAAACATCTCATATCTTTTTCGGATCAGATAACTTTACTCAAACAACGTGGACTTTCCTTTGCAGACGAGAACAAGGCTTTACATTTGTTACAAAATATCAGTTATTACCGTTTGAGCGGTTACTGGTATCCATTGTTGGCAGATAAAGAGAATCATCGTTTCAAGCCGGGTAGCACTTTCGAGGCGGCATATACTATCTACAAGTTCGATGGTGAACTCCGCAAACTGATTATTACGGAGTTGGAAAAGATAGAAGTGGCTGTACGTACACAAGTCGCCTACATACTCTCTTCACAATATCATGGTTGTTGGTTTGCCGATTCTTCTCTTTTCAGTAATCCGGTACGTCATGCCAAGATTTTATCGAAGATAGATGAAGAATACCAGCGTAGCGATGAAGAGTTTGTAACGGCTTTCAAAGCCAAGTATTCCGATCCTTTTCCGCCAAGTTGGATAACTATGGAGATAACATCTTTCGGTACTTTATCCATTCTGTATAACAACTTGCTTCCCGGAAGGGCTAAACGCAATATCGCGAATTATTTTGGATTGCCCGACACGGTTTTTGCATCGTGGTTACATAGCATCGTTTATATCCGTAACATTTGCGCCCATCATTGCCGCTTGTGGAATAAAGCGCTTAGCATCCGTCCGCTGATGCCCCGTTCACCCCGTAAGCCGTTTGTTACGCTTCCGACAAATGGCACACGTCAGGTCTATTTTATATTGAGCATGATTGTGTATCTTTTGGATATAATCAACCCTAACCATTCGTTTGTGGCAAGGTTTAAGGATTTATTAAACCGTTACCCTTCAATTGATGTCCGGGCAATGGGATTTCCCGCAAATTGGGAGAATGAAGATCTTTGGAAATAGGCAACGCTGTTACCTGAATTGAACTAAGCTAAAAAGTGCGACAGTGTCTCACCAATTTGTGCGACACCGTCGCATAAATTACATAGTCCTTTGTCATACAAGGATTTTATTCTATCTTAGACACAATACAACCCGCCAAGCCTCTTAACAATGCTCAAATAGGCGGGTCGTTTTTCCATATCCGTTGCCATTCTCCAATTTGGCAACCGCCCGTTGCCAAATTACGAAACCGCCTGTTTCGTAATTACACCATTCCGTACACCGTCCTTACCTTCTCGCCGTCCAGTACCCTGCAAGACCGTACCACCCATGCCGCATTGTCAGCCTTGATACCCGACAGAGCCTTTTCTTCACCCCCTGCAACCTTCGGCAGAGTAACTACTACAATTTCATCCGCCAGCCCGCTATTCAGCAACATGGCGGCAATTCCTTCACCGTAAGCGACAATCACACCGTCACCCGCAGCTTTCATCCGTCCGATTTCCGCCACGGCATCCCCCGTGATGAACCGCACGCTTTCTTTTCCCGTCAAGTTACAGTCTGCTTGCGCCACGACAAAAGTGTCCTTTTGTGTGATCGGCCAGCCGAGGTGATTCATAAATACGTCTAAATAAGTTTCTTCATCCAAGAGCAGGCAATCGGCTTTCCCGATAGCATCATCCACCTGCTTGTCAGCACGGGCAGGACATCCGTCAATGGACTGGTACACATACAAGGTAATCTGTTTCATAACACTTCTTTTTATCGGTTATGCCCGCCTTGCGCCATAAAAGAACAGCGTGAACTCACACTATTCTAAAGTAAGGGACTGGAAACCCCATAAACCGAATAGGCAAACCCACGCCGTATATATACACAGCATGAACATTGCGCCATTCGTCCGGTTTATTAAAAATTTCCAGTTTTTACTTTAAGACGTTTAGCGAACGTACAATCTATATAATCAAAACCCGCTTGCGTTCAAGCCGGGCAATGAACTTTCATATTTTCAGTTGCAAATATAGTGCAAACCTGCCGAACTACAAAAGAATAGCCCCGCCTTATCTCACGACAAAGCAGGGCAACCGTTCACTCTTCATTTACGCCTAAGTACATGGTGAACGTGGGGTAATGGTCTGTTGATACTCTTATCCGCTTGCTTTTCTTTCCGGATTTTTTCTCTCCGTCACCGCATCGAAACGGTTACGGATGAACTCCTGTACATCCTTTGCCCGGTAGAATACCTTCCCGCTGATCGTGAAGTAAGGCAACGCCCCGATAGCCCGGTATCGCTGCAATGTCCGTATGCCTACTTTCAGCAGCAGGCACAAGTCCTGATTATCCAGCAGTTCCTCACCGTCCAGCAGGCTGTTCTTTTTCAGCACCCGTTCCAGCAGTTTCTCCGTCAGGTCGAACCGTTGCATGATCCGCTGCATCCAGCCTTCAAACTCTTCCCGGTCTGTGTACATAGCAATCTCCTTCCTTTTCGATGATTTCCTTCTCCCGCATATAGCGGATATAACCCTTTGCAGTGCGTTCCTTCACTTCCAGCATTTCCTGTATCAGTTCGCACAGTTCGATGTAACCGTACTTCTCCTGCCGGGTGAACGCCTCCCGTGCCATTTCCGCCAGTTCCTTTTCCTTGCGTTTCTCCTTTTCCGCACGGGGCTTTTCGCCCACGTACACGGGCATCCCGGCTTGTTTGTCCCAGCGGAACTGCATCAACGGAATATCCAGCGGGCTGCCGTCCCGCACCTTCAACGCTTTTACCACCGATATTTCCGGGTTCTCGTCCTTCTCTATCGAGAGGATTGCCGCCGACTTGCGTTGCAATTCGCTGCCCAAGTGTCCCCGGAGCTTCAAGCCGTTCGGTACAAAATGTACCACGGCGGCGATGCACGTGCGGTAAATCCCCGCCAGTCGGTAAATCTCGTCGATCAACGCCACGCTTTCCCCCTCGTCGTTGGCGCAACGTATCAAATCCGCCACCCCGTCGATCACCACTAAATGAATACCCCCGTGCAGGTAATGGTACTTGTCCATGCTCTGCATGATGGCGGTCAGTCGCTCACTCCGTGACATTCCCGTCAGGCAATACACGTGCAGGAACTCCGGCATTCGTTCCCGTCCGGCACGCCGCAACAGCCGCCCTGTGTTCTTGTATAGCTGTTGTTCGCTCTGTTCCGTATCATAGAGCAGCACCGCACGCCTTTTCCGGTTCGGTTCCACCCGCACGCCCAACAAGTCGGTGTCCGTTTCCTTCTCCTGAATCGCCCCGGCTACCAGCGCAGCCGTGTAGTTGCTCTTTCCCGTACCTTCCCCGCCCGTGATGCAGAGTATATTCTCTTCCGTGCCCAACGGCACATCCCCGGCGGTAATGATACTGACCGCCGCCAGTGGCGGGTGGTCGTAGTCGATCTCGCAGGATTTCAGTACCGCCATCGTGTCACCGTACAGGCTGTCCAGTAGTTTAAGGAACAGCTTTACGAACTCTTCCCGTGTCCGTCCCGCCTTGAAGTAGTCCGACACGTCCTTGTCCGTCTTTTCTCCCGTCAGTGGCAGCACCAGCCGTTTCACCCCGTACTCTGTTAGCTGTTGGCGGTGCTTCTCCGAGCTTTCCAGCCCTGTTTTATCCACATCGTACAGCAGCACGATATGTTTGAAACGGTACACTAACTTGCGGATAATCTTCGTGGGGATAACCGACGTTTCCGAGTTGAAACAGATGGCATGGAATCCGTGCGCCGCCAGTGTCAGCACGTCCTTTTCCCCGCCCGTCAGGAACAGCGTGTCGCCTTTGGGCGGCAACTCTTCCAGCCCGAAACAATAGTTGTCCCCCGTATGACCGCCATACACGAACCGTACTTCCGATTTCGGGCGGTACACCTTCACGCCCCATTTCCCCGCATACCCGAACATCGGTTCTGCGGGCGTGGACGTGAAGCCGAACGCTTTCCCATCTTTCGTTTCGCTCCGGTATTCCTTTAGCGACTGCACCCCGTATCGGTTCAGCACCGCTTCCGTTATCCCGTACCCAGCCCAATACTCCAGTTCCTTTTCCGTGAACGGTTGCTGCACCGTCCGGTACGGGCGTGGCTTGTGTTCCGGTTCTGTCGCCCGTTCTTCCGTCCCGGTCGGCTCTGCCGTTCCATTTCCTTCCGCCACTGGAACAACCCGCATGGCAGCCCGCCGTTCCCGTACCGTTTCCGGTGGTACATCCTCACTGATACCCAGACACAGTTCACGGTCTATCGTTTCCAACACCTCCACGAAGTCGGCGGCGTTCCTGCAATCCAGCCCCTTGATTTTCGCCACGAGGAAGAAACAGTCGCCCGAAAAGTCCCCGTTTCCGAAGTCCTTCATCTTGTACGTCCCGCTTCGGCGGTCATAGTACACGTTACACGACGCCTTGCTGTCCTCGTACAGCGGATTCAGGAAATTCCTGCCCACCCGCCATTTCACGGGCAGGTAGTGGCGGAACACGTCCAGCCCGTTACTCGTTCGTGCCAATATTTCCTCTTTTCTTACCATACAGCTTGTTTTTGCGTTCGTGTAAAGGGTGTTGTTCCGCCATCCGGTCAATCAGCGTGTCGGGTGTTTCCCGCATCCAGCGTTCCCGGAACTGCTCCACGTCCGTGCGGCGGTAACGGATCTTCTTGCCGCAGATGGAGAACGGGAGAATCCGGTTCGTGCGGTAGCGTTGCAGCGTGCGGGGACTGATTTCAAGGTATTCGCACACCTCCGCATTCTGCATCCACTTGTCCGCTTTCCGGCGGTTCTTCTCTTCCTGTCCCTGTTGTTGTTCCGTCTCCCTTTGCCGGGATTCCTGCACGTATGCCGCTATCCCGTCTATCTTTTCCACGAGGGCGGCAAAGGCTTTGCTTTCGATAGTTATTACTTCCATAATCTGTTGATATTTAGATTTCTGGTTGCAAATGTCCGGCTATTCGACGGCTTTTCTTTTCACGTTCGTACCACCTTGCCAAAGATTTTTTCCGGGCACAAAAAAGCCGCCGGGGAGCTTTCTTTCGGCTCGTTCCTGCGGCTACAAGCCGCTTCTTCACTGGTTAGGGCTTGATTGGGCTGTTTTTGGCAGCTTGCTATGAACTTGGTAATCCTGTAACTGGTTTACAATAGGTTAGCTGTCCGATTCGTCCATCCGTTTCAGCAGTTTCTCTATCATTTGGTCGAGATATACCGTGCGGCTGTTCTTCCGGTTACGCATGGCGATAAACGTGTGGTACACGTCCCCCAAGTCTATATGGAACGTCCGTTCAAATGCCGTCACAATGTCGATAATGTCCACTTTCCCGTTATCCACGCTCCCCACCGCATGGATGCCGTATATCAGTTCCACCGCCGCCGCTTTCTTGTCCGTCCAGTACAGCTTCTTTCCCGATAACGGCTCGCCGTCCGCAGGCTCACGCATCCGCCTTGTCAGGAAGGCTAACAGCAGTTCCACCGCAATCAGCCGGGCGACCAGTCGGTCATATCCGGTGGATAGCTCCGCTTCCGGCTCGAAGATGAACGTGTCCGTTTCCGGGCTTATCTCCGTCTGTCC
>OLRS01000174.1_pt1 | contig 73914 bp, 64 predicted proteins | sample 1673171 | NCBI WGS metagenome assembly OLRS01 (sample SAMEA3136762, study PRJEB25190) | human gut metagenome | biome: human gut; feature: human-associated habitat; material: faeces | place: Austria | collected 2013
CTTGATTTCAGCCTGTCTTGATTTCAGGTATTCAGTTCCCTAAATTATCATTTATAGAATACAAAATACACTGCCAATACCAGGCAAATAAATGCCGCAAAATGATTCCAATGCAGACTTTCACCCTTGAAAAGGACAGTAGTAAATACAGTGAAAATAATAAGAGTAATCACCTCCTGAATTATCTTCAACTGTATTAATGAAAAAGGACCGCCATTACCTATAAACCCAATACGGTTGGCCGGAACCAGACAGAAATACTCCGCAAGAGCGATGCTCCATGAAAACAAAATGATGGCATAAAGCGGCCAGTTTGTAATAATTTTCATGTCTTGCAACTTCAGATGACCATACCAGGCAAAAGTCATAAAGACATTGGAGACAATTAAAAGCAGAATAGTATAAAGACCTTTCATTTCAGTTATGAATATTTAAGCGATGATTAATTAATCTAAATTACTAACTTTTTTAGGAAGGAGTTCTTCCTGAACATTTGTCATACTTCCCCAAAGACTATAACGAGCTTCCGGATTCATTTCTTCCAGTTGATGCAGAATGTCTTTCATATTGCTTCGATGGGATTGCGCTTCATAAGGGCAATTCTTCACCTGTTTCCGATATCCCCTTATCTGTGCCAGTTCCAGCAAATCAGACTCATGTACCAAACACATCGGACGGATAATCGTCATATCGAATTTCTTCATTACCAAGCGAGGAGGCATGGAACTAAACGCGCCCTGAAAAGTGATATTCATCAATAATGTTTCCAGAATATCATCCATGTGATGTCCCAATGCTATTTTATTACAACCTTGTTCCTTGGCAACAGTAAACAACGCCTTACGCCGATTCCATGAACAAAGAAAACAAGGTGACTTACGCGTATCCGTACTTGCATCGAACTCCGTCTCATACAGTACGAAAGGGATATTCCACGACTCAACATACTCACGCAGATAGCCTAAATCACTCTGATAAGGTATATTCTTCATAACCACATGAACGGCAACCACGGAGAATCTGGGCTTAAAAACACGGGCGCGCTTCGCCAACAACTCCACCAATGCCAAAGAGTCTTTGCCACCGGAAAGCCCGATGAGGATTTTATCCCCATCCTCTATCAGTCCATATTCTACCAGTCCCTTGCTAAACCGCTTTTCTATGCGGCGGATGGTCTTCTCTTCTTCAGTAAATTGCGCCATAATAATTCAAAGCTACGAGTTACAAGCTACATGAGCTACGAGCTACAAGTCCCATGCGGACGTTGCGCAACTACTTGTAGCTCGTAGCTCATGTAGCTTGTAGCTCTTTTATTCTTTGCCCTGCAAAAGTAAGAGAAAAGAATGATTTAAAGAAGAATTAACATAATAGAATAACGGAAATCAGCATTATTCCCGATTAATTTGTACTTTTGAACATTCGAATTTGTAAGTTGGATAACTAACATGAAAAAGAGATATATTTTACTCCTTCTATTTTGTCTCGTATTAATCGGTGCATCGGCACAGACGTTGGAACAAGCTAAAGCTTTTTACAACAAGGGGCAGTACGAGAAAGCCAAACCCGTTTTCAAAAAATTCGTCAGGACACAACCGGCAAACGGAAATTATAATTTATGGTACGGTGTATGTTGTCTGGAAACAGGAGAACCTGACGTAGCTCTGAAATACCTGGAAACAGCCGTTAAGAAACGTATCCCCAGCGGACAGCTTTATCTGGCACGAAATTATAATGACCTGTATCGTTTTGAAGATGCCATCAAGTGTTACGAAGAGTATATCAACGATCTTTCCAAGCGAAAAAGATCTACCGCAGAAGCTGAAAGACTTCTGGAAAAGAGCAAGAGCAATCTCCGCATGCTGAAAGGTATCGAAGAAGTGTGCATTATCGATAGTATCGTAGTGGATAAAGACCGCTTTCTGGAAGCTTATAAAATCAGTCCGGAATCCGGTAAATTATTCACGTACAATGATTTCTTCCAAAACAAAGAAGAAGTAGAAGCTACCGTATACGAAACGGAACTCGGTAATAAGATTTATTACGGTGAACGCCAGTCTGATGGCAAACTCAGCATTCTTGCCCGCAACAAGATGCAAGGTGAATGGAGTAAAGGTAGCCTATTGCCCAGTAGCATCAATGACTCCATCAACGCCAATTATCCGTATGTATTAACAGATGGTGCAACTATCTACTATGCCGCCGACGGAGAGAATTCAATCGGTGGATACGACATATTCGTTACCCGCTACAATACGAATACCAACACCTATCTGACCCCGGAGAATGTGGGTATGCCATTCAATTCTCCCTATAACGACTACATGTTTGTCATCGACGAGTTCAACAACCTCGGATGGTTTGCTTCCGATCGCTACCAACCGGAAGGAAAAGTATGTATTTACGTATTTATTCCCAACTCTTCCAAACGGGTGTATAACTACGAAGCTATGGACAAGAAAAAAGCTGTCCGACTTGCTCAAATTCACTCCTTGAAGGATACATGGGTAGACCAGAATACAGTATCTGACGCCAAACACCGCCTGCAAGCCGCTATCAGTGAAAAACCACAAGTTGAACGGAGCTATGACTTTGAATTTGTAATTGATGACCACACTACGTATTATCAATGGAGTGATTTCAAATCTCCTCAAGCCAAGAACTTGTTCAGCAAATACCGCCAGTCGGAGAAAAGCTTCAGACAGCAGCAAAACAAATTGGAAGAGCAACGCTCCTTGTACTCCCGTGCCAAGGAAAGCGATAAAGCCAAACTGGCTCCCGCCATACTCGACCTGGAAAAGCAGATACAACAATTATCAGTTGAATTGGAGAAGGCCGCCATTGAAGTGCGTAATACAGAAAAACAATCCTTTAAATAGAAAACTATGGACATACTTATCATCATTGTACTCATTGTTGCGGCGGTTATCCTGTTCTTGGTAGAACTGTTCGTCATCCCGGGCATCAGCATAGCCGGAATTCTGGCCGGAGCTTGCATGATCTATGCCAACTACTATGCCTTTGCCTATCTGGGTACAACGGCTGGTTTCATCACGCTCGGTGTATCGGCAATAGCCTGCATAGGCTCATTGATACTCTTCATGCGCTCCAAGACCTTGGATAAAGTGGCGTTAAAGAAGAATATCACATCGAAGGTGGACCGTACGGCCGCAGATCAAGTAAAAGTAGGCGATACGGGTGTGGCCATTACACGCCTGGCACTGATCGGCAATGCCGAAATTGACGGCAACATTGTGGAAGTGAAATCCATGGATGGATTTCTGAATGAGAAAACCCCTATCATTGTAAACCGTATTACGGACGGCGTTATCATGGTAGAAAAGAAAAAAGATTAATATTCACACTTAATATCTTATAAATCATGAACGTAGACACTATGTACCTAACTGCCTTTCTTGTGATAGGAGGCATTATCTTCATCGTACTGTTCTTCCACTATGTTCCTTTCTTCCTATGGCTGTCCGCCAAAGTTTCGGGAGTCAGGATTTCACTGGTGCAATTGTTTTTAATGCGTATCCGTAACGTACCTCCCTACATCATTGTACCGGGTATGATTGAAGCACACAAAGCCGGACTGAGCAACATTACCCGCGACGAGCTGGAAGCTCACTACCTGGCCGGTGGACACGTAGAAAGAGTGGTGCACGCCTTGGTATCTGCCTCTAAAGCTAATATTGAATTATCCTTCCAGATGGCTACCGCAATCGACCTTGCCGGACGTGATGTGTTCGAAGCCGTTCAGATGTCGGTAAACCCGAAGGTGATCGATACTCCTCCGGTGACCGCCGTAGCAAAAGATGGTATCCAGTTGATAGCCAAAGCCCGTGTAACGGTACGCGCCAATATCCGCCAGTTGGTGGGTGGTGCCGGTGAAGACACTATCTTGGCCCGTGTAGGCGAAGGTATCGTATCTTCCATCGGTTCGTCCGAAAACCACAAATCAGTATTGGAAAACCCGGATTCAATCTCCAAACTTGTGCTCCGCAAAGGTCTGGATGCCGGTACGGCTTTCGAAATCCTGTCCATTGATATCGCTGATATCGATATAGGTAAGAACATCGGTGCGGCTTTGCAGATAGACCAGGCAAATGCCGATAAGAATATCGCCCAGGCCAAAGCTGAGGAACGCCGTGCAATGGCCGTGGCCAGCGAACAGGAAATGAAGGCGAAAGCTCAGGAAGCACGCGCCAAGGTGATCGAGGCGGAAGCCGAAGTACCTAAGGCCATGGCAGAAGCATTCCGTAACGGCAACTTGGGCATCATGGATTATTATCGGATGAAGAACATCGAAGCTGATACTTCCATGCGCGAAACCATAGCCAAACCATCGGGAAACAACTCAAACCAGCCGTTGAGTAAATAACCGGTAGAATTATTGCCCCAGAAAAACGTCGGAACCGGTGAACAGTAATCCCGTTCCGGCGTTTTCTATTTATAAACATATCAACCAAAAAAATCCAGAATATGAAAAAGTATTTTGCATCTTCCGAACTTATTATCAATGATGACGGTTCAGTTTTTCATCTACACGTAAAGCCTGAGTGGCTGGCAGACAAAGTAATCCTGGTGGGCGACCCGGGCAGAGTGGCACTGGTAGGCTCACACCTTGAGAATAAAGAATGTGAAGTGGAAAGCCGCGAGTTCAAAACCATTACAGGTACCTATAAGGGCAAACGCATCACGGTGGTTTCTACGGGTATTGGTTGCGACAACATCGATATTGTGATGAACGAACTGGACGCCTTGGCCAACATTGACTTCAACACACGTGAAGAAAAGCCCCAACTTCGCCAGTTAGAACTGGTACGCATCGGTACTTGTGGCGGTTTGCAACCGAATACGCCCGTAGGTACATTTATCTGCTCGCAAAAGTCCATCGGTTTCGATGGCCTGCTGAACTTCTATTCAGGGCGCAATGAAGTGTGCGACCTGCCATTTGAACGTGCATTCCTGAACCACATGGGATGGTCGGGGAATATGTGCGCTCCTGCTCCATACGTAATCGACGCCAATGCCGAACTGATAGAGCGTATTGCCGGAGACGATATGGTACGCGGCGTAACGATTGCCGCCGGTGGTTTCTTTGGCCCGCAAGGACGCGAGCTACGCATTCCGCTGGCCGACCCGAAGCAAAATGAAAAGATCGAGAACTTCGAATACAATGGCTATCGCATTACGAACTTCGAGATGGAAAGCTCCGCACTGGCCGGTTTGAGCCGCCTGATGGGACACAAGGCAACCACGGTATGCATGGTCATAGCCAACCGGTTGATTAAAGAAGCCAATACGGGCTACAAGAATACAATTGACACATTGATAAAAACCGTACTGGACAGAATTTAAGATATGGCCACTCAAATATACTTGATGATTGTTTCCTTTAATCTTTCGTAAGTATATGGTTTGGCAATAATATCATTGCATCCGGCGGCTAATGCTTGTTGTTGTTCTATCAGGAAAGCATTGGCCGTCACCGCAACGATAGGCAGATCGATGTCAATGGTACGTATCTTTTCCGTAGCCTGAATACCGTTCATCACCGGCATGCGGATGTCCATCAATATCAGGTCGGGACGCTCGCGCAAGAAACTATTTACGGCCTCTTCGCCATTGGTAACCCACGAAATGGTGTAGTCCTTCTTCAGCAAAATGTTTATCTGCATAAAGTTAGATTCCGTATCTTCGGCTATCAGAATTTTCTTCCTGCCGTCTGATCTTTGCTCTACGTAAGTATTGGCCTCAACAAGTTCACCCGTCCCCTGCACAAACTGGCGGTAAGGAAGAGTCATCACGAAAGTGCTCCCCACTCCTACTTCGGACTCTACGGAAATCTTTCCTCCCAATCTCTCCACGATGCTCTGGCAGATGGGAAGCCCCAGACCCGTTCCCTGAACAAAATCGTTCAGCTTTTCAAAGCGGTTGAATATCAAGGGCAATTTCTCCTTTGCAATGCCGCAACCGGTATCCGTTACATAAACCTTCAACCATTCTCCGCAGACCTCCAACCCCAGGGTGATGGCCCCTTCATGGGTATTCTTAATGGCATTGGAGAGGAAGTTGAACAGCACTTGCGTGATCCTGTTCCGGTCCACCATAATCCAGATTTCCTCATCGGGACGCATCACATTCAGTCGGATGCCCGTTTTCATTTTCAGGCGATGCACTTTCTCCACTTCGTCAATCAGTCCGCTCATTTCGACCAACTGGAAGTTCATTTCCGATTTTCCCGACTCGATGCGGGAAAGGTCCAGAATGTCATTTATGAGTTGCAACAACAGGTTGCTATTCTTCTGAATGATGTTCAGGTATTCGGCTTTCTCCACTTCATCTTCCGTCAAAGCTATGATTTCAGAGAATCCCACGATAGCATTCAAAGGAGTGCGGATTTCGTGACTCATATTGGCCAGGAACACCGATTTCATGCGGTCGGCCTCTTCTGCCCGCTGCTTCGCCTCGATGAGTTCATTGGAGCGTTGCACCCTGTCACCGATATCGTGTATCAATGCCATCACTTTATTATCTTCGAACGGAGCGATGCGTGCCTGGAAATAATGCCTTTCGGAATCATCCACATCCAGGGGATATTCTATCTCCTTCAACTCCCCGTCTTCGAGGCATTGACGTATGTTCCGTAGAAACAGGTCGCTGACTTCCGGAGAATAGATGGTGCGTCCGTCCGCTCCCCGTAGCTGTTCAACGGGATGGAGCAAAATGGTGTCGGAGGACATTAACACGTCGGTGATAAAGAAATTTTCATCGAAGATGAAGATGAACTCAGGCAATGCTTGTATTATCTTCCGGTTTCGCTCTTCCACGCGCGATAAGTGTGCTTCGCGTTCGCACTGCCCGGTGACGTTCACGGTATAGCATAAGAGCCTTTCCGGACTTCCACTTTTATCTTTCTCTACAGATAAGAGGTGGTCCTCCAACCAGACTATTTCGCCATGCGCGCCTACGCAACGCACCCGTAAGACATTGGACTCATCAAAGCCATCCAATTTCTTTTGAAAGCCATCCAACGACACCAAATGCTTATCATCGGGATGCACAAAGCTACAGAACTCTTCCAAATTCTGATAACGGATGCCGACTTTATCCAAGCCTAAACTTTCGAAATATTCCTGAGTGAAAGTGCACTCCAGGGTATTGATATTTATCTCCCAGAGAGCTATCTGATGGGCAGCCAGAACGGAGTTGACCTTCAATAATTTCTCTTTCAGTAGTTCCGTGTTCTCGTCTTTCTCGGTAGTAAGAGAAGCGGAATCATGCATTTTTATTTTGTCTTGCGCCATAATAACAAAGTGTATCATGTAAAGGCTACGAAAATTAAGCAAATGTAATAAAAAAGAGTAAGTAATATACAATCGCGTTCTTTTTTTTACCCCAAAAGGCTATCTTTGCAACTCAAATAACAATTTTTATGATGAATCAGGATACCATCTGTGCCATTGCCACGGCTCAAGGAGGAGCAATCGGAAGCATTCGCGTCTCAGGAGCGGACGCCATTCGTATCACCAGTCGCATTTTCACCCCGGCAAAATCCGGTAAAACGCTGGCGGATTGCAAACCTTATACATTGACTTTCGGAAAGATACATGATGGAGAAGAAATCATCGACGAGGTTCTTGTCAGCCTGTTTCGCGCCCCGCACTCTTACACGGGCGAAGATAGTACGGAGATCACCTGCCACGGTTCGAGCTATATTTTGCAACAGGTTTTGCAATTGCTCATCAAGCACGGTTGCCGCCTGGCGGGACCGGGAGAATACACGCAACGCGCCTTTCTCAATGGCAAGATGGATTTGAGCCAGGCCGAAGCCGTGGCGGACCTGATTGCTTCTTCGTCTGCCGCCACCCACCGCCTTGCCATGAGCCAGATGCGTGGCGGATTCAGCAAGGAACTTACGGAGCTACGCAACCAGTTGCTACACTTCACTTCACTGATTGAGCTGGAACTTGATTTCAGCGACCATGAAGAGTTGGAGTTTGCGGACAGGACGGAGCTTTGCCAACTGGCGGATCACATAGAGGGAGTCATTTCCCGACTGGTACATTCGTTCAGCGTAGGAAATGCGATCAAAAACGGCGTACCGGTAGCTATCATCGGCGAAACGAATGCCGGGAAGTCAACGCTCCTCAATGTATTACTGAACGAGGACAAGGCTATCGTGAGCGACATTCACGGCACTACACGCGACGTGATTGAAGATACGACCAATATCGGCGGTATTACTTTCCGTTTCATTGACACGGCAGGTATCCGCGAAACCAATGATACGATTGAGAGTCTGGGCATAGAGCGTACGTTCCAAAAACTGGAACAAGCGGAGATCGTGCTTTGGATGATTGATGCAACGGACGCAACGTCGCAAATGAATCAGCTATCGGGGCAGATACTTCCGCGCTTGGAAAGAAAGCATTTGATATTGGTATTCAACAAAGCGGATTTATTGGGTAAGGCTCATTCTGATGAGGTGTTGTCTGCGGCCTCTTCCATCATTCCTGACGCCGAATGTATTTTTATTTCCGCCAAGAAAAGGCAAAATACGGATGTGCTTCAGAAGAAACTTATAGCTGCCGCCAATCTGCCTGCGATAACCCAGAACGACGTGATAGTGACCAATGCCCGCCATTACGAAGCCCTTACGCATGCTTTAGAAGCCATCGGACGCGTACAACAGGGATTGGCAAACAATCTTTCCGGGGACTTCGTAGCCCAGGACATCAGGGAGTGCATCTTCCACTTGAGCGACATCGCGGGGGAGGTGACGAATGATATGGTGCTACAAAATATATTTCAACACTTTTGCATCGGCAAATGATGGCTTGTAAACAGCCATAAGCAACCATAACCATTTAGAATAAAGTCGCTGAAATTCAGCGACTTTTATTTTTATGCCCATTCCTGTCAATTCTGACAGACTGCCGATTTTCAGCATCTTTTTGTACCATAATTCTACCGCTGAACAAATTGAGGTTTAGCCCCGATGTCATACTGACGCACTTGTTGACATGGGTTGACAATGGTTTACGTGAGTAGACAAAAAGGGAAATTGTTTCACTAAAATATGGAGAACAAACAAGATGGAAGTAAAACGAATCTGTCAGTGGTGTGGCAAGCCGTTTATGGCAAAAAAGACCACAACAAATTATTGCAGTCCGCAATGTTCCAAACGAGGTTACAAACATCGCATGAAAGAGCGAAGAATGGAACTTAAAGAATTTCAGCAAATGCAGAAGGTGAAAAGCCAGTTGGAAAGTCAGGAGTATTTTACCTTTTCTAAAGCAGCCCAGTTGATGGGTGTTTCACGTCAATACATTTATAAGCTCGTAAAGGAGGACAAACTCCGAGCTTCTCGTTTGAGTCCTAGAATGTCCATAATCCGTAAGGCTGATATTAAACTCATGCTAAAAACCAAGCCTTACGAGTCCATCAGACCAAAGGATACTTTTGACGTTACTGAATATTATACGGCTGAACAAATTGCCGAGAAATACAAGGTCAATACCAAGTGGGTATGGACTTACACAAGAGAACATGATATTCCAAAAGTCAGAATCCGCCAATTCAATTATTACAGCAAAAAACATATTGATGCAATCTTTGCCAAATACAAGACGGATGATGCACTGACAGAATGGTATACACCGGAAGAGATTGAGGAAAAATATGGAATGACACGGGTAGCCATCCGTTCGCATGTCTATCGTAACAACATCCCTTCAAAGAAAGAACACGGTCAGATATTCTACTCAAAACTTCACTTTGACCTATCCAAGAAAATCACAGAGGACGATTCTTCGGAATACTATACCGTACAAGACGCAATGAAGAAATACAATCTTACTCGTGATTCTGTTTACGGTATTTTGCAATTTCACGAAATCAGGCGTGAGAAAAAAGGACGTTTTGTGAGATTTCTGAAAGTAGAATTCGATCATGTAATGAATGCCAGACAATAAATCCGTCACCTGAAAAATTATTCCATACAGACAGGAAAATTACCCCTGACGATTATAGGTCTGCATTGAACCATTTCGTTGGTTTGCAGCAAATTAATAACAACAATATAATATAGTAGAGTATGCACGAATGTAAAACTGTAACATTGAGGACAAGACCTCTAAAGAACAAAATGTTGTCGTTTTATCTGGATTATTATCCGGGATATAGAGACAAGGAAACGATGAAGGTAATCCGCCACGAGTCGCTTGGCATTTATATCTATGCCAATCCGAAGAACAAACGGGAGCAGAATTTCAACGATGTAATGACCGAGAAAGCCGAAGCCATCCGTTGCCGCAGATTTGAATCTGTTGTAAATGAACGGTATGACTTCTTTGACAAGTACAAGCTCAAGGGTGATTTCTTGGAGTACTATCGTCAGCAGCTCCGCAAGCACGACCAGAAATGGGAGTTCGTCTATCTCCATTTCAAGAACTTCGTACACGGCAAATGCACTTTTGAAGAGATTGACATCGACCTGTGCAACAAGTTTCGGGAATACCTGCTGAGCACCAAGAAACTAAGACGTAACGGACGTATCACACGAAACTCTGCATCAGGATACTGGTCTACTTTCAGAGGATTCTTGAAAATACTATATCGCAATGGGATGATAAAGACCAATGTCAATGACTTCTTGGAAAAGATTGAAACAGAAGATACTATGAAAGAAGCTTTATCTGTTGAAGAATTGTACCAGTTAGCTGAAACGCCATGTAAAAAGCCTATTGTGAAAATCGCATCACTGTTTTCCTGTATGACCAGCTTGCGCATCAGCGACATCCTCGCCCTACGCTGGGAAGACATAGTGGACTACTCTGCCGGAGGGAAATGTGTGCATATCATCACACAGAAAAACAAAGCGGAAGACATCATTCCCATCAGCGAGGAGGCATTAGGGCTGATAGGATACAGTTCTGAGAAGAAAGGTCTGGTATTCAAGGGACTTATGCGTAGTTGGACACAAGTACCAATGAAAGAGTGGATTCGTTCTGCCGGAATAACCAAGAACATAACATTCCATTCATATCGGAGAACATTCGCAACCCTTCAGGGTGCTGCCGGTACAGACATCCGTACCATACAAAGCTTGATGGCGCACAAAAGCATCACCACCACGATGCGTTACATGAAAGTCGTGGACAGCAACAAGCGTGAAGCCAGCAAGAAAATCACTTTAACACGCAAGGATTGAACTCCCCTATTTTGCCCCATCTCATAGGCTTAGAGTATGATTTTCGATGGATTATCATACTCTAAGCCTATATTTTCTTAAAATTTGACCGATTTACTACACTTATTTATAACTATCTGGAAATGTGCTTATAGCTTTGCACCATTATTTCATACAAGCAACAATAGATTATGACAGATAGTATTCTAATTCACAGGAAAAAGGCAAGTTTCATACTTGCTGTAAGCGTTACTTCATACTCGGTAATCGCCACTTATCTTTATAACTGCCATCAAATAAACCTGATGGAATATACCACACCTATTATATTGAGCATCGTGATTTTAACTCTTTCATGCGCGTTCTCTCAAAGATTTTTCTATCGCTACCTTATCAAGAATAACGTATGTTTTTCTTTTGGCAAGCAAAAAGAATCCATCCCACTTGAAATCACGCAGCCATATGATGCCATTATTCCGGAAGTAGAAGTTATAGAAGTGCCGGCTATAAAGAATGATTACACAGATGGTTATGACGAACGCATAGCTGAAATAGAACGGAAAAAGGCAGAGCAGCAAGCTGACATTATGCGTGTCATGCACGAATACACCACATATAGTATGGCTGAATTTCTTTCAAAAGACGACCTTATTACACTTCACGAAAACATAGAGTTCTTTGCCCATAGGCAATGTGATTTATACAAGCCCATACGTTCCAAATACGACAATCCGTTAGCGTCCATCGATATACGGCATTTTGTATGGAATATCGGCATAAGGTTGAATATCCCAGTGGAAAAATGCGCAGAATTCATAAAAACCATATTCCCACACGAATTGAAGAATGCCACTCTGTTTTATTTATCAAAGAACCTACGGACTTTGGGTATTTGTAAAATCCCTCTTGATATTCCCCTAAAAGGAGAGTATTATTTCAATTGCCTCAAAAAAGCAGACGATGAGACAGTGGTTTTGACCGACTGAAATGATTCCGTCGCTGACTGAAAAATTACCCCCTGATGACGAAGGTCTGCATAATATCATTGTGTTGGTTTGCAGCATATTTAACAAATAAAATATTTGAATCATGCCTAAAAATCAATTCACATTCAATGACCTTCCCGAAGTGCTGGGAGAGTTATGCGACCGAATCGCAAGTATGGAAAGTCTGCTGACAGAGAAACTTTCCAAGCAGAACGAAGTCAAGGAGAACACGCACGTCCCCATGACCGTGCAGGAGGCTTGCGCCTATCTCAAAATGCCGCTATCGACCTTTTATTACAAGGTCAAAAAGGACGATATTCCTGTTATAAAACAAGGTAAGCACCTCTATATCTATCGTGATGAGCTGGATAAATGGTTGGAATCGTCCCGTAAGACCGCCATTCCGCAAAGTTTCGAGGAAAAGAATGATGCACTGCTCGCTTCCCATCGTCGTAAACCAAACTCTAAAAACTGGTAGGCTATGGAGAAGACGAACAATAACATTCCGACAGTTGAGGAACTGGCTATTTACATAAAGGAGGCTACCGTGAGCGTAACCAACACATACGAACAGTCGCCTGTGGTGCTGATGGTGGATAATTCCATTATTGGGACATTGGGCTACTTCAGTGCTCCCATCGGTAAGGCCAAAAGCAAGAAAACGTTCAATGTTTCAGCCATTGCCGCTTCCGCATTGGTCAATGGTACTGTGCTTAATTACCGTTCATCGTTTCCTGAAAATAAGCGGACAATATTGTATATCGACACTGAACAGGGAAATAATCACTGCCAAAATGTATTACATCGTATTTTACAATTAGCAGATTTACCCAAAGATAAGGATGCGGACAATCTGACGATGTTGGCTTTGCGCAAATACTCTCCCGAAATGAGACTTGCTATAGTCGAACAGGCAATTGACTCAATTCCGAATTTGGGATTGGTCATTATAGATGGCATAAGGGACTTTATGTATGACATCAATTCTCCGAATGAAGCCACCAATATTATCTCCAAATTCATGCAGTGGACTGACGACCGCCAGATTCATATCCATACCATCCTGTATCAGAATAAGAATGATGAACATGCTCGAGGCCACATCGGCACGGAACTCAACAACAAAGCGGAAACTATCATGCAAGTGGAAGTGGATAAAGATGATAAAGCAGTCAGCTGTGTCGAAGCCATTCATATCCGAGACCGTGAGTTTGAACCTTTTGCTTTCCGCATAAACGAAAACGCTCTGCCTGAACTGGTGGAATCCTATATGTCCAAAGAGAAGAAAATCGGACGACCAAACAAAGAACCTTTTGATCCGTACAAGGAAATCCCGGAGAGTGTACATCGTGCTGCGTTGGATGCCACTTTTGATAGAGGCAATATTACCGGTTACGACAACTACCTGGAGCGACTGAAAGAAGGCTATGGATTACAGGGTATAAAACTCGGTCATAACAAAGCTGTCAAGGTGGCTACATTTCTCGGCAACAAACGGATGGTGATAAAGGACGGAAAGGAATATCATTTCAACCCTGATTATCATTATTAACACCGCAGTTTGAAATTAGGATACACCGGAAACTTTACTTTAATGTCGGGGTGTATATATAAGACTAAAGCAAAGCTGTCAAGGATTGCAGTATGCAGTATTCATTCCCTACCCTCTTTTAGAGAGATACACCAGTTGCTGTTTCCAATCCTTTTGCCGATTCTGTATGTACATCCTATACGGCTTGCCGTGAAGCATCAACAGGTATCTGTTGCGAGATATGTCAATGTATAACCTCACTACGTTAGGTTGTACATTGACGCTCTTGCCTGCTCAGATACTTCGCCAATGCGGTACTCGCAAGCTCGCACCCATTCATTCACTTTTATAACAATTTATATGGAACAAACACAATCTCCAGAGGAGAATAAAGAGACAAGATCCGTCTTTATCGGAGCAAAAGTAACTCCAAGCCAAAAGGAGTATATAAAGTCACAGGCTGAGCAATGCGGTATGACGGTAAGTGATTACTTGCTTGCCTGTGCATACAACTATCGCCCCAGACCGAGGCTCACAAAAGAAGAAACAGACCTGTTGCAGAATCTGGACAACTGTCGGTCAGACCTTGTAAAATACACTTCTGCACTTCGCGGAATGTCCACAAAGCAACGAATGATATTGTTCAATCAGGTGCCGTTCATGGTCGGCTGGCTCAAAGAGCTTGGCAATATTGCTGAAAGCGTCTGCCAATTTCTCAATGCCGTAAAAGAGAGAAATAAGATTCCGTCTAACGAAAAATCCGAAAAAGTATGATAGCAAAGGCTAAAGCAATCTCGCACGGCATAAACGCCATCCGTTATATTACCGGCGAGTCTCTGAACAAAAAACACCCGGAGAAAATCTATCGGGTATTGGATAATCTGATGCCGTCACAACCGGACACTCTGGGGATATGGAACTCCATGCAACTGACCTTATCACGTTTCAAGCCCATCAAGAACTCGGTCATCAGAATCGAGCTAAGCCCCTCTGCCGAACACACCCGTTTCTTCGACATCGAAGACTGGCACAAGCTCTGGCAGGATTTCGCTGCGGAGTTTGACAAACAAGTGTTTACCGGCAAGGACGGAAAAGTCCGCTCCTGCCAAACCAATCTGGCTAACAGCAAATACACTGTTTGGCTGCATAAGGAATCCGATGGCGAAGTTCCCCACCTTCATGCTGCTGTCTGCCGTTTGGATGAAAACGGTAACATCAACAACGACCACAACATTCATCTTCGTGCGCAACGTGCTGCCGAGCGAGTAGCAAAGAAGCGTGGTTGGACTACTGCTGTGCAAATCCGATACACCAATATCCATCAGGTGAATCACGATTGTATGGATGCGCTGAGATCAATGCCTAAATGGTCTTGGGAAGAGTACAAAAATGCCCTCACAAGAAAAGGTTACTCCGTACACGAAAGAAAGGATGCGCAACACGTTATCAGGGGCTACGCACTTGTAAACGGTAATACCAAATACAAGGCTTCCGAATTAGGAGTTGCCCGGAATCTGATGATTTCAAAACTTCCTAAAACATGGGACAAACTGCATCATAAGCCACAAGTTGCCACTTTAAGCAATCAGCCTAAGGAAACTCAAACGGAGCAAATCCCTAAACTATCGGTATCCGACAATTATACCCTATACAATACTTACCGTCCGGGAACGGTTTCCTACACGTTCAATCATGAAAGGCAGGAACACCATTTCTATATTCCGGAAAAAGTGCTTGAATGTTTCAACGATGAGTTTGACTACAGAGATACAGAGAACAGTCAGGAGCTTACCGATATGGCTGTAGCTATTTTTGTAGGACTGCTTGAAACGCCAAATGTTACCACCGGAAGTGGTAGTGGAGGTTCTCAAAGCGATTTGCCTTGGAGAGACAAGGACGAAGACGATTTGCAATGGGCACGCAGATGCGCTCGTGCTGCCAATCGTCTGCTCGGAAAGAAACCAAAATCAGGATTAAAACGATAACCACATGAAAAAGAAATTCGACTTTTCCGCAGAAATGGCAGAAGCGGAAGCAATAAAGTCCAATCCTAAGAATGAATATCAGGAGGAAGAAAACCGCCTACTCGATATCAATGCGCAAGAACTTGCCAAGCTGAATGACAACGTGTTCAAGTTGAGAACGGAAGTTGAAAATCTGTCCGGCTCTATCCGAGAGTGTAAACCTATCATTTCTAAAGAAATGCAGAAGTTAGCAGTAGAATTCGGTGCAAGGCTTCTATGTGATTTTCTCAGTCAGATTGAGAGCAAATGCAAGGAAGCCGAGCGAAGAATGAAAAAATCCAGCAATGCCATCAATATTCCGGCTACCACATTTTACATCACTATTATAATACTGGTAGCCCTATCTTCTTTTTTCGTCAGCATGATTGTGGCCAATGCAGAAATTTTGCATTCAGCGTTGATATAGAAAGCTGTCGCTATCTGTATTCTTATTGCAATTTCGGGGATTGTCATGGCTATAATCGTCCCGAAGATTTTGGATAAATGGACATAATTGAAAGTTAGCGAATCTTTAGAATCAATTATCATCAGCCATATCAGAAACTATCTATAATCCTGTAACCGTCGTAACAGTTACGGCGGTTACAAGATTATCGTTATGCTAATATGATCTCGTTTTAGTTCATTTTGAATCATATATAATATAATTTATCATTTGTGCCCACTATTATTTTTTTGCTCTTCCAGCCAGTTCTTTAATTTTCTCTCTTGCGTAATGTATGCTTCTTCAAATATTTTCGCAATGTGGTTTAGTACGCCTATTTCCATATTATCAAAGGTTCCATTAGATTCAATATACGAAAACTCACCATTTATCTTGATTCTAGAAATATACGAGCCATCTTTGAAAGGAACATTAAAATTGTTATTACCTTTATTAGCGAAAAAATCTTCATAATATGAAGTACCAATAACCGTATCCGAATGTGTTGCCTTAACATCAGAAACATAATGGTAACAACCTTCAATATACACTTGTGAGATTTTTGTAGATGACATTATAATAACCACTGCTAATCTATCCAAAAATGACAATAAATGCATTTGGCTTGAAATATCCTCAAACTTTTTTCTATCTATTACCTGCCAATGAATAATATCAAAAACAGCCTCATTTTGTTTTTCTTGAGACAGAAGATATTCTTTATAGTTCTGATAAATTTCCGTCTGTTTATATAATTCAATATTCACAAAACCAATATATTTATTCACAAATTCTTTTGAATATGGTTCTGTAACAAAATCGCCGGAACGCATAATCATCTCTTCATCCATTAGTATAATGGGTAAAGGGTCTATTGCCAAACGATACATAGCAACCGCACCAATTGACACTTTTAAAGTCTCCTCAAAATCTGCAACTATTTTGAGATAGACCTTATCTTCACGGCAATCTGACCATGAATATTTTTGTCCAGTATAAAAAGATGAATAGCCTTGTTTATGCACATATTTATTTGTCTTTTTCTGAACATCACGTATATTTTCAAAGAAAGCAGACATTTTAGTCTTTAATTCTTTGAAGACAGGTTCGTTTTCTTGTAGATATTTGGCCATCTTTCCAGATTCAAAACCCGGCTCTAATTTTTTCCACTCTTTTATCTTTTCAGGATTTGCAGTAAGATACAGTGTGCCGAGTGAAATCTCAATAGACTGGCGGAGTGAACAAAACGCTGCATCAAAAAATCCTTCTTGAAAAAGGAACACAGAATTAGCGATCATTTGAGAAGCCTCATCAAAGAATCGATTCGCCCCCAAAGCATCAATCAATCCGGTTCCTGCCCATGTGATATTGTCTATATCACAAAGATAATCAGAAGCATTTGGCAAAACAAACTTTCGGACTTTCCAACGGCCTATTTCAAAGTCCTCATGTAAATCGTCTAATGTGTGCAGTTCCATATTTGTCAATAAATCAAGTTCTTGTTTGTGATTGCGGGTACAAAGATAACACATTTTGCTGGTTCAATAATCACAATTGGCCAAGAAATTGAGCCTATTCGCAATTTCAATGGTAAATTATCTTATTTGAATGATGATTGATTGGGATAAATTATGTATATTTGCAATCTAAACGAGTAATCATATTCAAAATGGAAGAGACAAAGGATATAAACCGGATTAAGGTGGTTCTTGTGGAGAAAAAACGGACGAATAAATGGCTGGCTGCACAGTTAGGAAAAGACCCGGCTACGGTGTCAAAATGGTGTACCAATACTTCGCAACCGGGACTGGAAACGTTGTTGCAAATTGCCAATGTTCTCGAAGTCGATGTCAAAGAACTACTGAACTCCTCTTTGGATGAGACTATTCAAACAGTACGTCTTGTAAAATAACACACTAACCTTTAATCACTCAGATAGACAATGAACAAGAAAGAATTATATAACAAGATATTGCAGCTTGACAGTTTGACTAACGAAGATAAGTCGGAACTGTTGGGGCTGCTGCGTAAGCAAAAGAAATACGGTTTGGTGTGGGAGGATAAGCCGGAGGATGTAGAGGATCGCCTGCGTGAAAAACTGCCCGTACTGGTGGAAGACCCTTCAAAAGCTATCATCAGCACCGAAACCGATGCGCCCAATCATATCCTTATCGAAGGTGATAACCTTGAAGCTCTTACCGCTCTTGTCTATACACACGAGGGCAAAATTGATGTAATTTATATTGATCCGCCTTACAATACGGGAAACAACGACTTTGTTTATAATGATAAATTCGTGGATAAAGAAGATTCATATCGTCATTCCAAGTGGTTGTCGTTTATGTACAAACGACTTCGTATTGCCAAGCAACTGCTTTCTGAAAAAGGCGTGATATTTATTTCTATTGACGATAACGAGCAGGCGCAATTGAAATTGGTTTGCGATGATATTTTTAGCTCAAAAAATTTTTGTGGAAACATTATTTGGCGAAAAAAATCTGGAGGTGGTCAGACTGACGCTTTTTTTGTAACTGAACATGAATACATATTAGTTTATCAAAAAACGGATCAATTCACATGGCAGGATGAATCAGTCCCTATTTCGGAAGATTCATTCAAGTTTGTGGACAAACGAGGTAGATATAAAACTACTCCATTGGAAAAATGGGGCAGTTCAGCCCATCGCGAGGATAGGCCAAGTATGTATTTTGCTATCCAAGACCCAAATGGCAACGACTATTTTCCAATCGCTCCAGATGGTTTACCTGGAAGATGGAGAGTTGGTCTTGAAAGAATGAATCGCTTAATTACTAATGGAGAAATAGATTGGAAAAACGGCAAGCCCCAGGAAAAGACGTATTACACATCTACTTCGGATAAAAGAAAAGTAAATAAATCTCGTAGTATTTACTATAATATTGGAGAAACAGGTGAAGGAACCAAACTTCTTACAGACATTTTCTCTCAGAAAGATGTATTTGGCAATCCCAAGCCATTAAATCTCATAAAAGATTTAATATCCCACAATAATACATCTTATATCCTAGACTTCTTCGCTGGCAGTGGAACAACTCTCCACGCAACAATGCAACTAAATGCTGAAGACGGAGGACATCGTAAGTGTATTCTCATAACCAATAACGAAAACAACATCTGCGAAAAAGTAACTTACAAGCGAAACAAGCGAATAATCAGCGGCTATACCACACCGAAAGGTGAAGAAGTACCGGGGCTGAAAAACAACACCCTGCGCTACTACCGCACAAGTTTTGTTGGCAGAAGCCGCTCAATGAAGAATATGCGCCAGTTGATGAGCCTCTCCACCGATATGCTCTGCATCAAGGAAGACCTCTATGCCGAGCAACAAAAGTTTGGAGAGCAGCCGACCTACAAAAATGTGTTTCGCTACTTCGACAACGGACGCAAGCGTATGATGATAATTTACCGCGAAGATGCCGTGCAGCAGTTGGTCGAACTGATACAGAAGACTGACTGCGAGGGCAAGATGCTTGTTTATGTATTCTCGCCCAGTGAAGACCCGTGGGAAGGAGAGTTTGAAGAGGTGCAAGACCGCGTGCAACTCTGCGCTCTACCACAAGCCATATACAACGCCTATCGCCGCATGCTGCCAAAGAAAAAGGACGAGTTTGTAAGTACTGACGAAACGAAAGCCACCGGACAAGCAAATGTGACAGACAGAATGCTTAACTTTGACTATGAGGAGGAGCTGCAATGAGCGAACAAGGCAAGAACAAAAAGAAAAAAGAACAGGTAACGGTACGCAGCAGTGCAGCCGAATACCTAAACTATGTAGCATCCGTGGGTAATGACGAGCAGCAGATAGAGATACGTTATGAAGACGAAAACATCTGGCTCACACAGAAGCTGATGGCAATGCTATACGGTGTAGAAGTACACACCATCAACTATCATATCAAGAAAATATTCTCTGACAGCGAATTACAGGAGACGGCAGTTATTCGAAAATTTCGAATAACTGCCCTTGATGGCAAACAATACACCACGAACCACTATTCATTGGAAATGATTATTGCTGTCGGCTTCAAGGTTAATTCCGAAAAAGCCGTACAGTTCAGAAAATGGGTAAATGGCATAGCTAAGGAGTACACCATCAAAGGCTGGGTAATGGATTCGGAAAGACTGAAACGCGGAACTTTTCTGACAGACAAGTATTTCGACGAACAGTTGGAACGCATCCGTGAGATACGCATCAGCGAACGTCTATTCTATCAAAAGATAACCGATTTGTACGCTACCGCCATAGACTATGATAAAACAGCATTGGCCACCCGTCGTTTTTATGCTACCGTTCAGAACAAGATGCACTTTGCCGTCCATGGTCATACAGCAGCCGAACTCATTGTGGAACGGGCAGATGCAGACAAAGAGCATATGGGACTGACCACTTGGGCAGATGCCCCCTATGGCAAAATCAAGAAAAGCGATGTAGTGATAGCAAAAAACTATCTTTCAGATACCGAAATGGGACAATTGGAACGTATGGTTACAGCTTATCTTGATTTTGCTGAAACAATGACCCTGCGCCACATTCCGTTGACAATGGCCGACTGGGAGCAACGCCTGAACAATTTTATCAATCTCTTTGAATACGGTCTGCTGAAAGATGCCGGACGTGTAAGTGCCGAAATAGCACGATTGCATGCTGAAACAGAATTCGAGAAATATAGAATCATACAAGATCAATTGTTTTTATCGGACTACGACCGATTCCTATTGGAAATGAAAGAGATTGAGAACAAAAGTCATGGTAACAAAAAAGACGAGAAGCAATGAAAAATTTAGAATACCAACAGAGAGCAGTAACCGAATTGATTGACAAAACTATCCGTCTGTTAAATGCCGGCGGACAACGCAATAAAATGGTGTTTGAGGCAACGACAGGTGCCGGAAAAACCGTAATGGCGTGTCAGATGCTTGCCGGTCTGATGGATGAACTGCACGACCGTGGTGACAGTCGTTATCAGGAAGTGGCATTTATATGGTTTGCCCCACGCAAGTTGCACATACAGAGTTATGAAAAACTGAAAGAGGCTTTTGAGGAGACACGTACACTGCGCCCGGTGATGTTTGACGAACTTGATCAGAACGAGGGCATCCGACCCGGTGAAATACTTTTCGTGAACTGGGAAAGTGTGAACAAAGAGAGTAACGTAATGGTGCGCGAAGGCGACTGTTCACTCTCGCTCTACGAAATAACCGACAAAACAAAAGATGAGTTCGGGTTGCCCATTGTAGCCATCATCGATGAGGAGCATATGTTCTGGTCGAAGACAGCCGACAAATCTGCCGCTGTGCTTGACAGAATCAATCCTGCCGTAGAAATCCGCATCTCTGCCACACCCAAAACCGCCAATCCAAAAGAGAAAGTAACGGTGTATCGTCAGGATGTGATAGCCGCCGAAATGATTAAGAAAGAGGTGGTGCTCAATCCTGAGATAGAACTGAATTTCAGTGATGAGCTGGAACTCAATGCTAACCTCATCAAAGCGGCTATGGATAAACGCAACCAAATAGCCGAAGCGTATAAGGCAGTAGGCACAGGAATAAATCCTCTCCTGCTCATTCAGTTGCCTAATGACACCAAGGAAAATATGACGGCGGAGGATACCACCATAGCCGATCAGGTAAAGAAGTATCTTGAAGTGATGTGCGGCATTACTACCGACAACCACCGTCTGGCGATATGGCTGGCAAACGAGAAAGAGAATCTTACCGATTTGGAGAAACCCAACAATATGACCGAGGTATTGCTTTTCAAAGAAGCCATCGCTTTGGGTTGGGACTGTCCTCGCGCTGCCGTACTGCTTATATTCCGTAAGCTGCAAAGCGACCAGTTCACTATACAGACCGTTGGCCGTATCATGCGTATGCCTGAACAGAAGCATTATCCCAAAGAGATGCTTAATGTGGGATATGTGTTTACTGACATTGCCAAAGACAAGATACAAATAGTTACAGCCGATGCCGACTATATCCTGAACAACACCGTTACAGCATACCGACGCGAGAATTTGAAAAACGTATGGTTACCGGCCTGCTATTCTGAACGCCCCAATATTGAACGTAACTATTTGGGCCCTGACTTTCGCAAAGTACTCTATGATGAAGCCCGCCATTTTTGGGACTTTGCAGAAGGCAATTTACTGTTTTCGTTAGAGGAATTGGCCAAGTTGGATAATGCGGATGATGAAAGCGCAACATTACCAGGAACCGACGACCTACAAATCAATGAAAACAGGAAAAAGGTAGCCAACTCTTTGCGCCTTGATGTCAAGAACATCAACATCGAGATACCGCAAGACGTGCATTTCCAGAACGAGGAACAGATATTGGAAGTTGATACCGTAAAATACGCAAGAAAAGCTACCGAAATAGACCGTGTGTTTATGGCATACATCGCCACAAAAGGGCATCAATTCGAGAGTAAAGGTCGTACCGACAAGATTGCAAGTTATCTGCTTGAAATATTGGCCGACTTCTTCGGCATCTTCGACACTGACGCAAAGAAAGTAGTGCTATATCACTTGAACAAACCTAAGTTCGATCGCATTATAGATACTGCATTGGAAAAATATGCCCGACAACGCGACAGAGCCAAAAAAGCATCGGCAGCCAAGAGAGTATTCAAGAAATACGATTGGGAGGTGCCAGAAGAACGTACTTACGACAATGACACCAATCATATTGAGGAAAGCCTGAATCATGCACTTATGCCATTTGTCCAGCTCAACCATGCGTCGAATCCAGAAAAGAACTTCATAGCCTATCTGGAGCAGAACGAAGAGTATATAGATTGGTGGTACAAGAATGGTGACAATGGCAAACAGCATTATGCCATAGAATACAGTGCCGACAATGAAAATGGTAAGTCGTTGTTTTATGTGGACTTTATCATCCGTATGAAAAACGGTCATATCTATCTGTTCGACACCAAAAGTGCAGGCAGTGATGCATTTGCACACAACAAGCACAACGCATTGTTGCAATACATAAAAGAGAACACATCGGACGAGACACCTTTGTCGGGCGGTGTGATTCTACAGCAAGGCGAGAATTGGCTGTACTCTCCACTCCCTATCGAGAATACCACCGATATATTGAGCTGGAACTGTTTTTACCCACAAAACGCATAAGTATTATGACAAAAGGAATAGACCCAAAATTTGTGCATTACGGTATCCGCAAGGATGACCTTGCAATGATAGAAGCTATTTGCGCTACCGAAGACATTGATTTTGATTGGCTGAGTGAGGACATCTTGAAAGCCTATCACGCCAAAAAGGTAGATGTAATAGAAATGAGTGATAGCGATACTGAAGATATTATCCGCAACGCCATACAGAAAATACGTCAATAAATGAATTTATGCCATGCTCATACAAAGAATAAAGATAAACAACTTTAAGACCTACCTGTCGCTCGACCTCGACCTGACGGTAGACGATGACCGCCCGATTATACTTATAGGTGGTTCAAACGGTGGCGGTAAAACCACGCTGTTTGAAGCTATAAGTGGTGCATTGTATGGATTGAAAATCGATAGTAAGGAACACTTTATGGAATTGCTCAATCAGGGAGCTGTCAATAAGGTAAAGCCTGAAATCAGTCTGCAAATCACCTTTGTAGGTAAAGTGCTTGGTCAGCAACAGAAGTATATTCTGAAAAGAAGCTATATACTCAATCCGCAAGGCCGCCCACTTGAAAGCGTATCGCTGAACATGAACGGCAATATGTATGTGTATGGCACTATGACCGCACCTAAAGAAAGGGTGCGTGCCGAACAGGAAATCAGCAAGATAATCAAAGCCAACCTTCCGCAGGAGTTAAGCCAGTATTTTCTGTTTGATGCTATGCAGTCGAGCGAGTTGCTAAAAAAGAACGTCTTTCAGCAAACCATACGCGACAATTTCGAGAATGTACTTGGTTTCAAAAAGTATCTGCAACTGAAACGTGCAGCCGAGAAGTTACAACAAGAGTGGGCAGAGCAGCGATTGGAAGCCGAAAAAGAGGCCAAAGAATATAGCTCATTATGCAATCAGAAAGATCAGCTGGTAATTGATTTGAACACTTGTCTTGCCGAGCAGGACAGATTGTATAAATATATGTCATCGGTGGAAGATGAATACCAACGAGCCAAAGACGGTGCGCAACAGGCTGCCAACCTAAGCAAACGCATACAAGATGTTGACGGCAAGATACGAGCCATAACCGAGGAAGCTGCAGACTATGCGGAAAACTTGAAGGCGTTTGTTGACAACATAGAAATCAATGTATTCCTCCCGAAATTGGCATCTAACCTTTCTCAGGAAATCAACAATATATTGCGAGTAAAGGAACAGCTCCAAAAGCAGAGTACCGGTGCTTACCCGATTGAGACACTGCGTGATGTAACCTCAAAAATCATTGACTATCTGAAAGAGCTGTCGCTATGCAGCCAGGCGGTGGATGAAGAAAACGTAATTTCGCATATTGTAGCCATGCAGAATACAACCAATGCCAAAGACCCATACGACTACTTGAACACTGCCGAGGTGGATGCACTTCGGGAATTGCCGAAAAAAGGCAATGGCAACCAATTCGTTTCGATTGACCGCAAAAGGCAGGACATGGAAATACAGCTGGCCAATCTGGATAATCTCAGAACCGAGAAGCGCACACTTGAACAGACACAAGCAGGAGGCAACGGTTTACTAATAGCCAATTATGAAGATGCCAAACGCTCTGTGGATAAGCTGAAAACGCAAGAAGATAGTCTCAAAAACGAGATTCAACGTTTAGAGAAACGTATTCATCAGTTCGATGTACAGATACAGCAGGAACCGGATGTAAAATTTGACACGCTTGTTAAGTTGCGTCCGTTCTTCGATAAAGTGGCAGACAATCTGCTGAAGAAGAAAAAAGCACAGATAGAAACAGAGATGCAGTCGCAACTCAACCGTCTGCTTGTATCATACAAAGGACACGTAGGTCGTGTGGAATTGTCGGACAGCATGGAGAATTTCAATATCAAGCTCTATCATAGTACCGGCAATGAAATATCGCTGAACCAGTTGAATGCTGCTTCCAAACAAATATTCATACAGGTACTGTTGAAAGTGTTGCGCAACCTTGGCGATTATAATCCACCGGTTATGATTGACACCGTGATGGGTGTACTCGACAATGAAAGCCGTGATGCTTTGATGGAAGAATACTTTCCACAATTGGCTGAACAGACCATTCTGCTCTGTACCACGTCGGAAATACGCACGGATAGCGACTACATCAAATTGGAGCCATTCATCTCGAAGACATATACTCTGCATCGTAATGTAGAGGAACAGAATACGACTATAGACGAAGGCTATTTTGGAATACCTCTTAATCAGTAAAACAGTTATGAGCATAATAAACTTTTCAAATACCCGTCAGATGGAGGGGATTCTTGACGAAATCAGTCAAGTAAAGGAGCTTATTGAGAGCAAGATAAATTTGTCGCGCACCGTAGACAGAGAGAAACGTGCAAGTCTGACTGCTAATAAGGTAATGCGTATCTGCTTTATAGTCGGTTTGAGTTTGACTACAGAACGCAAGGAGGAAGATTACAAGGATATACAACTTTCTGCTACATCGGCACGTATCGTTCCAAGTTTCTTTACGATGCACGATTTATCTACCTTGTACTCTGCGTTGCTAAAATTGCGCTACGCCAGTCTGAATATAGATTGGTCGCAAAATGCCGTGTTATCTCGCATCATTGCCGCTGAAATGCTGCGTGGTAGAAACTACCTATTGGCTGATAACAATTTGGATTCCATCTTATATGCAGTAAACAATAAGGTGGCAATGGTAAAAGATATACCTGCGCTGAACTTGATTATCGGCAACTATGGTGATGTTGAAATGGAAGCCACTCTCGACATCAACAGCCGAAACATTACCAACTCACAAATCATTATTGCCGGTGCTACGGGTTCAGGAAAAACGAATCTGCTTGCAGTGTTGATGCAACAGTTCAGAACATTATCGTCTGAATCGCAATATCCGGTAAACTTCCTGCTTTTCGACTATAAAGGAGAGTTCAGCGACATTCAGAACAATCACTGGCTTTCACATTTTGATGTGGATCGCAGCTGTATCTTAGACCCTATTGAGCATCCTATACCATTCACGCCGTTCAAGGATTTTACAGACCGCCCTATCAACGAAATAAATCTTTATTCATCCGAAATGGCTTCGGCTTTATGCTCAATTGACCGAGTATCAGCCAGTGCAAATATGAATAACAGACTGAGTGAAGCCATTGTAGAAGCATACAAGAAAACAGAAGGCGCACCCATTACATTCAACATGATGTTAGAAGAATATCAAGCTAAGATGACAGATGCCGGAAAGGACGACAGCATTTCGTCTGTATTGAAACAGTTGGTGCGTGCTAACATCTTCGAGGAGGAAGACAAAGCCGACCTTGTTGGTGACTGCTATATCATAAAAATGGACGGTTACCCTAAAGATGGCCCGATAGCAAAGGCTATTGTTTATTTCATCATCTCAAAGCTCAATAATATATACGAACAGCTTGAAAAACAAGCAACAAACGATGATGTAGTGCAAATTCGTCACTTCTCTATCATAGACGAAGCCCACTATATGCTGGACTTCGACAACCGTCCGTTGCGAAACCTGATTGCTGTAGGACGAAATAAAGGATTAAGTATCATTCTCGCCACTCAAAATATGAGTAGCTTCAAAAGTAAAGGGTTTGATTTCTATGCCAACGCCCAATATCCACTTATAATGAAGCAACAGACTATTGACGATAAGGTTATCAAAGACTTGTACGGTGTAAGCGGACAAGAATTGCAAGAAGTGCGAACTGCCATAGCCGGGCTCCAGAAAGGCGAGCTAATCATCAAAGACCTGATGGCTTTTGCACTGGGTATGGGCAAGAAGTATAAGAAAATTAATGTTACACATTTGATATAAGCAATTTAATCACACTAGAATATTAAGAATATAAAATGTGGTCAGATAATGAAACAACGCAAGATTTGCTTGGCTACCAGGTTCATGCAGATCTACTCAAAAAAATAATTTTGAATGATGCCATGTTGCCAATATCCATAGGAGTTTTTGGAAATTGGGGATCTGGAAAAAGTAGTTTGATGCTATTGCTTCAGCAGTCGCTGCAAGAATGGGAGAAGTCTCAACAGAATGAGCATCATAGAATTATACTTCAAGTGTATTTTAATAGCTGGCAATTTGAGAGCTACGACTCAACAAAGTTGACAATGATAGAAAGTATATTGGAAGCACTTGATAACGATATTAATAAACGAAAAGATGCATTTGAGCAAGCGGATGATTTTCTTAGGCGAATTAACTTTTTGAAAGTAGGCGTATTTATTTTAAAGAAAGCCTATGATAATCTCACTCCAGATTGGTTAAAAAACTGGTTACCAACAAAGGAAGATCTTGATAAGATAACAGGTAAAGAGAAATACAATAATTTACTTGATGATGTAAACAAAGGCAACACATCGAGATTCATCGCAACGTTCAGAGAACTTTTTGAAGAATTGGTTAATGACATGGGCTATAAGGCTGTAATTGTTTATATTGACGATTTGGATAGATGCGACCCTAAAAGAATCATTGGGTGTCTTGAAGCTGTCAAATTGTTCGTAAATGTAAAGAAAACCGCTTTTATTATTGGTGCAGATGAACGTATTATTGAATATGCTATTAGTCAGCATTATCCTATTCAAATGAAAAAAGAGGATATATCCAGTCCGTTTTCTGACTATCTGGAAAAACTCATCCAACTACCATACAAACTGCCACGTTTGTCGGACAACGAGCAAGAAACTTATATCACACTTCTTCTATGTAAAAATCATTTAACCGACATTCATTTTAATGAAATACATCAAAAATATTTGGAGTTTAGAAAAACAGATAAGCATTCCAAATATAATATAGATGACATCAAAGCAAATGTCCCCAAAAATAAAAAAGTAGACTTTTACGCAGTAGAATATCGCTTGCCAACTGTACCCCTTATTAAGTGCTTCTTAAACGGTAATCCACGACAACTAAAACGTTTCCTAAATACCTTATACGTACGTCAAGAGTTAGCGGAAGTGGCAGGTTTTACAGATATACGGCCTGAGGTATTAACCAAGCTTATGGTATTAGAGTACAACACTCTGTACAATTCTCGTTTTGAAGAACTTTATAAACTTCAAAATGCCAATGGAGGCGTTTTGCCATTGGAGGATGTTGAGCAAGAAGCAAAGACCGAAAATGGCATTCAAAATCCACAATGGAAAGACAACTGGTCATCAGGCTACTTGAGGCAATGGCTAAGCTCAGAACCGTCACTAAAAGATATAAATCTACAAAACTACTTCTGGGTAGCACGAGATGTATTGAAAAATGAAAAGCCAATAGCTTCGTTGGTCACAAACAAAGTCATGCTGTTATTCCGAAGATTATGTATCTTGCAAACGAACGTTACAATGAAGCGAGACTTGCCAGGAATTATTAATGCTTGCGATGATTCAGAAAAAGACATGATTGTTCGCTTGATTAATGATGACCTAAGAAAAGATCCGAAGTCTGAAAATTGTTGGAGAATACTGAATTGCGATGAGAATAATTTATTATTAAGTGACAAAATAGACAGGTTAAAATTATTACTCAGTAATATAAAGACAGAAGATATAGATACAAAAGCGGATATATTTTTTGTTAGAATGCTTCCATTAAGCGATGAGATACATAACTATATAGATAGTTTGCCAAAAGCGAACCCTTTAACTAAAGCTATTGAACGAAAAATACAAAAACAATAAATATGGGCACATCACAATCACATAATTTGAAATCCTCGCCCAATTGGTCTGCAGCAAAACGAGCCATGACGAGTATAGCAAATGGGACAGGCAACAAACTCGCCTCAAATGCAAAGTTCTTTGGTAATTTAGGAACAGCACTCGGTGACAGTTTGTATAGAGGCAGCAAAACTGGTGGGCATGGAGGAAAGAGAGGCAGGTCATTTGGACGTGCTGGTGGACATGCTGTCAGAGGGTTGACTACTATTTTAAACAATACTAAACAATATGGACTTATATCAAGTTTGGGTATTGATAGACTTCCTGATGCACAAAAGCCCCAAACACCAGATGATTTTAAGGAATTGCTTCTGCACGAAATCATTGGAGACAATGATTCTACAATGGATGATGCAGCAGCAACTTATGCAATGGATAAAGTGCTGAATGATATTTTGTCAGATTGTAAAGATGGACAAGAGATTGAAGATAAACTTCAGAATGCAACCGATGACGATCTTCATGAATGGATTATAACATTTGAAATTGAATACATACTGGAGTATTCTGCTGAGTTATTTCAAAGCCACATATTTGACAAAGGAAGTAATCCTGAAGAAATAAAGAAGGACATGAGAGGTTGGCTTCATAACGAATTGGATGAGAAATTGAGCAAAGAACTGACACAAATTGACTTCAATAGCCTAGAAGGAAAAGAATATCTAGATTCTTTAACATCAGAAATATTGAATATATGGAAACAAGAATAAACATTAATTATACTCCGTCAGAAACAAGCGAAGTTTTTGGCCTTTTTACTCTTTCATTTCAAGGAAGTGACGGAAAAATTCATTCTGTAGACACAAAGTTTAATCCAAAACAACTATGGGAGTTTTCACGGGATACATCATCTGTCGCTTTTGATTTATTAGTTTTATCCATGATTGTATATAATGTGGACAGAGCCGTACTTCGTTTGTCTAATTCAGATGATGGATGGAAACGAAATTTGGTATTATTGAATGTTCCTGTAATAAATTTTGAGGATATGAATAAAGGTCGTGAAGCTTTTAATAGTGCAATAAATTTCCTTACGGGCGATAATTGGGAAATTCACTTTGTTCAGGCAGATTCATACTCCTACAATCCAACTAAAAAAGTAAAGGAATATGACTCTCAGTTTTTTGAAAAGGTTGCATTGTTTTCAGGAGGTTTAGACTCATTAATTGGATTTATAGATGAGGCAAGCACTCTCTCTGCTGATAAAAAGATACTACTTGTTTCGCATATGGAACTGGGTAAAGAGCATAGTGATCAAAAAAGCATATTGGAATATTGCAGAGAAAATAATATTTTTTCGAATAAATACGAGCAAGTGTTGCTGAACGCAGGGCTTAAACCTTATTCTTGGAATATTAAAGGAACTCAAACTGAGAGTACATTCCGTTCACGTTCCTTATTATTTTTTGCAGCAGGAATATATATTGCAAACAAAATATCCCCACAATGTCAATTGATAGTTCCGGAGAATGGAACTATATCAATAAACATACCTCTTGATAGTGGAAGAAGAAGTTCATGCAGTACTCGAACTACGCATCCAACCTTTATCAAGCGCATACAGGAGGCCTTGTATGCTATAGGTATATCAAACCCAATATATAACCCATATCGCTTAAAATCAAAAGCGGACATGATCATAGAGTGTAGCCAAGATACATCGAAAAAGACAATCTTAGAATCATTAGTTGACCTATCATGTTCTTGTGCAAAACGTGGTCACAATGTTTTCTGGGACAAAAGCGGAATAGAAATACACAATGCAAAAATCAAGCATTGTGGTATGTGTCTGCCATGCCTATATAGAAGAGTAGCACTAGATACAATAGGGTTAGATAATGAGGCATTGCTTGGTACTGATGTTCTTCACGGTATTAAATTCAATCTTGACAATAAAAATCAGAAAAGAAATAGGGATTTTAACGCTCTTCTGTATTTTCTAAAGAACAGAATGAATGCACATACAATACGCCAAGAACTATTCTTTAACGGAATTATAGAAAAGCACGAGCTAGATGAATACACGTCATTAGCCTTACACTCGTACTGCCAAGTTATCAATTGGCTTAAGAAAAAAGCAACAAATGAAATACAAGTAAGAGCAGGAATATGATAATAGACACGCATTGCCACTTTGATATGATGCAGAATCCTGAGCAATACATACAAAGCGCAGAAAACAAAGGTGATATAATCATAGGGATGACTAATTTACCAAGTCATTTCCAAATAGGTTATGCTCATGTTCGAAATTTCCATCATATAAGATTAGCGTTGGGCTTTCATCCTCAATTGGCTGTAGAATCGAGCCATGAACTGGCTTCATTCGGCAAACAAGTTAATAAAACATCGTATATCGGCGAAATCGGTTTAGACTTTTCAAAAGACTTTGTTGATTCAAAAGAAAAACAAATATATGCTTTTCGATACGTGTTAAATCATATAAAAGACAAGAACAAGATAGTGAGCGTCCACTCTCGTAAAGCAGAAAAAGAAGTTTTTGAACTATTGCAAGAATATGGAATAAAGAATGCAATATTTCATTGGTATTCAGGCTCTCTAAGTTTAATTGAAGAGATTATAAATGCTGGTTACTATTTTTCAATTAATGAAGCAATGACAACATCTATTTCTGGTAGAAAAATTATAAGCAAAATTCCTAAAACTCGAATATTGACAGAAACAGACGCTCCATTTAATAAACATTCAAATATTCTCAATGCTATTTCAAATATTGGATTGACTGAAGATGTTATTTATTCAAACTTTCTAAATCTAATAAATGCCATAGTGTAACTACTACAATAGATTATTAATAGCTACGAAATCAATACGAATATTTTTATTAAAAGGAAAAGAGAGCATGATTGACCATGTAAAGAGTATTCAAACATTGGGATGTGCTTATTGGAAAAAAGCTCGTAACAAAAACCTACAAGCTGGAGATATATGTTATCTTTACCTCATTGGCAAAGGTCAGTATCAAATACGCTTTCGTCTTGAAGTAGTTGATATTAGTTGTGTTCGTGAGACAGTTCTTATTGGATTACTCCATTCAAAGCAGATAACGACTGTTATAAGCTCATTCCAACAGCAGCAATGTATATGGGAGATGCATTATCATTAGACACCCTTGAAGAAATAGATATTAATCGTCACTCACAATTCAAAGAGCTTAATGAATATCAGGAAGATTATTTAAGGAAATATTTTGAGTGATTTCATGATAATAATATTCAACAAAGCATTATATGAACGCATTTGAAGAATACCTAAATAGCGAAGATTTGGAAAAACGAGAACGAGCCAAATTATGGAGGACATCTATAGGATTACAAAACGTTGACAATCTGCGCGTATCTAACTTCCTTATCGAAACTGCTCGCAAGCATATCGAAGGAGAAATTTCAATGGACGAAGTAAGCCGATTGATTGACGAACACTATAAAAAGAAGAAACTTTAACTATCAAATTGTACAATTTATAGAAAATTCGGTTTACCAAATATCTACAACTTCGCCTTGCAGTATAACACACAAACCCTCACATCGCTGATATTCGCAGCTTGAATTTACGGTATTCATCAGTAAAGCGTACACAATAGCCAAAAGCAATTATCATTAAGATTGTAAAATTGATTCACATACAATTTGCCGTAAGCGTCAGTTGTTCGGAACTTCCGAACAACTGAATTTTCTTATTATTCACTACCTTAAAAAATAGGCTAGATTACTCAACCTAAATTCAATTTATATTCAATCCTCCTCATCCCCATATGAACAAGCCCAATCTTTCGTCTGAAACTCTTTCTCAAAGGCTTCCAAATCCTCACTAAGTCTCTCTTGCAGGTCGTCTTCTCCGTCATCACCACTCATCACCCAATCTACGCGAGTTGCATATATCTCTGCTATACGAATTTGTTTGTATGCCTCTTTCATAGTCTCTATAGTTTTATCTGCCAACTCCAACACATCAGCGTCATTTAGATAGCGGTCATAATAACAATGATGGATTGAGTATAATACCGGTATCCGTTCACCGTCACAAGTGTCAGACATATATCGTTTTGTTGATTGGAATATGACTCCTTCTCCGAAAAAATGCTGGTCAGAATATTTTTGTTCTGCCTTGACGATAGTTTTATCTGCCAGAAGAAAAGACTCTGCTTCTTCATAGTTTGAAAAATACAAGTATCCCATGTAGCTATGGTATGAGCCAAAGCTATCTTTCTCGTAAATAGTCCAATAATCCTTGTGGATTTTCTTTGGTTTTGGCTGTAAAGTTCTCGCAATATCATGCTCTATAGAAGCCGCAATCTCACCAATTGCATATATATTCCTATCAAAATATCCGCCACTCATAATTATATTTTTTGTTCAAAAACTATCTGATTTTCAAATTACAACACATCAACACCACACTGCTCATCCAATATGCCACTAAACATTTCCATCTCTCTCTTGAAGATTCCTAATCGTACTGCCAACTCTCGCCACCCTTTCACAACATTAGTAACCTCTGAAATAATCTGTTCAGCTGTTTTTCTGTTAAGCATATAATCCCCACAAGCATCAAGCAAAATGCCGAGGTCTGCCTTGTTGGAGGTTGCTGAAATAAGCAGACTTTGATATTCATTCATAGTAGGGTTCATATCGTATGCAGGTGAGAGCGTCCAGCCTTTTGCAGTCAAAAGAAAACCGTGATTGCGAAAATGGTCATCGCTGTTGCCAATGCAGATATTGAAAGCCACACGACGATAGAGTTCCTGCAAATTACGATCTACACCCGTACAGTTCTGAATGATGAAATCAACTATATCCAGATAACCGTGCCCTGTAGTCGCATTATCTCCATCATTAAGTCCCAACAAAGTCATTGCGGAAGCAAAATGAATCCGTTTTCCGCCTTGTATTCTGTCAAAACGTTCTGAAAGCAAAGTGTGATATTTTTCGCCTGTGGCAATAACTTTTGTTTTCGCTGCATTTATACCAGCTTTTGCTGCAAGCAAATGACTGAAATATTCCCAAAGTCCGGCATCGTAATCATCCTTACGAGAAGGGAACTTGGCGACATAAAGCGTTTTATCCGTGTCTATCACACTGGCTTTCGGTCTTGCTCCACCCAATGAAGAACCCGGTTGCACAAGTTGTACAATCCACTTTCGATCAGGCAGCACGTTATCTTCTTCACTTCTCTCAATCTCCGCACTGGCTGCAATCAATTCCCTAATATCCGTCAAAGGCGGAATTTTCAACGACTCACTCATATTTATAAACTCTCCATCGGGGGCTTCCTTAAAACGGAAAGCACCCATTCGGGAGAAGTCATCAATGCCGGTCAGGAAATCGAATGAAGACAATCTTCGTACAGGTCGCTTTTCTTCTATTACTGCAAGCTGCTCACGTCGCAACAACAGAGTTCGTCCCCAACGGTCTGGCAATGCATCCGAAAAACATCCGAATATATCTTTCCCCGGCTGCGTATATTGTTGTCCTGGATAATTATTCAAATCATCACTCAAAAACAAATCTCCATGCTTTTTCAACCAATCATCGCTGAATGTAAAGCAATAACTGTCAGAGCCACGAAGTGATTCGTAGCCCAACTCACCAATGAGTTCTATCTCCTTCAGCCAGTCAAAATCAGCATATACATACAGTTTCTTCATCCCTATTCCTTTTTAGATGCACGTTCCCTTGTCTTCAAACTCAAATCCTGCAAAGTTTTCCCCAATTTATCTTCTTTGGCCAGCCACAGAATATCACCGTCAAGCTGCAAAGCATACAACACACGCAAATAAATACCGATTGCCACAGTCGGTGCGCCTTTCTCTATCCGAGATACGGTCAACGGAGAGCAGGTAGCACGTTCTGCCACCTGAGCAACACTCAAATTCCGACGCAAGCGAGCCAACTTAATCTGCTCCCCCACTATTTGCATTTTCTGCTCCAATTTTTGGGGCAACTTAGTACCCATTGTATTTTTTGCCATAATCAACTCATCATATAATATGCAAAAGTAATGCTTTTTATTTATTTAATGATGCATTACACATAGAAAAATACACATCATTGCATAATTAACCATACACATAATCCAAATTAAATAGAAACTCCTAATAGCTAAGTACTATTATATTGTTTGTTGTTGCTATATATACCTATTAACGAACAAAATATTGTTTGTTATATAGATGCAATCTATTCCTCATTCACGCATCATATCAAAGAGCTATTTTGCTGACCAAAAGAAAAAAAACGACTTTACTTTATCCTCGTATTCATATATACGTCCATTAAAGTAAAGTCAAAAAGAGGGAGAAAAAAGGATTGCCTTACTTTTCTTTTGGTCAGCACCGTTATAATACACTACATCATCTTCAACCTTGGAGAAATTGTTAGTGAAATAACCGCGAACATCACCACCGACAAAATACCATACAACACATTCCACACATCCCAAAACACACCTCAAATCAACAGCTCAAAACATGATTTTGCACAAAGTTTTTCACTTGCTTTCACAATCCGAAAAAATGCACTAATTTTGTACTCGTTCAGCGAAGAAAAAGAAGTGCAAAAACGGACTTTTCTACCATTTTATTTATAAAATATTGGTAGTCAACTGGTCTAATATGCTGCATCGGCAAATAGACATGCCAGCTAATCACCAATAGTCTACAAATTAAAACACTAAAAATGTAACAAGAACTGTCGTTATATTAAAGATAAAAAATACGATCAAGATTGTCCAGCCCAGTTAACAATGGGAAATGGCAAAACTAAATCCCAATTTACTGCTGATAAATTGGTCCTAAACATAAAAAACATCGGAGGACATGAGAATTGGACATTCGCCTCTAATGAAGTTTTATTGGTGGATGGAGAAGGTTTTATCCATGAGGGCGAGTTTATGTGCTACGAAAATCTACCCGTAAACTACATAGGTGAGAGACAGCAACTTTTACCTCAAACGCAGATGAATTTCATATTATTATTCTATCCTTTGCCCGAGAATGTCAATGTTTCGCGCTTCAAAATTAATATATATAATAAATGGATAGATTTTATCCTTCAGGATTTTGATGAGTCCGTTTCGTCCCTTTTCAATGCGGTGAAGAAAAAGGTGAAAGTAATAGAGTATAATGAAGAAGGTGAAAAGAAACATATTTCCAATACCTATCTTGATTACAACCTAAAATATGACCTTGAACGGTTCGAAAAAAGACTATTGGATCTGAAAGTGAAATTATTTTCCCGATTCAACAATATATTGACCCAAGCTGAAAAGACAAAATTAGACAATAAAATAACGAGCGAAATATATGCATTAGATCTTGAATTGGAAGAGAAGCAGGAAGCCGAGTACAATCAGGTAAAAGAAAATTTCACCGCCATCAAGGATGAATATACACGAAGAGCTAAATAAAGACGAAAAGAAAAATATTAATTGTAGTGTAGCAACCCATCATATAATATGCAAAAGAATATATTTTTGTTTATTATATAATGGGTTGAAAGAAGTTTTATCACTTTATCACCTCACACTCATTCCTTTCTCACACTTCCGTGACAGACTACCCGTTTTTTAAGTCACTCTCAAGCTACCGAAAATAGCAAAAAAGAAAGTGTCATACGAAAAATCTTCAGATTGCTAATTATTAGCTACCTAATGATACTTATCGAAATTAAAACAGCAATAGTTTTAATCCGTAATCCTAAGTTGCCAGAACGCCACGGCCGCCGCCGCCGCCACATTGAGCGAATCGACCCCATGCGCCATCGGGATACGGACTACATAGTCCGCCGCCGCAATCGTATCGGGTGGAAGCCCCTCTCCCTCCGTTCCCATCACGATGGCCAGCCGGGGTTCGGACGTCAAGACAGGATCGGCAATGGAGATAGAATCGTCCGTGAGTGCCATGGCGGCGGTGCGGAAGCCGTGGCGTGCCAGATCACTGAGAGTGCCGTCCAGCCACGTCCAGGGGACCAAAAAGACCGAACCCATGGACACCCTGACCGCACGACGGTTCAACGGATCGCAAGAGTTACGCGTCAGCAACACGGCATCCATCCCGAGGGCGGCCGCCGAACGAAAAATGGCACCAATGTTCGTAGTGTCCACCACACCGTCGATGACGACGATGCGCCGGGCATCCCGACAGGTGTCTTCCACCGTGCGGGACGCGGGGCGATGCATGGCGCACAACACTCCGCGCGTCAGGACATAGCCCGTCAGCGTGGCGAGTAACTCCCGTCCGCCCGTATAGACGGGCACGTCGCCGCAACGACTGATGATGTCGGCGGCATCACCGGTGATGTGTTTTTGCTCGCACAAGAGGGCCAGAGGTTCATATCCGGCATCCAATGCTACACGGATCACCTTCGGGCTTTCGGCTATGAACAGGCCTTTATCGGGCTCGATGCGGTTGCGCAACTGGGCCTCGGTGAGGGTGGAGAACACCTCGATTCCGGGGTGCGACAAGGATGTGATTTCGATAATGGGCATAAGGCTTTATTCTTTTTGTTAGAGAGTAATGAATTAAATGGGTACGCGGACGACACGGATAAGGCGGACGAACGCGGACTTTAAAAAAAGCTGCGCTACAATATTGATAAATTAAAAATCCGCGTTCGTCCGCCTTATCCGCGTCGTCCGCGTACCAGATACCGCAACTTTCATCACCCCGTCCAGTTTATTTTCAAAAATCCGGTAAGCCTCCTCAATCTCATTCAACGGGAAGCGGTGTGTGATAAGCGGCGTGGTGTCTATCTTGCCTTCTTCGATCAGACGGAGTATCTCGGTGCAATCGCACCCGTCCACGCCACCGGTCTTGAAGGTCAGGTTTTTTCCGTACATATCGGGCAGGGGAAGCACCTGGGGGCGGTCGTAGAGGGCCACCACGGTGACGATGGCATTGGGGCGTGCACACTCCCACGCCAGACGGAAGGTGTCGTCGGTTCCTGCCACTTCGAGCACGACGTCGGCTCCGCCATGATCGCTACTCCGCAACACAATCTCCCGGCAATCCTCCGGCTTCACCACCTGTACGTCCGGATAGTGCTCCTGCACAAAACGGATTCTCTCGGGCGCCGCCTCGCAAACAATGATGCGACGGGGGTGCTTGAGCATCACGCAAAGCAGGGTGCAGATTCCGGTAGGGCCGGCGCCGATGATGAGCACCGTGTCCTTTTCGGTAATCTCCGATATGCGGGCCGTCCAAAAGCCCGTGGCAAGCACGTCGCCCACAAAGAGCGCTTGTTCGTCGCTCACCGCATCCGGAATGCGGTTCAGTCCCTGGTCAGCATAAGGCACGCGGACGTACTCGGCCTGACCTCCGTCGATGCGGCAGCCCAGCGCCCAACCGCCATTGGTATCGGTGCAATTGTTCACATATCCGTGTTGGCAAAAAAAGCATTCGCCACAAAAGGTTTCTACGTTCACCGTAACCCTGTCGCCGGGCCTGACGGAAGTAACGTCCGCGCCCACTTGCTCCACGATGCCTACCATTTCGTGTCCCACCGTGGTTCCGGGCAAGGCACGCGGCACGCTACCGTGCTTGATGTGCAAATCGCTGGTGCAGATGCTACCGAGCGTCACGCGGACAATGGCGTCGCGGGGGTCTTTCAACCTGGGTTTCGGTTTTTCTATAAGTTCAAATTTTCCGTGTTCAATATAGGTATATGCAAGCATTGTTTTTCTCTTTTTTAATACTTCTCTTTCCGTTCAAACTCTCCCTCCTCCGTATAGTACTTCCATGTGCCCTTGGGTATGTTATTTCCGTATTTCCCGCGGAGTTTCAGTTTTCCGTTCTCATAATATTCGCGATAGCGTCCGTGGCGCTTTCCTTCTTTCACTTCCGCTTCACTCTTCAACGCTCCTTCGGGATAAAACTCCCGCAAGACGTTGCCCTCAAATTTCTCAACATAAAAGCGTTGCAACTCACTCATTTGCTCCTTCTCCGTTTCGGCATCTTCGTTCATTACTTCGTCGGCTTCATCGTCCACTACCACCGCTACGGCCGCTTCTTCCGGTTGATAGGGTTTATAGTCCATCACGCATTGCAACGAGGCGGACTGGCCGTCTCCCGTAATCTGCATGGTCCAATAGGGGAATGAGTAGACAATGTCCTTGTCCGATTGTATCTCTCCCCACGTAACGGCATTCATCATAGGCTTCAACTGGTAATAAAACTTATGTACATCCGTATATAAGAAAACGGTAGAGCTCGAATTCAGGTACGAGAAGGCATTTTTAAAGCCCGGATTATCCTTCAACAGGTTCTTCTGATCGTAATCTTCTATAAATGAGAGCAGAGACGAGGCTTTGTTGCTAAACACCACATAATCGTCCACGTACGTGTAATAGGGTTTTTCGAACTTGTCGAACAGCCCTCCGAAGAACAAACGGAAGAAGCCTTTCATTTCCACATAGTTGATTTCAAATCCCTTATAATCAACCGTCTTTATCCGGAGCGGGGTGCGCCGCCTGATCTTCTTTTCTATAAACTCCATATTCTTACGGGCGTCCTTGATGCTTTTGGCTCCGATGGCCAGAATCAGTTCCGGATCGTGCCCCAGCAGCCCCGGCTCGGATTGGGTGATGGCAAATTCTCCCGACATCCAGCTCAGGAAGTTTTCTTCCAGAGAGATGTCGAACAGGCTTTCAATCTTCTTCCGAGAAGTTCTATAAGATTCGCACCATTGCGGGTCGTGGACCGCAAGTGCATTCTCCAGTTCCTTTACAAAAGTCACCGGATTGCTGAAACCGATGTTGGTATAGAGTGCCGTCCGGCCGGACAGGATTTCGTGGGCTTTCATCCGGTGCTTACCCGAGTTCAGCAAGGCCATGATGTACGGATCGGCGGTGTCTTTCCGCAAGGTATATCCTTTCACCTCCATCCGTTTGTGGTCGGTATTGAAATAGAGTCCGGCAAAATCCATGGAATTGCTGAACATATCGATGTACTCGTTTCCGGTTCCCAGATAAATATTCAGGAATTGGGGCAGGCGTGCATAATTGATAAAAACGCGGACAAGTCCTTTGCCGGACACCAGTTTTTCGGCTTCGATAAAAGAATGATCGAGACCGATTTGGGGCTTGTTGCGTGAGTCGATGGCCGATTCTACAAGTTTGGAGGTATAGGAACCTACAAAATGGTTGTCCACGAAGGCGCAATAAAAAATATCGCGCGTATCCGGATCGCGCATTTCGAGGATGTTAATCCCGTTGTGCATCCGGTTGGTTACGGAACTGCCCGCCATGGTGAGCACCGTTTCAAGCTGATCCTTCAACAAGTCCATCTTGGAGGCCTTTTGCATGTCCAGCACAATCAGGAAATCCCAATCGCGGGCACGGACTTTATGGATCGAGATGAGCATATCCCGTTTGCCCACCAGCGATAACAACATTTTATTGCTTCGGACCACGGTGTCGAGCGTTTCCACATTTCGGGTGACGTCCTCGAAGGCTTTCGCCCGCTTCAGGCATTGCCAGGTTGCGCTTCCGCTGAACTTTGCCCAATCGTCGATGGGCGCCGAGGACTGGATGATAAATGCCGCGTCTTCGGGCACCAGGTAGATTTGCTGAATGTTGCGGTCGGGCGAAACAAACAGGTGAACGATGGAGTACAAAAAATATACAACCAAGGCTAAACCGGCAATCGCAAGTGTTCTTTTTACAAGGGTCCGGGTATTGTTCTTCTTAGCGGATTCAACGGGTGGCTCTTGTGGTCCGTTATCCAATTCATTTTCGATCATCCCTTTTTCAATATGCTATTGACTACACGCACCGAAGACACCAGCTTGGCCGTAGAAGTAAACACATCCACATTCCACACATGCGAGGAGCGGCCTTTATGCACGATGGTTGCCACCGCCCTTACGGTGTCTCCCTCGTGGGCGGAGGAGATATGGTTTCCGCTGACTTGCATGCCGACCACTATTTCGTCCGGCTTGCAAAGTATCATGGAACCCAGTCCGGCCACGGTTTCGGCCAATGCCAGGCTGGCACCTCCGTGCAGGATGCCGAAAGGTTGGCGGGTACGTTCGTCCACGGGCATGGTGGCCTCTACCCTGTCTTCGGAGGCGTAAGTGTATTGTATGCCCAGATTTCCCATCAATGCGTGGCGGGCACGCTGGTTGAGTTGCTCCAGGGGCACGTCGGCGGGGCGAATTTCGGCAAGTATCGCCTTCTCCACGGCTTCGGCCACGCCGTCTTCATCGTTGGAGGCGGTGATGCGGTCGGCACAGACCTTCACCGAGTCTTGGGCGTTTCCCATGGCGATGCCCAGTCCGGCGGATTGTATCATGGAGACATCGCAAACTCCGTCGCCAATGGCGATGACTTCTTCGGAGTTGATGCCCAACTTCTCAAGCAAGGCGCCCAGCGTATTGGATTTATCAATGGAGCAGGGCACCACTTCCAGAAAATAGGGTTCCGAACGAAATACATCCAGCGCTCCGTTCAACCTCCGGCGCCAGTGGTCTTCCAGTCCCACGAGGGCTTCTTCGTCATCGCTTACCAACATGCACTTGCAAGGGGCAAAGTCCACCGCTATCGAGAATTCGGTTTCGGCAATTATCTTCAGGCCATTCAGCTCGGCTTCGTGGCGTATGTGCTCGTTTTCGGGCGAGTCGGTGATGATGGCATCTTCGTGATACGTAAAAATGGCGAACCCGTTCTTACGGGATTTCTTTTCAAGATAGGGCAGCATTTCGGGGTTTATCCTACGCTCAAAGAGTAGTTCGCCACTTTGCGCATTGATAATTTGCCCGCCATTGTAGGAGAGGATGAAGCCTCCGTAATTGCCCAGTTCCAGAGCCTTGGCAATGGGCATAAGGCCATAGGTGGGCCTGCCGGAAGCTAATACGATACGTACGCCCATCTGTTGCACTTTCAACAAGGCGGCCAGTGTGCGCTTGCTGATTTTCTTCTCACTATCGAGCAGAGTTCCGTCTACATCAAGAACTAATAGTTTGTATTTCATGACTTACCGGTTTTTTAGGTTTATGAAAACAAAGGTAAAGTTATTCAGGCGAAAACGCAATTAAGTAACGAGTTTTTTCTTACGCATTTTCATTCGTTATTTACACATAGTTCTTTTGCTCATCAGTGCAACAAGTACGGTACCAACTCCGCAAGATAGCTTCTTTTTACGATCTTTACTTTACGGAATGGTTCATTAAAAATATAGGGAAGTGCCTGAATTCCGACACTCCCCTATCTATTATTTAACTCGGATCTTATATCTCCTCGTCATCACTTCATTGCATTGTTTCCCAGTGCTCCCAGCGCAGCCGAAACAATAGCCATCACTACTTTCAGTATCTTTTTCAAAACAGACTTCTTCATAAATACAATCGTTTAATTTTTAATTCTTCATTTTTTAATTTCTAAAACCCTCAGCTTTAAACTTTATCCAAGCGGATTTTCCTCTATTCCTCCGTCAGGTGACGACGAACCGCTACCTTCTGTAGGAAGTTCGTCATTGATGCGATCCACATCTTTGAGGCTAAGTCCTTCGGAGCGGGTGCTTCCGTTAGCCGTAATACGAATTTCCTTATTGGCACGGAAACAAACGCGTAAGCTAGTGATATCATTCGCCGTAAATGCCTCTGCCGTATCCGCCCCTTTGCTACGGGCGGCAAGATAAAAAAATCCCAACCCGTCAATGTTTACCGACCGCCCAAAAAGCAACTCTTCTTTCAACTCCGTACGGAAATCCTTCAGCACAGAGTTCACCACTCCTTCACTCACACCGGAAAGTCGGCTGATCTTTTTCGCAATCTGCTTCAGATCCATCGCCACACCATACTTATAGGTGATAACCGGATATACCTTCTTTGCCGATTTCTTATCAAGAGGATTTAATAATCTCCAAACCTTCTTATACAAAATACTCATAGTTCTTTTTCTTTTTAAATTAAATAAATCATGTTCAAAATCTCTTCGCTAACGTTAACGTTGCAAAGGTGCGGCAACTTCTATAAAGCTCAAATGAACACTTATTATGGTATTTCCAATCCATAAACCTATCCCACATAGAAGCCTACACGCCTTGTGAAAGTGAATCATTATTTACTCCCATGTACATATCATATACCTATTCACCCAAAAAGGAAGAAAACGCGGTAGTATATCCGGAGAATTCAAAGGCCGTCTTTACCAATTTTCTTTTATCTACGTCGAGGACTGATAAATTGTTTTACAAAAGTATCATATTCAGTCCCAAGTCATATACTTAGGGTACCTCAGTGTACGACTGAGATAGAATCTATTTGTTTCGAGTATTAGGATTTTTAACTGCTATCGGTGACTCCAATGAAAAGCATTGAGAACAAGAGCATTCTTCAAAAGATAGTACTGAAGAATTATTATCTGACTATTAAGATAGAGCATTTTTGCTGTAGCCAAGGAATATGAAGGACAGGAGGCATAATTATAAAGATGCGACTGTTAGCTTATGAAGTCAGTTCCGCTTTCTGATTTCTCACGATAGATGCTTATCTTTCTGCTATTACATTTTATGAAAGAAATAATTTCAAAATAGTGCTTTCCGATGATGACAATGAGCATACCCGTATAATGTATTACGATAGTGCATTTATAGCTTTCTTGCTGAAAATACATGTCTAACCAATAAAATGCAGGCGCTTCCTTAATGGATTGAGCGATTAAAAATCTTTCGACCACTATCCGAAACAGAGTGAAATCAAAAAGGAAGCATACGCCACCGACATCTCGTCTTTACCTCCAAAATACCATTAAAAAACGACCAATAGATAAAACACTTTTGTAAATCAAAGTCATTTTTTATTCTTTAACACAACGTACCGGGAAACCTGACACCCGATAATTACCATTTGGAATACCTACCAATCCATTACTAAAGCCTAAACCTGCCGCAAAAGAAGTAGTGATTCCTCCAGGAGAGGAAAGCCAACCATAACCATGAGTTCCAAGACTATTTATAGTTGCATCACTAAATGACATATTTCCTGATGCTGGAAGGAAAATCGTTCCACCCGTAACATTTATTGTAAACCCTTTAAAAAAGCTTCCTACCGCATTCACTGATGCAAAATCATAGGAAAGCCAAGCAGATGATTCATAAGGAATTTTCAACATTTCCGTCCAAGTATCAGCAGGAGCTACACGCCATCCTAAAGGACAAGGGTCATAAATGGTTTTATAGCTATCCCACGGTACTGGATCCGGCCTATTCTCCACCACGTTATTATCACCCCATAAACAGTTGGATACTTGCCAATCAGCACTTCCAACAGTGGCAGTCGAAATCCAATTATATGGTTCCTCTGAATCAGTAAAAAAAATCCATGGAGTTTTCATTGTTTGAGCAATTATGCTTTTGACATTGCTGCCTGCTGCTTCCGCATTCATCTTTCCTCCTCGATGAATACTGCGAGTGGCATATTCTCCGGGAAAAGGATCTTTACGCCCAAATTGGTAATACAGCCCATTAGGCCCAATACAATCTTCATATGTAACTCTTCCATTAAATGATGCCCCCAAGTTACGATCCATCACATAGATATTTCGCTTCAAATAAGTTATTGTACTTATTACGTGCTCACTGTTCAATTTAGCCAAGTCAACTCCATCAGTATGCCAGACATGCCAACTCCAAAGGATTTCATCATTCTTTTTCACAGCAATCAGTGCATTGCCTTTGCTTTCTCCTGTTTTAAAAAAAACATATCCATCCTGTAGCAAAAGTCCTTGAATAATTGGTTGTGGACTGTCACTTTCCCATATAAGTTCTACCCCATTAGGAGATATGCTTGTACCTCCGATTGGAGATATATCTGCTGTTGTGTCTCCTTTTCCGACAACGATTCCGTTTCCTCTCACTGTCGCATTAAATCTATACCAAGTATTGGTTTGTGAAGCAAGATAACAATTTGCTGTACCACTACTGCTTAAATCAATCACACCGGTAGAGTTCATAGTTATTCTTGTATCTGCCAATGCATTATCATTCAGAGTAATATTATACGTATAATTACCATTCCGCTTGATATTGAAGTCACTCGTATTGTTCTCGCCAAGATACACTGTCCACGTTACAGCTATAGAACCAACTAATCCATGAATGACTACATAGGTAGCATTGGCAGGTGCATTGGCAGTCGTTTTATCTTTCTGGGCAGAAATAGTTTTAGTCCCTCTACGGTTCTCAAACATATAAAAAGTTTTACTCACCGAAGTTGCTCCAGACGTAGTGATAACACCACTTTCTTTCCAATGCGCGGCAGTAGCAGTCTGAACGGCATCTTCCGATGCACGGGCTACATAATAGGAACGTGCAGGAATGTTCTTTACGGAATAATTTGTAATAGTAATCCCACTGCTCTCTTGTACTTTGATATTCAATACAACTTTGGCTACCATACGGGTTAATACCAGTTTTGCAGATAAAGTATGTGTTCCCGCCTTGATATCCACACTCTTCATGCTTCCCGTCATCAGCAAATTGGTGCCATGAGTCAAGTCACCCCAATCGGTTATGCTGTATACCATACTTTTCAGATAAGATTCCTCATGTATGACATATCCCTTGAACAAGTCAGCTTTACCCGTATTGGCAACAGCATATATGGTACATCCGGTAGCACTGCGCGTATTAATGGTAACCGTAGAACCACCCGTCTGGTATTTATGTCCGATCAGCTCACCCACACTGTTATAAATCAAAATGTGCAGGTCACTGATCACACTCTCATTGACTGTCCGGGTAACGAAATTCACCTGTTCTTCACCCTGTACTTCCACCCGAATGGTAGCGGGCATACCTTCCTCCATGTCCACATCCTCCATGTCCACATCCTCCATGCCCTCTTCTTCCGGTTGGCAAGAACTGCACACAGCCGCCATTGCTAACAGTGTGCCTAGCATGAACAGTACGAAAAGTACCTTCCAACAAAACGGTATGGGTTCTTCCGTTTTCGGATATACCTTGTATTCAAATAACCTAATCATACACTTTTTACTTACATTTCTACATCCTGACCGACCGTTCCCCAGGGAACCACACTCACAAAAGCCTTAACCTCCGCATAGCGAAAGTCTATATCAATGTTGGTCTGTTGCCCCACAGGGGCATACAAAGGACGAAGTTCATTATCTTTAGTGATAGTAAATAATTTCTCATCTTTCCGGTAGACGTCTATTTCCAACGGTTTTCCCTCCCCGGTAGGGAATATATGAAAAAGCGGTGCATAGACATCCCCCTTGGCATCGGTAACGGAAGCCGGTTCGTATCCGGCCCCGTCCCCCGAAGCCTCACCCATAAAATCCATTTCCGTACCGATGCAGTGTACGATGAAACGATATGCTTCACCGTTATAAGGATAACGTTCGGCAAGATAACGTGTGCGTATACTGAGGCCCGCCACCATACGTTCCATTACGAGCGTAATATCCGTTCCTTCCACACCCCGCGTGTTTATCTCCCCTATTTCTCTGCGACAATAGAACAGGTCTGTTAGCGGAATGTGCGTACCGTGGGTATATTGCCGAAGCTGGAGTTTCGCATCTTTCAGGGATGTTCCCGGTGCTATCTCTGTAGTAATCAGAGTATCTTCTTTCAGATTACCCCAAGCTACGAGCGTGAACCGTTCGTCCTTGTCCTCTCCAAATGAAAAGTCCGAGAAGCCCTCAAAGGGAATCATTCTGACGAAACCTTGCTCATTAAAAAGATAGATATCCGATTTCTGCAAAACTCCATTTCCGGTAAGGTCGTTCCCGTCCGCATCCACCGCACGGACATGCAGTTCATACCGGACACAACCTTCCATATCCTCACGCACGCACGAAACGCAACAGAGAAGAATAAGAAGAAGCGGAAAGATGGGAAATATTCCGAGAACTCGCATAAGCTGGTACGGATTGGTTTATAATGTCATATCTGTCTCATAGAAATATCACTCAAAAGTCACATTCTGATTGATGGTAAGCGCCCAATCAGCAACAGTAACCGTAAGTTGCAAAGTAGCAGGGTCTATTTCTGTATCATCATTATCTACCCCCTCTCCCTTGATAACGGCAGTAAGCACGTACCGGGTGTTAGCTGCTATGCTACCTTTGTCTGTACCCTCTCCTCCTGTAATAGTGGTGTTCGCCTGTTTCTTATTAATAGTGATGGGATAATACTGGGTCACAGGAGCAGTGGTTAAACCGGTTCCATCCGCATCAAACGTTCCTTTAATTATAAGTTTGGTCGGTGTAGCCGAAGCATTCGGAAATGCATAGAAGTAGTACGGAGTAGTGAGTTCCGTATTGGCTGTATGGGAGGACACCGCTTCATACAGGTATTTATTGGCCTTGTCACTCCCACTGATAGGAACACTGCCAGTCTTTTCAGCGTTGACAGAACTATTTGTATTCTTCAGATAGATACCGGTCACGTTGAACGTAGCATCTTTAAATTGCCCCGCCTTGTCGAAAGCGGTCTTGATGCTGCTTATTGATACCCTCGCTACAAGACGGGTTAGCTCTGCGGTAGCCGTGGCTTCTGCGCCCGCCGTGAGATTCTGTTTGTTTACTATTCCCAACATCGGAAGGTTATTGGCCTTTTGTGCATCCGTTACCTCACCTACTCCCGCAGCCTTGGTCGTCTCCGAAAGAAGCATCAGCTTAGCTTTGAACCCGGCAAGGTTGGTTACTCCCGCAAAAAGTGCCGGGGAAGCATTGGCTACCACATAGATCATTTGCTCGTCGCCGGGTTCGCAAAGTATCGAAATCGTCTTTCCACTGCCAGTCTCTGCGTCTTTGATATCCTTGCCTGTGAATTCCCGTAAGGCATTGACAGGGTTACCCGTCGCTCCGGTGAATACAGCTACCGTCAGGCGGTTGATCTGAGATTCATCGGTGGTGGGTAGAGTCCCCGTAGCACGGCTGTCCGCTGGTGCTCCCACTAATGTAAGTTCAAGTTTTGCAGTCTTTTCTTTCGGCTGCATTCCATTCTCGTTTTCATCACTGCCGCATGCAGACAGCGAAAGGGTTACTGTTGCCAGCACGGCCCACAAATAATTACTCGTTTTCATATATTATACCGTTTATGGTTATTATTCATTGCTTAATATTTAATTTTCAATTGTTCCAACGCCTTAATCGCCTGTTCCACTCCGGCGGCCGCCGCCATCGTGAGGTACACCTCCGCCTTATCCCGGTTACCTTCAAGCAGACAGAGAATCCCCATGTTATTATAGGCTATCGGAAGGGTGGCAAAAGGTTCCAGATACCCACGCGCCTTAGACAGTTCCTTTTTGCTCAAAGCCACTGCCGCTGCATTGATGTTGGCTTCCGGACTCTCCGGAAAAAGCCTTGCAGCAAGGTCCAATATATCATTATATTCAGTGGAACCCACCGGATAGCTACCTGCCACGGCAAAGAATTCATTCAGATGAAGGGCGCTCTGCTTTCCGCTACGCAGTAACTGAAGGCTTTCAGCAGCATCCAAAGGCCTGCGGGTGTATTCTATTTTGTACTCCACACGCATCACTTCCGGGAAAATCTTTTCCGCAAGATATTTGTAAGGCTTACCGTCCGCAAGCGACATCAGCATACGTTCACGCCCTTTGGCTATCTCTACATTATTAATAAGATCGAGGACGGCTTCCCGCAACAACATATCACTTCTCCTCACCAAGGAAGTGATAGAGTCCCAGTCTTCAGGAATCCAGTGCACTTCCAACAGAGCCCTCCCTGCCAGGCGATTCTCGCGCAGATATTCCTTCAGTTTCAAGGCGCGTATCAGGGCGTTGGCTTCGTTTTTCTTCAGATTACCCGCAGGGACCCCATAGCCGGTTACACTGACTTTCGTCAATTCCGTACCCCGCTCCTGCCGCAAGTCCCTCAGGGCGTCGCGAAGACGGTAGTAAATCTCAAAGTTCTGCTTTTCCTCAGAGAGCTCACCAAGTTGCTTCCCGTTCTTCTGTTCTCCCTCCCGTTCAAAGTACGGGACAGACCCTGTTATGCAATGCAACGTATCCTTGTCCGGTGCAGGCTGAATAAAATTCACCAATGAAAGAAACTCGGCATCGATATCCGCATCCAACCGGGCTACCCTCATCTTCGGCAGGCGGATTCCATCCGCTATCTTATCTTCATAAACATCCCCTTTCTTACCATGGCAGGCACATTCCTGTGAACGTAACAGGAGTATAGCCCGCTCCATCCACTGCTCGTAGGGCACCGACACTTTATAGGTAAACGCCCGGGAGGCCGCATGATCGTTGCGTATCACCACTGCCGGAATTGGCGAAGTGCGTACCTTAGCATTATTGCGTTTACCAGCCGCCAAAGCCTGTGTCCTCTGATATACTTTTTGTTTCTCCGCCCCGTTGATGAGTACGGCAGGAAGCTCCTGCTCGTATTCACCGTTTTTAAGTACGGGGGTCACGGTCAGCGACTCATCCGAAGGCATTCTCAGACCTTCGAAGTCAACGGACAATTCCACATTTAGGTGCCCATTCGTCAGCGAAAAATGTTGTCCGGTAACAAATAGTTCTCCCCGGTAAAACTCCTGTCCGAGACAGAGACAGCACGTAGCGAACAGGAGTGTCAATGTCAAAGGAATACGGATTAAGTTTTTCATGCTCTATGTTTAATTACAAATTACTAAATTATAAACAACTCTCAATTTATCAGATATACCAGCGATACCGCAACCCGGGTTGGCGCAATGAAATTTTTATGTTCGCCACCGGTCTGTTCACCGCAATGCAAACAACGGTAGCGTTCGTATCCGGTATGCAGAAATCCTACGCCGACGCTTGTCTCGATACTCCACCGGGGGGCGAGAATAAAGTGGTAGCCGTATGATACTCCAAGCCCCATAAAGTCCCCTTCATATCTTGAAGAACGTACTCCCCTAAAGAGCCCCAGAGGGAGTTTCATACCTCCCACATTATATACTCCGTACAACAAATGCGCACCGAAGAAGTGGCCGCCAAAGGGCTGGCACATCCAGTAGCGCAGTTCAGGCTGCACAAACCAATGTTTCCAACGCTTGTCTCCGCCTGCCGGAAAAGGATTGTAATGAAAACCAGCTTCTAATGTGAGCCGATTGGAAAGCTTCACTTCCACCCCGAAATTGGGCGAAGAAAGTATTCCCGTCAGCAGATCACTCTTCACTGCAAGAATCTGAGAATGCAAGTCTGCAAAACAGAACAGCAACATAATCAGGGACAATATGAAAGTATTTCTTTTCAAAAGGTTTCACGGATTACGTTTACAACTCGAACAGCTTTATCTCTTTCAGATATTCCCTCGTAACATAGTTCACTATACCGAGTTTCTGCGCAGCTTTCCCATATCGCATGTAAAATTCTTCAGTAGTGGGGTGATTACAATCCAGATGCTCGCCAGTAGCTTCAAGGATATCGAGAAGAGAAACATCAGAAGAGTCACGTGCAGGGCTGTACACATGCATATTACGGGAATCTCCTTTGTCAGACAGTTTTATGAGTCCGGCACTTAGAAGCTTCGAAAGCAGGACATCCATATCTTGCTCTGTAAGCTGGCAAGCATCCGCACGGATTATGTCTCCTCCCGCATAGATGTCGTTAAGTACTGCGATGGCAGCTTGTGCTTTGGGTGTTATCATGATAATTGTTCTGTTTTATCCATTATATACACTGGCATTACCTTGTAGGTAACGGATACCCACATATACAGCAAGACAAAAGACTCATACAAGCCCGATATATACAAGAATTTATATGTACATACGATTCACGGTGTACAATAATCCTTTTCCCGTCTTCAGCTTTCGGAAACGGGTAAGGGAAGTAATATACAAATTTGCACGGTGCAGGAGAAAATAATCATTCGCCAGACCTATACACAGGAAGAAAAACTTGTAAAATCTGTAGTATTTGTTTTCTAATATAAATCACCGGTTGACAAATGCATGTAAACAAGCAAATAAAATATCTTTCTCTTGGGATTTAGAAATATATTATCTACTTTTGCGCCATAATTACATCTACATTACCTACAAGGTAATTTCTTCACATAAAATTATAAATCAGGAATTTAGTCTTCAAATAGCATATTAGACTACCTCTCAAATATGTAATTCATTATAACCTTATTTGCCCGATCCATCCGACTATTTCCAAACCCCTTCATGTACCCCTCGGTAGTAGTTACAGAAGCGTGTCCCAGCCCTTCGGAAATGATTTCAATGGGAATGTGACAGTACTTGCCCGCAGTGGCCCACGTGTGTCGGGCCGTGTACGATGTTACTTTACCCTTTACTTTCCTCCACAGAGCAAGCGCACGCAGTTTACTGTTAAGTAAGCGTAATATCCGCAAGTAATCCCTGTAAGCAGCCATTCCTTCCAGACTTCCATTCAAAAAACAAAGCAGATAAGGCGAAGTGTCATCCCGGTTCCGGTAGCGCTCCAACAACTGCATAGCTCGACTATCCACACGCGCAGAAAGCGGCATCCCCGTCTTTCTGCGGCACAAGGTCAGATAGCCATCCTTCAAATCAGACTTCCGAAGATGGGCAAGATCAACAAAAGGCATCCCATGAAAGCGAAACATAAGTTCCAAACATGCGCGTGCCCACTCCATACCGGGAGAGATAATATCCAAATCCTTTTCTGCCAGTAATTGCCGCATATCATCCCGTTCCAATACCCGCCGATGGTCTGCCTTGCGCCCTGTGAACACTTCCCTGAACAAATAGGGAACGAAAGGCACCAGTTTACGCACTACTGCCCGGTTATAAACCGCCCGAAGCATACGCATATAGGTAGAGATGGTATTCCACTCCAAGCCTTTTTCGCCCTTATGGAGGAGGTAATGCTCATACGCCTTCAACCACAGGGGCGTAATGCCGGACAGAAGCAAACCGTCGCCATCAAAGACCATCACGGACCGCAACACGCTACCACATACATGGGCGGTACTGTACTGCCCGTTTCTTTCAAGTTCAGTGACCACCGAACTCATAAAATTGTTTAAATAGACTGTCTTCATATTCATTCATTTTTTCGCACGTTATTGCACGCGCATATACTACGTCACAAACAGGCATTAAAGACAAATGTTTCATTACAATACTATCTTTAACCACCGCCTTTAAGTTTTGCCAGAGATGTTAATTTGACAGATATTTGCACCAAAGGTCAGAGGCGGGTGATTTAGTCCCGTAGAAGAGCCATGCGTTCCTCTACGGGCAAAGCACCCTTCCTCGTAGAGAAACGACCTATTGGTCGTAGAGCAACATCGACATACCGTAATCATTTGATTTTCCATCGTTTGCCGGAGTAACACATCTGCCTTCTTCCACTGCTCCGAGGAACGCTCCCCGCCACAGGGACACAAACGTATGGAAATATTTTTCACTTCAAAACAATATACAAAATGATTACAGTTACCATTCAGGTAAAGCCCTATCTCGCGGCTTACCTGCAAAGCGCATACGCGCATTGTACCATAGAGGGTGCCATCCGTTTCACAAAAAATCAGAATCTTTACAGTTGCCTACTACAGCTCACCACTCCCCGCCCCAAAGGTGTGTCATGGCGGGATCAGGGAAATATCACCTTTTCCCTACCCTGCCCCAGTGTAGGGAAAGATCCACGAACCTACAATTATTTAGGAGAAGAAGCCGTGAAAATCCTGGAACAGGAAATCAACTATGAAATGAGAATGGATTATTACCGCTTCCTGCGCAGGAACAAGTTTAAGAACGGGATGATGTTTACAAGGGCTACGGAGTTGTATCTGGAAGAGCACGGAATGACGGAGCTTATACCGGAAGAGACGTTGCTGAAGAGTTATTTTTTGTGGGTGAAGAAGGTGGAAAGAAAATAGAATTGTATTTTCTTTATGCAACAGAAAACATCATCACTCATACCACTTATACAATTTCTTTTTCTAACTTTGTGAAATAAAAACATTGAGTATGATAGAACAAATCCTCATAAAAAACTATAAATCCATCCGCAACGCAAAGATTAGGCTGAACAGCCTGAACGTGTTGATAGGTTCCAATGGGTGTAATGAAGGCAACTGAAATAATTATGAATATCTACTTATGAAAGAAAACAATGGAATCATCATCTATCAAGATGAAGACGGCGTAACAAAAGTCAATGTACGCTTTTCTAATGAAGATGTTTGGTTGACTCAAAATCAGTTAGCCGAAATTTATGATACTACGCAGGAGAATATCTCTATGCATATCAAAAACATCTACGAGGATAAAGAATTGGATGAAAATCGAACTTATAAGAAATTCTTATTAGTTCGTCAAGAAGGTGCACGGCAAGTAAAACGTAACATCGACCATTACAACCTCGATGTAATCATCGCTTTGGGCTACCGAGTACAAAGCCAGATAGCTACTCGTTTCCGCAGATGGGCTACTGAACGTCTGCACGAATACATTCAGAAAGGTTTTACGATGGATGATGATCGTTTGAAACAAGGTGGAAACTGCTATTTCCGTGAATTACTTCAACGTATACGTGACATTCGGGCATCAGAAAGAAACTTTTATCAACAAGTAACAGATATTTATGCTACTTCGACAGATTATCAATCTACAACGGAAACTTTTGGAAGGAAAAGGTCCTGTCTCTCACAAGCAAGCAATAGAGAAAGCAGAACATTAATTTGCTATTTATCGCAAACGTGAGATGGAACAGTTGGAAAGCGACTTTGACAAAATGATCAAAAATCTTCCGAAGCAATGAAACCAAAATCTTTGTAGAAAACCTTGATACTGCGAACGAAATAGTAGTATACGCAAAACTTCTAATTTGATACATTGTTGAACTCAGTAAAATAAATGGATATATGGCCGAAAAATACAACGCATCCAATATTGCATTGGAACAGATACTAAATTTCATTAAGTCCGGAGAAATTGCCATTCCGGAAATACAACGCCCTTTCGTATGGAAACCTAAACAAGTACGCGACTTGATAGATTCGCTTTATACCGGATATCCAACCGGATATCTCATCATTTCGCAAAGCCCTAACATGAAGTTGAAAAATGGAAGTCTTTCGGAAGGAAAAAAGATAATGATAGATGGACAACAGCGAGTGACAGCATTAATGACGGCCATCATGGGTTTGGAAGTTATCAATGCAAATTTCGAGAAAAAAAGAATAAAAATAGCATTCAACCCTTTAGCTAATCCAGAAAATGATGAAGAGTTATTTAAAGTACAAGATAATGCAATTTTAAGAGATAGACGATGGATTGCAGATATTGCAGAAGTGTTTAAACCAACTTTTGATTTATGGCAATTCGTGAATGACTATTGCACTGCAAATAGTGAAATAAATGGTAGCGAATTAAACAAAATACTCATGCGACTCATGGATATTAAGAACCGACAGATAGGAGTCATTACATTAGACAAAGAACTCACTATTGACGAAGTTACTGAAATATTTATCCGCATCAACAGCCAAGGCGCCAAACTAAACCAAGCAGATTTTGCTATGTCAAAAATCGCAGCCAACACAAACTATGGTGGCAATATGCTAAGAAAAGCCATAGATTATTTCTCCCACCTAGCTGTACAACCAGATTGGTATACAGATATGTGTAAAGATACCGAGTTCATGGTTACTCCCTTTGCAGAGAAACTGAAATGGCTGAAGGATGATCGGGAAGAAATATTTGATCCGGATTATAACGACATTCTCCGTATAGCTTTTATGTATAAGTTTGGTCGTGCAAAAATGAGAGATTTGGTAAGTTTATTGGGTGGGCGTGATTTTGAGACTCGCGAATATAAAGAAGAAATAGCAGAAACATCATTCCAGAAACTAACAGAGGGAGTTCTGGGATTTATGAATGAATATACATTCCGTAATTTCGTATTAACCATTAAGTCTGCCGGATTTGTGACCAACAAACTTATCAATTCGCAAATGACCCTTGATTTTGCCTATACCCTTTATCTTATACTTAATGCTGATCCCAATATTGATAAGGCTAAAATCAAGCATTATGTTGCAAAATGGTATGTAATGACAACTTTAACCAGCAGATATATTACATCACCTGAAACGGTTATGGATGCAGATATACGAAGAATCAAGGAAAGAGGTTTTCTTACATATTTTGAAGAAGTTGAAGCAGCCGATCTATCTGACACCTTTTGGAATGTGGGATTAGTTCAAAATCTGGAAACCTCAGCTATCAATAGCCCGTATTTTAATATTTATTTAGCGGCCCAGATTTATAGTGGTGATAGTGCTTTATTTACTAATGGAAGCAAAATAGGTGACTTGATCACAGTTATTGGAGATGTACATCATATATTTCCCAAAAAATATCTAATTAGAAATGGGTGGACAGAGAAATCCAAATATAATCAAATTGCAAATTACACATATCTTGATACGCAAGTAAATAAAGCAGTTTCCGATGATGCACCTTATATCTATTTCAGCAAAGCACTTAAACAATGTGAAACGAAGCAACTAATATATGGTAATATAACCGATTTAGACATCCTCCATAAGAATATAGAACAGAATTGCATCCCAGCCAATATAATTGAGATGGAACACACTGACTATGATTCCTTTTTGAATGAACGCCGTAGGCTAATGGCTCAAAAGATAAAATCGTACTACTATAATTTATAAAAGTTTTATTTTCTGTAATAGAGCGATTCACTAGTGTCCCATGAATAAAGAGACACTAGTGAATTGGATAATCTTTAGAATTCCCCCAATTCCTGCATCATCGCCGGACGACGTTTATACAAGACCCTGAATTCTTCCACCAATTGTTTCACGGCCTCCTTCCCACCATTCAATTTCCGCATACCCCGCAGCACCCGGGCTATATATTCATAATGGTTCCGCCCCAGATTTTTCTCCGCATAAGTACGAAGATCATCTGTAAATAAAGGAAGAATTTGGGAGGAATGAGTAGCATTCAGATGAGAGGCATACTGCAAAAGAGCATCCAAACGCCTGTATTCCAAGGCGGACAGATAACCAAATAATTTATCATAATCCTTTTCTTCTATATAAATCTCTGCTTTATTATTTCCAATCCCCCAGTAATCATAGAAAGTGGTTTCCTGCATCAATGCGTTTAAGTACTCTTTCCAATCCATGGAAGGCACCAATGATTTGAGTTTATGATAATAACCCAGACTTCCATCAGTATGAATAAATAGCAATCGACACATCTCAATAATTTTGGCGACATCATGCATTTCCTCATAAATAGAAAGTAATTGTTCCTGCCATTCTCCTACTATACCAAGCTCTCCCGCTCTTTCAGCTATCACTATCCCTTCATTCAGCATACCGATAGCCTTCTCATAACATTTCCCTTCCAATAGCTTTGCAATTTCCTGCCGCCTTATTTCAGGCAAATAAAGAAATTCAGATATCGTAGTTTCAGCTTCGGCAGTCTTACCCAATTCCTTTAATATTTCTATTTTCCGAATCACCAGCTTATAGAGGTCCCAATGTTCTTTCTTCTCCATTATAAGCTGGTTTACAGTTGCCAACGCCTCCTCTTTAGATTGCACTGAAAGCATAATTTGTTGTATCAAATCATCCATATCAAAAATATCATACTCACAATATGTTGCCATTTTGCCTATTTGGATAATTTCGCTCAATATATTCTCCTTCAATGCCTGTGCCGTATCCGAATGTTGAACTACCTTAAGCAATAAATCCCCGGCGTCTTCACAACTAATTCCAAAATCAATATAACCATCATTATACAAAAAATCCTCCTCAATATAATGACCTCCTATAGAATGAAGTATCTGAAGAGCAATTGTCGCCGCCTCTTCCAAAGCCTGCCGTTGAAACAACAAAGTTGCTTTAGTCAAATATTTCTCTATTTTATCAGATAACTCATCCCAATCAATCTCAGGTTCATAATATCTTCCCTTCTTGAAGTTTTTTCTATATAAAGAATTAAAGCAACTCTCTATCTCACTTCGATAGTCCACCTTTTTCGTCGGTTTCTTAGGCAAAAAGGCCTCAATCAAAGCTGACTTAAAATCAGAATGTGAAGAAGCATATTTCAGAACAAAACCGGATAACTTATCCGATTCCGCAAACCGAAGGAGTTGCTCCACTTCTTTATCCTTCACAATTTCTGACACACTCTTTCCCGGTATATCCATTCGAGCATCCACTTCTTTAGCAGATAAAAAACAGCTGGCTTTGCTTCTATTGTCACGAATTGCCAGAAGCGTAGCCACTACATGCTTACAAATATTTCCATCGTAAGGACAATCACATTCCCAGTCAGCAATTTCATCCCCTACCAGCGATACGGTTACCTCATAGTGCTCCGTTCCACAAACTGTTGCAAACCATTCCCCCGGAGACTCTTCTTCAATTTCCAGCACAGCACCAGAGTCGTAATAATCTTCACCACGCGCCAGAATCTTAGGAAGAACATAGCGTTCAAAGTTAGATATTGTTACCATAAAATACAGTTTTTATTTTCGTTATTCATTGTATTTAACTCAGCCCGTTTCTTATAATCTAAATTATATATCCCTCTTGTTCATACCCCTTCCCATATCTATGGATCATCTCAACAAGAGGCAACAAGCGTTCATCCATAATATCCATAAATTTATACCGGGCATACTGCATGTCATAAAGCCTACGGTTACCATTCTTCAGCCGTTCCTCTACATCTGCCGGAATAAAGAACTCAGAACGTTCTCTCAGAAAAGCGTAAAACTCTCTCTGAAAGATTTCAATCCCCGCTAGGTCAAAGTCACCAAAATGGATATAACGATTAGGAATCATCTGCAACCAAGTGCGCAAGTCCGTTGATTGAGGGTAACGGGACACAAAAAGAACTTTCAAGTCATCAAATAAATATTGCTGCCCACGAATCCGCTGAAAATTCTCTCCATTTTCCATTCCTATCACAACCACATCATCGGGAATTCGAAAGTGCTCATAATCTTCTATAAATACAGAAGTACCTTCCACCGGATAAATCACAAAAACCTCTTCACACAAGCTTGCTTCTATCGGAACATAACTGTTGACAAGAAACCCTTTAAACCCACGGGCTTTCCGAGCTTTAGAATTGCCTGCCATAGCCACCTGCTCCGCACGCGACACTGCTTCCTGACGAGACATCATCTCAATCCACTCCTCCAAATTCCCGTTTATGGAATAACGCTGGGCCAAAAAAGTGCGACATCCTTCCACATCACATATCCGATAACTGCCACGCCTTCCAAAAGCACTTTGCACCAAAACACCTTCTGCCAATAGTTCTTCTGCCAATGATGCAGGAAACGAAGAATAACCCACAGATTCACCGTTCAACATCCGTGCAACTTTACGTGCCGCAGCCACAGTCATAATATATCCTTTTCCATTTCTCATGCCTTACTATATTTTAGCAAAGGCACCACCTGCGTATTAGAATGCCCATCTTTATTTAACAAATAAGTATATTTATAATCCTCCACATTATATGTAGTAGGCGAACTGTTCACCAAAAGGATATTTCGGCAATTGGCAAAGTCCAGAATTCCTTTCACATTGTTGGGATGCAATTTGCCTATCTCATCCATCATGCAGTGTATCTTAAAGTCACCGAACTTACGGGATGCCTTTTCTTTGAACACATTGATAAGCATAATATTTACCATAGCCTTCACCAGAATATCCGTTCCATCAGAACCTACGTTGGCAATCTTTTCCACCCATCCCGTATCATTATCATTCTCCTTAACCCGAAACTCCAGTTTAAAAGTATCCGACAAAGCCAATTGTTTTCTGCCCGGATCGTCCAATAAATGTTTCATGAACGACAACAGATAACGTACTGCTGTCGCATTGACATCTTCTCGGGAAGCCTGCGAAAATAAATCCGCTTCTCCCATATTATGCTGGTTGTCATCGCTGAATTTCTTTATCTCCAATAGCAGCTGCATCAGTTTGTCACTGCTCGGCAAGGGACGGAGGGATATTTCCTTTATCACCCCGGCAAAGTTCCGCTCTATGAAATCATCGTTGATATCCCCAATGGTTTTACGAATCTCACTCTCATTTCGGGTCAAGTCTCCCACCTCCTTCGATATACGCTGGATAATATCAGTGTATCGACCACTGATATGCTTCTGATAATCAGAAATTTTATCATTATCTACAAACTCGCATAAGTTCGAAGCAAAATCATAGTAATCTTGTTCGCTAATCAGTTCCGTGCGGAAATGAAATGTATTCTTCGCAGAAAAATAACCTTTGAATTGCATCACGGCTTTCTTGAAATCTTCCGTCTTTCTGATAAAAGAGACTATGAGCGACTTAAGTTCCTTCACAAGAGTATCACAGGTTTTTCTGGTAGATTTCTCTCCTACTTCCATCGCTCCGACCGGACAAAAGGTTTCGTCATTCAAAAAAGCATCTGCTTCCGTTAATCCGCTTTCTAATATCTGCAATTCCAGCTTTAGCTTTTCCAAAGCACTATTTATTTCTTTCAGCCCATTTTGCAGTTTCTCCCGTCGCAGTGCAAACCGCTCATCCAAAGCCGAAAGTTTGGCCTCATATTCTTTCTTTCGACTACGCATGGCAGGTTCTTTATCAAAGAGTTCTTGCTTATCCTTTTCATAATAAGCCACCTGATTGCGATGCTCGCTGATATACTTCAGCTCTTCCCTGATCTCCGCCAATCTCTCATCATATTTACGAATGGTTGCCATATCAGCTCCCTTACCATTAAGCTCATCATCCTGTGCCTGCCGGAGTTCTCTCTTCTGTTCTTCAATCAATTGCTTATGACTATTAATCTCCTGCCGAACTTCGTCAACATAACGATCCAGTTCAAGCTGAAGTTCTGTCTTGACATCTTTATAGTTCTTCTGACAAGCCTTCAACTGTTTCTCACGCTCCAGCAGATATTTCTTTTTCTCTTCATCCACCAGATAGAACCGACGGGCAATCTCATTCAGACCAGCCTGAGATTCTTCCATCCGTACTCTTTTCCACTCTTCTTCCTTCGTCTTCCAAGTGGCATGATCCGCTTGCAGATTCTTTAGCTTATAAGGAATTTGCCCTCGCTCAGCTTCCATCAGATGTTGTTGCCCTGCCATTTCCCTGATTTGTTTGGAATACTTCTTCTCCAGGCGACTGATATTTTCACTCAATTCCTCCGCCAACCGTGTCAGTCGGTTGCAATAATCCTGATAAACTACCTGTTTCGCCGCCCGTTCCTGTTTCATCTCTTCGGGAGTACGGATGCTCCGGTCAATGGCCGACAAGTTCAATGAAACCCCGAACAGAGTTCCGGCATCATCCGTCAAACGGGGATTCAACTCATGATTGTATAGCACCGACTCCTCATCCGCCACTTTACCTATCGTTTCTTGCCAGCCGGGATTATGCTGTTCCAACCAATCGCAAAAAGAACCTTTCCGTTTCTCTATCAATGCATCCAGTGCCCGCAACTGTTCTTCAGCATCCGTCTTTTCCCTACGTACTACATCCATACTTCTCTGAGCCGCCATCTCCAGTTCTTTGCGTTTTAGCTCACATTCATTTCTCTGTTGACCAATATCCATTTGCAGCCGACGTATCTGCAAATCCAGTTCCTTATCCCTTCTAAGCAATTCATCAATGCCAGCTTCACAATCAGAAATTTCTTTCTTATAGTGTTCTTCATGAAATGCTTTCTGCTGCCTCAATTTCATCTGCATCTCCTCGCCACGCAGTTGTGCCAATCGTTGCTCCACCGTTTGCAGCTTTTCCTCAGATGCCACCCGCACTTTATCCTCTTCGGAACGAGACTGCGCCATAGCTTTCTCCTGACGCCCGGCAACAGATGATCTTTTTTCAAGAATCTGAGTCTGCTTATTATTTTCAAACAAACTCAAATCAGCATCCAGATTCTTAAACAACGAAGTGTATTTGGACAACACATCCTGATAGGCCCGTGTCAGTTCTTCCTTCATAGTCGAGATGCGTGCCAGTTCTCCGTTTTGCAATTCCTCCTGTGCCACCCGCTTTATGATTTCCTCAATGCTGATTTGTTCATAATACAACCGTTTCTCACGTACTTGCTTCAACAGCGTTTCAATACCGCCCATACCACTAATGAGACTATCTCTTTCCTTATTATATTTCTCTCTCAATTCATCAATCAGCCGAATAGCCCGTTCACGTTCAGTCTCCGTTTTGTTTATCTTCTCTCTGATATGAGGGATTTCCTGTAACGCTCGTTTCTCTGCATAGTTCAACTCAGCACGTTCCTCATCTATCTGTTTATGGGAATAAATCAAGTCACGATACGAATTTATCACCTTATCTGCTATCTTCCGTACAGGAATTTCCCCATTCTTGTTTCTGGTAAACCAGAGCATCACGTCATTATATTCCTGCTCAAACTCTTTAATCTGGCTGCGATAAAAACTCAAGTCAACAAAAACCTCTTCATCGGTCATGGAACGGATAATGGTATCTTTTATAAAATCGGCATCCAGCTTAGAGTTGAGGAAGACGTTCTGTATGGTACGCGGAATATTCTGGTACTTCGCACTTTCCACGATAGCGAATTTCCGGTAAGGAGTCATGTCCTGCTTACGGTTATTACCGAAGATAATGTCACGATACATCTCGTAGACAGTGATTTGCGAGGTAATCTGGCGTTTTCCACCGATACGTTCACGGATATGCCCCCACTCCGGATACACCTCATTATGTTCATTGATAAACCAATCCCTCTCAAACGAAGCATCCACAAAACGGAAAACCACTCTCCCCTGCGACTTGGCAGCAACTACACAGTAGGCTCCATTCTCACGCATCACCTCATAGACAATGTAAGAATTGGAATATGGAAAGTAGAACGCATCAAAACTCTTCTTCTCCTTGGGGATGCCGAGCTTAAGTTTATCGGCATTGTAGAAAAACAACAGAGCACGGAGCAATGTACTCTTCCCCACTCCCTGCGTACCAATGAAATGTACATTGCCATCCAGTTTCACCTCTGCATAAGGAATATGGGCACTGTTCAGAAAAATAATTTTATTCAGGTATCTCATCTTGCACCTCCTCCGATATAGTGATACAGTCAATCAATTCTTCCATATAATGGAAAGCAGTCAGCACTTTGTATGTCCCGTCCACTTCATTTTCCTTTTCTATAAATCCCATCTTTTCCAGTTCATTAATCAATTTAGCCACTACTTCCTCATGCTTCTTCTTGTCGGAAAACAGTTTGGAAGCTTTCTCTTTCAACTCCATATCACAACCGATCTGAATTTCAATATCAGCAGCACGAAACAGGAATCCGGGACCGAAAGCCGAATTATAGGTTTTCAAGAAACTCATATAATCAATCCATTTCAAGGCAGCCTCCAATTTACGCTCCAAATCTACTTTCGCCTCTTTGCGCGTAAAATAATAGTAACCGTCTCCTCCTTCCAGATAAAGGCCGATTCCCTGATAGTATTCATAATAATCGGGTAAGTCTTCTTCAATAGCATCATAGTAACGCTTCACCTGAGTGGAAATACTGTTCGAGGAAATAAACCCTCCTTTACTAAGTATATTAAAAATCTCTTCGGTATATTTCATATTCAAAAGTTTTATTTGGCATAAATCAAAGGATATTCCACATCGCCCGAGCACTCATAGCTTTCCATAAAATTGAGTTCATCAGCATATTGGGAAGCCAACTGACAAAAATAAATCAGTTTATCTCCCCGGGATACTTCTTTGCGAAAACGATAGTTCATCACGAAACCAAACAGATGCATCCCGGATGCCGTAAAAGCATTGTACACTTCCCGCAAGTTTATCGCGTCAATCCGTTGCGACTGATTATCCAGATATCCTTCCGGGATAGCCTCAGCCAGATTTTTCGGACCGTGCTTCCTGTTCTTTTGCTGTGCCACCAACTTCCTGACGGCTTGGAAAGCCTCATCCGAAGTTCGCAGATAATCTATTGATAACTTTATGCGGTAGTTTGTCTGAGGTTCCATCCATAACGGATGACGTTGCGAAACCACTTGTCGAATAGTCGTGTTCTCTTCCAATAGGAACTGGTCTTTCAGATACTTCAGCTTCCTTATTTTCTCAAAGATACGGTTCTGATAGTCTATCAAGTTCAGGTAATGGACAATCTGCCGGTGAATTTCGAGCAGGTTATGATAAGAATCGTTCAATTGCAGTTTGACGTCGCTCACCACATTTCGCATTTGCACATCCATGGCTACGCGAAAAAAGACCGGTTGCTGGTTATCAATCAGCTCCTCACTTTTAGTTATCAGCAAAGAGATGTTCTTGAGTTTTTCACTTAATCTCATCAACTTCGCTTTTTTTATTTGGTAGTTGGGTTCATTCTTGTAAGTATTATCCATGTTCCTTTTCAGGTCCATTACATTGCGGACAGTAGTAAGGGCAATGTTTTTCAGACAGCGTTTCACTTCACGCTGATAATTATACTTACGCTTTTCATTATTTTCTTTCAGGTAATAATCTATGTTTTCATTGAGGCGGGTAAGATAGTCCTGCACAAAAGACACATTGATTTCCTCGTTCACTTCCAACACGTCTTCAAAGAATTTCAGATAAAGATCTTCCATTTCAAGAAAATCGCCCGTGTCACGTATTACACCATAGTCGATCAGATAACGAACACGTTCTTCTTTATACTCTGTCATCTCAAGCGCATAATCATAACGAAACGAAAGCGACTTCCGTTTGGCAAACATTTCTTTCAGTAGCTCTTTCTCGCGTTCAAGACTCTTCACTAATTCTTCTATAGAACGAAAAGTACTCATAGTCAATCTTACATTTTATTTCCCGTAAAAATAAACTATATACTCCAAACCCACAATATTCTAAAGAACTTTTGTTCAATAAACTCACCTTTCCAACTATCTGGTTCTCACAGTTGTGCTGATCACATAGGTATTACAGAACACTTGTCTGATTGCAAAAATCGGATTTTCTTCGTAAACACATGATTATTAATTTAATATATTTGTTATCTTTGTATTGAGTAAAAACACTCAGTGCACTGAGTAAAATGCAAGTATTAAAGGATTCAGATATGAAGAAACGAATTACTACATATTTCATAGGAATATTAGCATTAGCCATGCTATGTAGCGGATGTAGCACCAATCGTATGGCGGCAGGTGACCCGGGCGCGGTGTTGGCCGGAGCATCCATCGGAGGAAATGTGGGAGGCGCCATCGGAGGCCTCATTGGCGAAAGTAACAGGGGATGGAGAGGTGGCTACCGGGGTTCCGCCATTGGTACCATCGTCGGAACCATCGCCGGAGCAGCCATCGCAAATGCCACTACCGCCCCCAAGCAGACAGAAGAATATAGCTACCGGGTAGAAAGGACTCAACCGTCCAGACCCCAACCTCAATATTCATCAGCTATCGAAAATCTGAGAATACATAACATACGTTTCATTGACGCCAATCGCGACCACACAATCAACTCAGGCGAAAATTGTAAAGTGATCTTCGAAATCATAAACGAAGGAAACAGAACAGCTTTCAATGTAGTACCGGTAGTGGCCGAAATCACGGGCATGAAGCGTATCTATATTTCACCCTCGGTTATGATAGAGCAGATTAAGCCTCATGAAGGTGTGAAATATACCGCCAGCATCAATGCCGGAGAACGGATAAAGACGGGAGAAGTCATCATACGCGTTGCCGTAGCCGATGAAAACGGACAGGAGTACGACTGGCAAGAGTTCTCATTGCCTACCCAACGATAAGCATCTTTATTTTAAACGATTACATTATGGCCGACAATTATTTAGAAAAACAATACGAAGCATACCAAGCCCGGAAAGCCGCTTGGGAAAAAGAACGTAAATACGGAAAGAAGCCCTCGCCTATGAAGCGTCCGAAAACTTTGGAAAAATCAAAAGAGGGTGAAGAAATACCCCCTGTTAATACCAATTTGGAAAATACTATTTGAATGCCGGAGCGGGCAAATGCATGCCTGCCATCGTCAAACCATTGTCTTTGGCATATTGAAGGAAATACTTACGTGATTTCACCGCTTTCTCCTTATCCATATCATACGTAGCGCAGATTTCGGGATGCTCCAACTGAAGGGCGGCTCCATGGATAAGATCGGCAATCACCAACAATTTGTTCGCCCGGAACACGGTATGCCCGGGAGTATGTCCCTCAGCATTCATCGCAACGACATTGCCCGGCAATGTTTCTCCGAACTCAAACAGATGCAAACGGTCTTTATAAGCATTCATCGTTTTCACCACTTGGGCATTCCTGTCGACAGGCATCTTGAGCCAGGCATCATATTCCACTTTCGATGCATACACTTCAGCATCAGGAAACACAACACTATCCCCTTTCATCATTCCACCGATGTGATCGCCATGGAAATGGGTAAGATACAAATATTTAATATCGGAAGGGGTAACTCCCAAAGAAGCCAAACCCGATAGCAGACGGCTATCCGGCGCTCCCATGCCCGTATCGAACAGAATTCGGATTCCACCCGTTTCTACCAGAAAAGCACTTATGGACGAAGGTATTCCGCCTTCTAGTTTCAAACTCTCTATCAGACTATCGTCAGCATCCGCAAAAAGCGTTCTTTCCATCAGGCGCTCTTTCGCATTATCCTGTATCCAGGTAACTTTCACTTCATCCAGTTGCAATGTCTTCAGGCCATCGCACACCCCATTTACACTATCCATACTAATATCCTCATTTACTTGCTTTTTTGTGCCTCCGCCACAAGCTGATAACACGAATATTGCAGATGTAACAACCAGATACTTCCACGTTTTGTTTCTCATTAGCTTATAAATTTAGTTCATAAATAATAGACTACTACATAATCAGGCCGATTCCGCGCAAGGATGCGTAAACCAGAAACGACTCCCTACTCCTACTTCCGATTCGGCGCCAATCGTGCCACCAAGGTGCTCCACGATACTCCGGCAGATGGACAGCCCTAAGCCGGTGCCCTTGGAGAATGTGTTCAGTTTCACAAATCGGTCGAAAACCTGACCTACCGCATCCGGTGCGATGCCGATACCCGTATCCGTAACCGAGAACTCTATTTCATTGGCACCCTCTTTAAAATGGTACTCCAGAGTGATCTGCCCCTTACTGGTGAATTTCAGAGCATTATTTATAAAGTTGGTGATGACCTGCATCAGACGTTTCTTATCCGTATAGATACGATAATCGGGCAGACCGGAAGCCAGTACAACCGGTACAGGTTTATCTTCCTTAATTTCATAACCACGCAATATATCTTCACAGAAGTCCCTGATATTCAAATATCCCATGTTGAAATCGAGCGTTCCCGCCTCTATCTTGGATAAATCCAGAATGTCGGATATCAATTGTAAGAGCAATTCCGTGTTCTCTTGCATGATTTCAATATAGCCCTGACGCTCTTCTTTATCTTCCTCCTCAACAAGCATACTTGCGAAACCGACAATGGAATTCAACGGAGTACGAATCTCATGACTCATGTTAGCCAGAAAGGCTGACTTCAAACGATCCAGATTTTCGGCCTTCTCCTTGGCTATCCTTAATTCCTCTTCTATCTTTTTCTGATGGTCGATATCAACGCTAGTAATGACATGTGCCATCTGGCCGTCTATCCAAGGAAATGCCGCACTAAATACACGAAACCAACATTGATCGAACGGGCGTTGGTAATCCCAGGAGTAAACTTTAGTAGGTAGACCGTTTTCGTCGATCAGATGTCTTTTAGGACAAAACTCACATTCGCCCGTTTTATCAGTATAAAGGGCCTGCCAGCACTTCTTTCCTTCAAAATGCTTAATGCCACCATACGGAGCCGCCATAGACGCATTGGCATACAACATATCATGAGAATCAAAAGAGTTCACATAAATGTCGACTCCCATATTGTTCATGATGCTACCCAGCGTGTTGCTTGCCCGCACTTCCCGTTCTTTATACTCACGAACGGCTATTTCTTTGGAAAGCGAGCCCAGCAATAGATGAATGGTTTGCAATTCCTCATCCGTGAAAGGCGTTGTATTCTCCCTATCCGCAAATCCTATAAACCCGATAATCTTTCCTTCACTATCTTCAAATTGACGGACCAGCAAGGAGTCCGTTTTATGAAAATCAAGAACGTCAATATCAACTAAGGAATTTTCATCGTTTCTATTGGCATAAAAAGGACGGTTCTTGACCTTCATACGATCGGAATGTATTTTGGTCATTTCACTCATCTCAAAGCGAAGCTTCAGAGAATAGTCTTCATTTCCAATGGTTTCTTTCAGGAAGAAATAGCGAAAACCATCGGTCTGATAGACAAATCCTTTTTTAAACTTATAAAAAGTACAAATATCCGTCAATGATTCCGTGATTTTCTTTTCAATGGATTCACATCCATTTAAACGCTCTAAGAAATGAAGGAGAAATACACTTAAACTCTTGTTCTTTTCGATCATATTGCTTTTTACACCTTAGGGTTAGAGACACTTAAAAACAAAAATAAAATACATTTTCGAGTATCTTCAAGGCGCTAATATACAAACTTTTAAAAGAATAAAAAAGGTTTTCTATGTACTTAACTACCACTTTTTTTCTTCTTTTCGAACAAAACAAGAAGCATAAAATCTAATTTATTTTACAAGTTAATTTATCAAGAAATACAACTTTAGTCCGTTGGCAGAATTAATTCATTACGGAAAAATAATGAGCTAAATGATAAGTTAGCGGGCTGAATTTTAAGCCTGAAAGGCTTGCATTATATAGCGTAGGGCATCGCCCTACGTAATATACATCCCCATTTCTGAACCCTGAAAGGGCGAGATAAAGCGTGTATGCTTGATTGCGCCCTTTCAGGGCTTAAATAGAGATATACATAATCACGTAGGGCATTGCCCTACGCTATGTAACCTCAGGCTTTCAGCCTTATAAAATCCGCGTTCGTCCGCCTTGTCCGCGTAGTCCGCGTATCAATTTAGCTCATAACCGGAAAAGAAAGGAATTAATTCCGCCAACGGATAACTTTAAGCGTTTAGATAAACTATAGCCAATCATTCATAATTTTCATAACGCGAACGCAACTTTGCCGAACGACTGGATGCTTGTTCCGGTTTATCCGCCGATTGCTTTTGTTGCGGTTCGCGGACCAATTTCGGTTTCGCCGGACGATTATGACGTTTGGGCTTTTCAGCAACAACCATTGCTTGCTGAGTATTCTTCAAGGGTTCGGCAGGCTTTCTGCTCTCCCGCCTCTTATTGCTCTGCTTGGCTTGTTGCTTATCTGCCGGTGCTTTTGCTTGTACCTTTCGTACAACATTGGCAACCGGAGCTGTTTTCGTCTCCTCCAAAGACGGTAAATCATGTTTCCGTTGCTCCAGTTTGATACCTGTAAGTTTCTCTATCTCACGCAACATCGACGCTTCTTCACCCGAACAAAAGGCAATGGCACGTCCCTCGCAACCCGCACGCCCCGTACGTCCGATACGATGGACATAAGTTTCCGGCACATCGGGCAAATCGTAGTTGAGAACCAAATCCAAACCTTTGATATCAATACCGCGTGCCGCAATATCCGTAGCGATAATTACATTGGAACGACCTTCCTTGAAATTACTCAATGCACGCTGGCGGGAATTTTGTGACTTATCTCCATGGATACTTTCACAAGTGATGCCACGACGTGATAAATAGCGCGCTATATTATCTGCCCCATGTTTGGTACGGGAAAATACAAGTACCTGGTGTCCGGCCTCTCCGAGTAATAGTTGTGCCAGCAATTCCTTCTTCTGAGGCTTTTCCACACGATAGACGGACTGGCTGATAATTTCCACTACGCTGGATGCCGGAGTGACTTCCACCCTCGCCGGATTGCGCAATAAACTTTTAGCCAGACGATCAATACTATCAGGCATAGTAGCCGAGAAGAACAAGGTTTGCTTCTTGGGCGGGAGTTTAGGCAACAAGCGCTTCACATCGTGAATGAATCCCATATCGAGCATACGGTCAGCTTCGTCAAGCACGAAGTGCCGCACATGGTCGAGGCGGATAAATCCTTGTGACATCAGATCGAGCAAACGACCGGGAGTAGCCGTCAGGATATCCGTTCCGGCGCGCAATTCATCAGTTTGCGACTTCTGCTTTACCCCACCGAAAATAACGGTATGGCGCAACGTGGTATATCGTGTATAGTCTGCCAGCGATTCATCGATCTGGATTGCCAACTCACGCGTTGGAGTAAGGATAAGAGCACGAATCTTACGTGGAGCACCTTTCTGCTGAGATGTAGGGTCGGCAAGCAATTGTTCTATGATAGGTATGGCAAATGCCGCCGTTTTACCAGTTCCGGTTTGAGCCAGTCCTAATAAATCACGCCCTGTCAGGGCTTCCGGTATGGCTTGTTCTTGTATAAGAGTAGGAGTAGAATAGTTTTTTTCAAGGAGCGCACGGCACACCGGCTCCGAAATATTCATCTGTTTAAATGTCATCATTTCTTTTAATTAGAGCACAAAGGTAGGCTTTTATAAGGAATAATCATTATATTTGCATGAAAAGTAGTTTTTAATTAACTACAAAGAACAGATATTCAAACTATTATATCGCATGAAAATACATCATATCGCCATCTGGACTTTTCGCCTGGAAGAATTGAGAGAGTTTTATATCCGCTACTTTAACGGAACAAGCAATGAAAAATACATCAATCCGAAAAAGGGTTTCGAGTCCTATTTCATTTATTTTAATGATGGCGCGGCATTAGAATTAATGAGCCGTACAGATGTGCAAAACACTCCGATAGAAGAGAACAAATTGGGACTCACGCACTTTGCTCTCTCTTTCCAAAGCAAAGAAGATGTTCTCCGCACTACTGAACAACTCCGTAGCGATGGGTATACCATAGCCGGCGAACCGCGGACTTCGGGCGATGGATATTTCGAAAGCGTCATACTCGATCCGGATGGTAATCGAGTGGAATGTGTATACAGGAAGGAAGAAACCAATAATGAAGCTGATGCTCCGATTGAAACGGAACGGTTACTATTACGCCCCTTCCAAGAAAGTGATGCGGAAGCCTTCTTTAAATGTTGCCAGAATCAAAATATAGGAAACAATGTCGGCTGGAAACCTCACGGATCCTTAGAAGAATCACAAGAAATCCTTCGTTCCGTATTTATATCCCAGTCTGGAATATGGGCTATCATCCTAAAAGAAGACGGACGTTTGATCGGTTCAGTCGGCATCATCCCAGATTCAAAGCGTGAAAACCCGCAAGCACGCATGCTGGGATACTGGCTCGATGAATCCCATTGGGGAAAGGGCTACATGACGGAAGCGGTGCAATCTGTTCTCGATTACGGATTCAACACCCTCCAACTAAGCCTCATTACCGCAAATTGCTATCCACATAACAAGCGCTCGCAACAAGTTTTGAAACGCCACGGTTTTATTTATGAAGGTACTCTCCATCAGGCCGAGTTAACCTATGATGGACATTTATACGACCACCAATGTTACTATCTGGCCAAGCCATGAATTGCGAAAAATCAGTATCTAAAATAAAAAAATAAGATTTACATTAAAATAGTCTTTTTTTAAGATGAAAAGAATTTGCTATATAAAAAAAAGCTATCAGCTACTGAAAAGAGTTTCGGTTATTCTGATCTTCTTTATCCTATTTACAAAGACACATGCGGTAGAACCCCAGTACACTGAACCCCAAGATATTCAGAAAACAGAAACCAATGTTGAAGTTGAAGAACATCCACAAAATTATATTGTAATCAAGATACCTTTCCAAGCCAAGTACAAGCCTCTTTTTATTTGTATCATCGTTCTGACTCTCTCTTCCATTTGTTTTTTCATCATCTATCCGCTACTTCTCTATGTCAGAGAGTCTAAAAGAAAGCGCACCGCCCAAAGGGAACTAACCAGAGAAAAGGGATTATTATCGCTATCACTCGAAAAGAGTAATATCTATGCCTGGAAATACATAGAGAAAACAAATACTTTCATCTGTGATAAAGAATTCTTTGAGCATCTGGATATGCCTTTCCGTACTTTCACCCTACAAGAAATGGCCGAAGCGATACATCCGGAAGACAGAGTGGATGTGTTGAACACGTTTTATCGTGTGAAAAACCAACCGGATTCCAAAACGCACACCCAATGCCGGTGCAACTTCAATGGTAAAGGGTATATCTGGTATGAACTCCGTTATGTCAATCCCACGGAAGCAATGGCGGAAACGGCCTCCATTATAGGCTTAATCACCAATGTGCAACACTTCAAGGACAAAGAAGAGGAACTCATGAGAGCAAAAGACTTGGCGATAGAGGCAGAGTTGAAGCAATCTTTCCTCGCCAATATGAGCCATGAAATACGTACTCCACTGAATGCAATTGTAGGGTTCTCCAATTTACTTGTCAGCGAAGACGATCTCCCTGATGAAGAGAAAGCTGACTTCATAAATACGATCAATACGAATTGCGAATTGCTTCTGAAACTCATCAATGATATACTGGAACTCTCCCGTATCGAATCGGGCAACATGACTTTCTCCTATTCAACGTGTAATCTGAATAATTGGGTGGATAGTATGTATATGACACATTCCTTGTTAATACCCAAGGAAATAGAATTTATCAAAGAAGTGCCCGATGCCGCATTCTTCATCAATACGGACGTAAACCGCCTCAGCCAGATTATGACTAACTTCCTGAATAATGCCACTAAGTTTACCAAATCAGGATACATCAAACTGGGCTATGAAATTGATTTTTCAACATACGAAGTCTCCATTTACGTAGAAGATACCGGCAAAGGTATTCCGAAAGAAGAGCAACGAATGATATTCGAACGTTTCTATAAACAAGATGAATTTGTTCAAGGCACGGGTCTGGGACTTTCCATCAGCATGGTAATCGCGAAAAAACTCGGTGGAAAGATCAGTGTAGCTTCAGAGATTGGAAAAGGAAGCCGGTTCACTTTCCTCCTACCCTACCATAATGAAAGCGAAGAATTCTTTTCTGCCGGATAACTTCACAGATACCCAAAGAATGTAGTATCTTTGCACCATTATGTTGCACCGTTTTATTACTTCAATCTGCGATATTCCACTTCCGGAAAGGTTTACTTATCCTTTCTGTTATACTCCTCATCCATTGTGTGTAATGGCAGCGGAAGAGGTGCAAAACTACCTCAGCAAACAAAGCGACTGGCAAGAGGAATTAAGCCAGGGGAAAATGTTCGGAGTGCTGATAGTGCAAACCGAAGATGGAAGCATAGGTTATTTAACCGCCTTTTCGGGCATATTAGCCGGAAAGAATATACATCCGTATTTTGTACCCCCTGTGTACGATTTATTGCAACCTCAAGGCTTCTTCAAAATAGAAGAAGAAAACATATCCGCTATCAACCGTCGTATCCACCGGTTGGAAGAGGACAAGAAATATATTGACCTGTTATCAGATCTTACCCAGACCACCCAATCTGCACAAGATGCATTGTCAATTGCCAAGATACAATTGAAAGAAGCAAAAGATAAAAGAGAATTGCTCAGAAAGACAGGTCAGCTTGATGCAAAGGAAGAAGCTGATCTGATACGAGAGAGCCAGTTCCAGAAGGCAGAATATAAGCGATTGGAACGCTCCTGGAAAGAGAAGATAGCCTTCTTGCAGGTAGAAGCAGGTAATTGGGAAAAACAAATACAGGAGCTGAAAGCAGAACGTAAAGTCCGCTCTGCCGCCTTGCAACAACAACTATTCGAACAATTCAGAATGTTGAACTACCGGGGAGAAGTGAAAACTTTATGCGACATATTCGAGCAAACCGTACATAAGACTCCTCCCGCCGGCGCGGGTGAATGTGCCGCTCCCAAATTGTTACAACAAGCTTATCTGCATCATTGGAAACCGATAGCCATGGCCGAATTCTGGTGGGGTAATTCTCCCAAAAACGAAGTACGGCATCACGGTTATTACTATCCAGCCTGTAAGGGCAAATGCGAACCAATTCTCCGGCACATGTTGCAGGGATTAGAGGTAGAAGCAAATCCTATGCAACAGGAGGCGGAACGAAGTAATGAAAAATTGAATATAGTTTATGAAGACCAATGGCTATTGATTATTAATAAGCCTGCCGGAATGCTTTCAGTACCCGGAAAAGAGAGACAGACGTCCATATACGACCTGGCAAGAAAGGCTTATCCGGAAGCAGATGGTCCCATGATCGTACATCGGCTGGATATGGCTACATCGGGACTTTTAATCATTGCCAAAGATAAGAAGACGCACCAGCACTTACAGGCACAATTCAAGAATCGTAGTATCCGGAAGAAGTACATAGCCTTGCTCGATGGCATCGTCCCGGAAGATGAAGGCACTATTGAACTACCGCTTTGCCCCAATCCATTGGACCGCCCCCGGCAAATGGTAGACCCACAATATGGCAAGCCTGCCATCACTTATTATCAGGTTCTTGAACGTACAGATAAATATACACGTATAGCCTTTTCTCCCCATACCGGACGTACTCACCAACTTCGCGTACATGCGGCACATCCGTCAGGACTGCATTGCCCCATCATCGGTGACGAGCTTTATGGAAAGAAAGACAAAAGGCTCTATCTGCATGCTGAGTCCATAGAGTTCACCCATCCCATCAACGGGCAGTCCATGTGTATTACGAGAAAAGCTGACTTCTGATCATTGCTTTTTCAAAAAGCTCGGATAGAACATAGGTCCGTTGACGAAATTCATTTCTTTCTATATGGTTATGAACTAAATGATAAATAATCTTTTAGACGCGGATGACACGGATGACGCGGATCTTT